>Ga0102591_1000711_pt1 | contig 57418 bp, 60 predicted proteins | sample AraplaCol_mCL_r2_2_FD_76860 | JGI IMG/M metagenome (GOLD analysis project Ga0102591, IMG submission 76860) | Arabidopsis root microbial communities from North Carolina, USA - plate scrape MF_Col_mCL_r2 (SPADES assembly) (version 2) | ecosystem: Host-associated > Plants > Roots > Endosphere... | reverse complement strand
GTTGCGAGAGCGCCGGATAAGGTCGCGATCGTCGCCGACCGCGCAGATCGAGAGCAGGCCCCGCGTTTCACCTACAAGGAACTGGAGAAGCTTGCAGATCGCGCCGCGAGCTCGCTCGTGCGGCTCGGCGTCGGACGAGGCGATGTCGTTACGGTGCAACTGCCGAACTGGTGGGAGTTCGTCGTCACCGCGTTCGCCTGCAGCAAGATCGGTGCGGTGATGAACCCGGTGATGCCGATTCTTCGTGAGCGCGAACTGCTCTACATTCTGAACTTCTGCCAAGCGAAGGTTTTCATCGTGCCGAAGGCCTATCGCGGCTTCGACTACGGCGCGATGGCGCTGGCGATGCGTGCCGACCTGCCGCATCTTAAGCACGTGATCGTCGCCGATGGAGAGGACGAGACCAGCTTTGATCGCACGTTGCTGGCGGCCGAGCCGGACAGGCTTCCTCCTGGTCTCCGCCCGGATGATATGGCCGTGCTGATGTTCACGTCCGGCACCACGGGCGAGCCGAAAGGCGTCATGCACACCTCCAACTCGTTGATCGCGTGCTGCAAGGCCCTGTCGGGGCGGTTCGGGCTCGATTCAACGGATGTCCTTCTGGTGGCTTCGCCGGTCGGACACATGACGGGCTATGCCGCGATCGTGCTGCTCTCGGTCTATCTGGGCGGTACGATGATCCTCCAGGATATCTGGGAGGCCAGGCGCGGGGTTGGCCTGATGGCCCGCGAAGGCGTGACCTATACGGCGGCGTCGACGCCGTTCCTCAGTGACATCTGCGACGCCGTGCAGGCCGGCGCGCCTCAGCCGAAGAGCCTTCGCTCCTTTCTGTGCGGGGGCGCGCCGATCCCATCGGTCCTGATCGACCGGGCGGCCGAAGAGCTTGGCCTCAAAGTCTGCTCGCTCTGGGGGATGACCGAAGTCTTGTCAGGCACTCTGACCGAGCCTGCGCGCGCCGCGGAGAAATCGGCCGGCACGGACGGACGCTCGCTCGAGGGCATGGAGGTCAAGGTCGTCGATACCGAAGGCAAGGTGCTGCCGCCGGGAGAGTCGGGCCGGTTGCTGGTCCGCGGGGCTCAGATGTTCAAGGGTTACTACAAGCGGCCGGAGCTGCAGACGTTCGACAGCGAAGGCTGGTTCGATTCCGGTGACCTCGCGTATATGGACAAGGAGGGCTACATCCGCATCTCAGGACGGGTGAAGGATATCCTGATCAGGGGCGGAGAGAACGTCCCGGTCGTCGAGATCGAGAACCTGCTCTACAAGCATCCAGCGGTGTCCGCCGTTGCGGTCGTGGGATTTCCGGATTCAAGGCTCGGCGAGCGAGGCTGTGCCTTCATCGTTCCACGCGACGGGAGCAGGATCGATCTGGCGGCGGTGCAGGCCTATCTCGGCGAGGCCAAAATGGCAAAGCAGTTCTGGCCCGAGCGCGTCGAGGTCGTCGCCGAGCTTCCGCGTACTGCCAGCGGAAAGATCCAGAAGTTCAAACTGCGCGAGCTGGCGGCGGACCTTGGCAACGCAAGGTAAGCTACTGATCGGAATAGGTCGGATTCCGTCGCTCGCGGAACGCGGCGACGGCTTCCGCATGGTCGTTCGTTTCCAGGAGAATGACCTGCTGCCGGTCTTCCATCAACAGGGCGGCGTCCAGGCTCGGCGCGTCGATCAGTGTGTTCAGCGCCTGCTTGGTCATGCGCAGTCCCATTGGAGACACACGGAGCATCTCCTCGGCGAATTCGAGGCCTCTGGCGAGCAGCTCGCCGGCCGGTACGACATCGCTGACCAGCCCGATCGCTTTCGCGCGCTCCGCCTTGAGGAAGCGTCCGGTCAGCAGCAGCTCTGAGGTCACGGAGAGGCCGACGAGGCGCGGCAACAGGTATCCCGAGCCCATGTCGCAGCCGCCGACGCCGATGCGGATATAGGCCGCGTTCATCCGCGCGTCCGGTGCCGCGAAGCGGACGTCGCAGGCGAGCAGAAAGGAGAAGCCGGCACCGCATGCCGCTCCATGGACGAGTCCGATGATGGGCTGCGGGCAAGACCGCATGAGGCGGATCACGCCCGAGTAACTCTGCTGCATCCTGAGCTGGCGTTGCGGGCGCCCCTTGCCGGGCGCGGCGAACGCGTCTGATCCGAGTTCAGCGCCGGCGGAAAATTGAGGCCCGTTACCACGCAGGATCACGACGCGAGTCTCCGGCCGATCGTGAAGATTGGAGAAATACCCGGTCAGCTCAGAGATCATGTCAGGCGAAACGGCATTGAGCTCGGCCGGGCGGTTCAGTGTCAGAACATCGATCGCGCCCCGCGTTTCGACGATGACGGTGCTCGGCTGCGTCATGGGCTCGCTCCCATCCGTTGTTGTCCTTGAGGATAGATAGTAATAAAGTGTACGATCATCAAGCGCAACGCCGTCCATTCCCTCGAGGCAATGGCGACGGCCGCGCGAAACGAACTCAGGGAGGCCGGAGATGCCATATCAGTCCGTGTTCAGATCGGACCTGTTCAAGGGACAGACGATCATCGTGACCGGCGGTGGCAGCGGAATCGGGCGTTGCACCGCCCACGAACTCGCTGCTCTTGGCGCGAACGTCGCGATCCTCGGCCGTACCCCGGATAAGCTCGTTGAGGTGCAGCGCGAGATCGAGGAGGACGGCGGACAGGCGATGAGCCTTGCCTGCGACATCCGCGATGAAGCCATGGTGATCGGCACGATCGATGCAGTGCTGGCGCGCTACGGCCGCATCGATGGCCTGGTCAACAATGCCGGTGGACAATTCCGCGCGCCGCTGAAGTCGATCTCGACCAAGGGCTTCGAGGCCGTCGTGCGCAACAATCTGACCGGCGGATTCATCTTCATGCGCGAAGTCTACAACCGCTGGATGGAGGCCAACGGTGGCTCGATCGTGAACATGATTGCGGACATCTGGCACGGGTGGCCGGAGTTCGGTCACTCCGCCGCGGCGCGCGGCGGCATGCTGACCTTGACCGAGACGGCCGCCTGCGAATGGTCTTCCTCAGGCGTCCGCGTCAATGCAGTCGCCCCCGGCGGCATCGTATCCAGCGGCTTTGATACCTACACGCCGGAGATGCAGAAGAAACTCCACGACTTCACCGAACGCGTGCCGCTCCAGCGCTTCGGAACCGAAGCCGAGATATCGGCCGCCATCACCTACCTGCTGTCACCGGCGGCGGCCTATATCACCGGCTCCTGCATCCGCGTCGATGGGGGGACGCCGAATGCACGCACGACCTGGAAGCTCGAGCCGCATAACCGCAGCCAGCCGTTCGAGGGGTTCCATCGCACGAAGCTGCCGGACGTGATGAAGCGCAAGGCCAGCGCGTAGCGGATCGCCTGGGGCGTGAGCCCAAATTCGGATTGAGGCGAGTTTGACGACAGCCGGGTAGATCCTCTTTCTCGTCACCGGATGCGTGAGGCGATCATCGAAAGCGCAGATGCGCAGTTCCATGGTTCAGCCGTTGCTGATCGCAGGTGCCGTGCGGCGCCATGTCGGGTCGGTCAGCTGTTCGACCACGAACTCAGCCAGCCGCTGGCGCGACAGGAAGAACAGCTTGATGCGGGGATCTCCGACATAGCCGGCCACCGCCCGTCTCGGGTTTGGCTTGGAGGTCAGCCACGGCAGCCGGACGATGGTCCAGTCCAATTGCGATGTCCGGATCACATCGACCTCGGCCGTGATATCGGCATAGGCAGTGCCCGCCAGTGCTTTGATCATGCGGATCGCCAGCCAGAACGGCAGGCTGAACCTGTCGTGCGGATCGCTGGCGCTCGGCGTCGCGGTGGCAATCAGCCGCATGACACCATTTGCCTGCATTGCCTCCACGATATTCCGCATGCCTTCGCTGATTGGCATGCCGGTGGACTTTCCGGTCGGTCCGAGAAGGCTGATGACGGCATCCTGCCCTGCGATCGCGCTGGATCGCCGGTCTGTCACTGAGGTCGCCCTTGACGATGTGCACCTCGAATTCGGAGGTGTCGATCTTGTCCGGATTTCGGGCGTAGACGGTCACCTCGTGTCCAGCGCGCCGGGCCTGCGCGATCGTCAGTTTTCCGGCGGCGCCGGTGCCACCGAATATGGTCACTTTCATGCTGGGCGGCTCTTCTTTGCTTATGGAAGGGTGTTGTCGGGCGACGGCCGCATAAGGGCCGACAACCCCAGTTGGACATAGCGTCTCGCCGCTGTGACTGTAAGCCCGTTATCGGTGCATCGCGGACCTCGCGAACCGCGCACTCCAGCGGCCTAATCCACCGCGATGATTAGCTTGCCGTGGTTTTCCCCGCGATAGAGTTGTGCGATCGCGCCGGGCGCGTGCTCCAGTCCCGGCAGGATCTCTTCGTCATGGACGATCCTGCCGGCCAGCGCGAGTTCGGCTAGGCGCGTGGCAGCCGCCTCGAACTCGGCCAGATAATCGAAGATGATGAAGCCGGACCATCGCAGGCGGCGCGTGAGGATCTCCCGTTCGGGGCGCGGGCCGGCCGGGACGGGGGTCCATGAGGCGTTCGCGGCCGTGCCGCACTGTATGATCCGTCCACGCAGCCGCATGGTCCGGATGGCGGCATCGGCGATCGCGCCTCCGGTGTTGTCGAAGAAGATATCATTGCCTTCAGGGCATGCGGCCCGAATGGCCGCGCCGAGATCGGTGGCCTCGCGGTAGTTGATCATGTCCTGGTAGCCGTAGCGGGCCTTGGCTTGCGCAATCTTGTCGGCGGAGCTGGTAAGCCCGACGGCGCGGCATCCGGCGATTTGCGCGAGTTGGCCGACGAAGCTTCCGACGCTGCCGGCTGCCGTCGACACCAGAACATGCTCGCCGGGCTTGGGGTCACCAAGGCCGTGAAAGGCAAGATAGGCGGTCAGGCCGTTCATGCCGAGCAGGCTCAGATTGGCGCTGAGCGGCAGGGCGGATGGAGCAACACGCCGCATAACGCTGTCGGGCGTGGTGACGCAATAGCGCTGCCAACCGAACCATCCATAGACGAATTCGCCGACGCTAAACTCCCGCGTATTGCTTTCGACGACCTCGCCGACGGCGAGGGCACGCATCGGCGTGTTCAATGGCACCGGCGCGCTGTAGTTCCCCTCGTCATTGGACCATCCACGCTGCGCCGGATCGACCGAGAGATAGCGGTTTTCAACCAGCATTTCGCCCTCGCCGGGCGCGGCGACCGGCGCGGTCACGAGCGAGAAATGTTCCGCTTGCGGTATCCCATTTGGTCGGGACGTCAGGCGGACCTGCCGATTTTCACGGACGGACATGAGCGATCCTCATAAGTAGTACGCTTGTGTACGATATGACTATACGGTAGAAATCGGACGGGAGACAAGGACAGGGCGGCGGCCAACGACCGTCGCCTGGCCCTGCAAGAAACAGCAAGAGGCAAGCACATGGCGGGGCTCTACTTCGAGCAGTTTTCGGTCGGACAGACATTCGTGCACGAAATCCGGCGCACGGTGACGGACATGGACAACATCCTGTTCTCGTCGCTGACCTACAATCCAGCGGCGGTCCACATCGACCACGAATACGCCAAGGGCACCGAGTTCGGGAAGCCCTTGATGAATTCGATCTTCACGCTTGGCCTGATCATCGGTCTGTCCGTCCAGGACACGACTCTGGGAACCACCGTCGGCAATCTCGGCATGGAGGATACCAAATTCCCGCGCCCGGTGTTTGCCGGTGACACCCTGCGAGCCGAGACCAAGGTGATTGCCGTCAGGGAAAGCAAGTCGCGTCCGACGCAGGGTATCGTCACATTCGAGCATCGCGGCTTCAATCAGCGCGACGAGGAAGTTGTCTGCTGCCGCAGGAGCGGTTTGATGATGCGGAGGCCGGCATGAAGCTCCGTTCGCTGCTCTTCGTGCCGGCCGACAGCGAGCGAAAGTACGTCAAGGCCTCGGGCGTCGGCGCAGACGCACTGATCCTCGATCTCGAGGACTCCGTGGCGCCGGGGCGCAAGGCTTTTGCCCGGGATGCCGTGAAAGGGCTGTTGGGCGGCGGGCCTCGCAACTGGTCGTTCCTGGTCCGCATCAATCCGTTCGGTACCGGGCTCACGCTCGAGGATCTCGCGGCGGTGATCCGGCCGGGCCTCGACGGCATCCTCATCCCGAAGGTCAACGGCATCGAGGATGTCAATCTCGTGTCGCACTATGTCGATGTCCTGGAGGTCGCAACCGGTATCTCGCCGGGGCACGTCAAGCTGCTGGTTGTCGCGACCGAAACGCCTGCCGCCATGATCGGCTTCAACGGCTACGCCCGCAAGAATGAGCGGCTGGTCGCGATGACCTGGGGCGCGGAGGACTTGAGCGCGGCCTTGGGCGCGCTCACGAACAAGGAGCCGGATGGTGCCTGGACCTTCCCGTACCAGGTAGCCCGCGCACAGTGCCTGTTTGCCGCCGGTGCGGCAGGCGTCGCGGCGCTGGATACGCTTTATGCGGATTTCAGGGATCAGGATGGCCTCGCCGAAAGCTGTCGCCTCGCGCGCCGTGACGGTTTTGTCGGCCGGGTCGCGATCCATCCGGATCAGGTCTCGACCATCAACACTTGCTTCACGCCGTCGGATACCGACCTCGCGCACGCGCGCCGCGTCGTCGCGGCGTTTGCCGCGGCGCCGGACGTCGGCACGGTCGGTATCGACGGGAAGATGTACGACATTCCGCACCTGGTTGCGGCGCGGCGAACCTTGGCGTCGGTCGGGGAGGAGCATTCGAATGGACAATAGGTCGTTCTCCAAACAGCTCGATGTGCCCGAGGACCACGCCGCGATCCGCGAAGGCGTGCGCGCAGTCGTGACGCGTTTCGATGACGAGTACTGGCTGGCGCGCGACGACGACGGCGAGTTTCCGCGTGAATTCCATCGTGCGATGGCGGAAGCCGGCTGGCTCGGCATTACGATGCCCGAAGAGTATGGCGGCTCCGGGCTGGGCGTCACCGAGGCCGCGATCATGATGCATGAGGTCGCAAGCCATGGTGGCGGCATGACGTCGGCATCCGCCGTGCATATCAATCTGTTCGGGCCGCACCCGATCGTGGTCAAGGGGACCGATGAGCAGAAGCGACGCTGGGTGCCGCGTCTGGTTTCGGGCGAAGACCAATGCTGCTTCGGCTTCACCGAGCCGGATGCCGGGCTGAACACCACGCGCATCAAGACCTTCGCCGAGAAAGTCCCCGGAGGCTACCGGGTGCACGGACAGAAGGTCTGGACCTCGACGGCGCAGGTCGCCAACAAGATCATGCTGCTGACCCGGACCACGAAATTCGAAGACTGCAAGCGGCCGACCGACGGCATAACCATCTTCTACGCCGATCTCGATCGCTCCAAGATCGAGGTGCGCCGTATCCCGAAGATGGGGCGCAAGGCGGTGGATTCCAACGCCATCTTCATCGACGGCCTGTTCATTCCGGAGGCCGATCGGATCGGTGAGGAGGGGAAAGGGTTCTCCTACATCCTGCACAGCCTCAACCCGGAGCGGATCCTGATTGCGGTTGAAGCGATCGGGATCGGACAGGATGCACTTCGACGGGCAACGCAGTACGCCAAGGAGCGTATCGTGTTCGACCGTCCGATCGGCCAGAACCAGGGGATCCAGCATCCTCTCGCCGAGAAATGGATGTATCTGGAGGCTGCATGGTTGATGGCCATGCGCGCGGCTTGGCTCTACGATACCGACAAGCCGTGTGGCGCCGAGGCCAACAGCGCCAAGCTTCTCGGCGCGCGGGCCGGTCACGATGCCGCCTGGCAGGCGATCATGACCCATGGCGGCTTTGGCTACGCCAAGGAGTATCACGTCGAACGGCTGTTCCGCGAGGTGTCGATCACCCGGCTGGCGCCAATTACGGAGCAGCTGATTTTGAGCTTCATCGCCGAGAAGGTGCTCGACCTGCCGAAGAGCTACTGACGCGCGGCTGGAAGCGCGTCAGAGGTTGCGGGAGATCAATTCCCGCATGATCTCCGAGGTACCGCCATAGATCCGCAATACGCGCGCGTCTGCGAACAGCCGGCAGATCTCGTATTCGCGCATGAAGCCGTAGCCGCCGAAGAATTGCAGGCACTGATCGACCAGCCGCCCGTGCATCTCGGTGACCCAGAGCTTTGCAGTCGATGCAGCATGGGTGGTCAGCTCGCCGCGGATATGTTGGCTGAGGCACTGATCGACATAGGCCCAGCCGACCTGAAGGTCGGATTTGAGGTCGGCAAGCTTGAAGCGCGTGTTCTGAAAGGTCCCGATCGCCTGTCCGAACGCCTTGCGTTCCAGGACATAGGCCTTGGTGATGTCGAATGCCTTCTGCGCTGACGCGATCGAGTGGAGTGCGATCGTCAACCGCTCCTGCGGCAGCTCGCTCATCAGGGCTGCCATCGCGCCGCCTTCCGAGCCCAAGAGGTTGGTTACGGGCACCCGGACTTGGTCGAAGAACAGCTCCGACGTATCGGAGGAGAGGTGGCCCAGCTTGTCGAGGTTGCGGCCATGGCGAAAGCCCGGCCGGTTGGTTTCGACGAGGATCAGGCTCATGCCGCGGGAGCCGCCGTCCGGGTTGGTGCGGGTCACCACGATGACGAGGTCGCACATCTGTCCGTTGGAGATGAAGGTCTTCTGTCCGGAGATGACGTATTCGTCTCCCTCGCGGACGGCTCGCGTGCGAATGCCCTGTAGGTCGCTGCCGGTTCCGGGCTCGGTCATGGCGATGGCACAGACGGCCTCGCCCGAGATCATGCGCGGCAGCCATGTCTTCTTCTGCTGCTCGGTGCCGTAGCTCAGGAGATAGCCGCAGCAGACGTCGTTGTGGACCGAAAAGTCGGTCGCTGGACCCGCGAAGCCCGAATAGGCCAGTTCTTCGATGACGACGGCATTGTGGCGGAAGTCGCCGCCGATGCCACCGTACTCTTCGGACACCTGGGGGCAGAGCAGGCCGGCCTGGCCAGCCGCCGGCCACAATGCGCGATTAATGATCCCGGCCTTCTCCCATTCCTGGAAGTGTGGCGCGATTTTGGACGCGGCGAAGCGTCGGACGCTTTCGCGCAGCAGGGCGTGCTCTTCGTCGAATACTGGGCGATTGGGCAGCATATCTGTCGGCCATACGTTGGGAGCTAGAAGGCGACCTTGTCGCCGCCCTTGAGCTGAAGGATTTCACGCGCCTCGTCGGGACTTGCGATCTCGAGCCCGAGGCCTTCGATGATCTTGCGTACCTGCGTCACCTGAGTCGCGTTGGTTTCGGCGAGACGGCCTGCACCGATCCAGAGGCTGTCCTCGAGTCCGACGCGGACATTGCCGCCCATCGCCGCCGCCATCGCGGCAACCGCCATCTGCGCACGACCGGCGCCAAGCACCGACCAGCGGTAGTTGTCGCCGAAAAGCCGGTCCGCCGTCCGCTTCATGTGCATGACGTCGTCCGGATGCGAGCCGATGCCGCCGAGCAGCCCAAAGCACGTCTGGATGAAGAGGGGAGCCTTGACCAGCCCCTCCGTCCAGAAATAGTGCAGGTTATAGAGATGGCTCGTGTCGTAACATTCGAACTCGTAGCGCACGCCGGAACTGTTCAACGTCTCCAGCGCATAGCGGATATCCTTGAACGAGTTGCGAAAGACGAGGTCGTGCGAGCCCTCCAGCATCTGGGGCTCCCAGTCGTATTTGAACGACTTGTACCGCTTCAGCATCGGAAACAGACCGAAGTTCATCGAGCCCATATTGAGGCTCGCGACTTCCGGCCTCCAGGTCGCCGCCGGACGTACGCGCTCCTCGACCGTCATGTAGGGCGAACCACCCGTCGTCAGGTTCACGACGACGTTGGAGCCCTGCTTGATCACGCGCAGGAAGGGCTCGAAAGCCTCCGGCGATTGATCCGGCCGTCCGTCGACGGGATTGCGCGCGTGCAGATGCACGATCGCGGCCCCTGCCGCCGCAGCGCCGAGCGCGGCTTCGGCGATCTCCGCCGGCGTCACCGGCAGGTGCGGTGACATCGATGGCGTATGGATCGATCCTGTGACCGCGCAGGAGATGATGACCTTGTGGGGCGCCATGGCGGCCTTAGCGTGCAAATTTGTGGAAGTCCGGGTCGCGCTTCTCGTTGAAGGCCGCGACGCCTTCCTTCGATTCCGCCGTGTCATAGAACAGCTTCACCGCGTGGAGGGCGAAGTTGCTGATGCCGCGGATGTTGTCGGAATCTGCGTTGAAGGAGCGCTTTGCGAGCGCGATCGCGGTCGGCGAGCGCTGGGCGAGCTTGTCGGTCCAGTCCTTCACGGCAGCATCGAGCTGCGCCATCGGAACCACCTTGTTGACGAGACCCATCTCGCGCGCCTGCTCAGCGGTATATCGCTCGTTCAGGTACCAGATCTCCCGCGCCTTCTTGTCGCCGACATGACGGGCGAGGAAAGCCGTTCCCCAGCCGGCATCCACCGAGCCGACCTTGGGCCCGACCTGGCCGAACTGGGCGTGATCCGCGGCAATCGTCATGTCGCAGAGCGTTGCAAGCACGTTGCCGCCGCCGATCGCAAATCCGTTGACCCGGGCGATTACGGGCTTCGGCACGTCGCGGATCAAGCCCTGGATCTCGTCGATCGGGAGTCCGACCACGCCACGGCCGTCATACTGGCCTTCATGAGCGGATTGATCGCCGCCGGTGCAAAAGGCTTTCTCGCCGGCGCCGGTGAGCACCATGCTTGCGACATTGCGGTCGTTGGCGGCGAGCTGGAAGGCCTGGATGAGCTCGTCGAGCGTCCGCGCGCGGAAGGCGTTATAGACCTTCGGCCGGTTGATGATGATCCACGCGGCGCGGTCGCGGATTTCGTAGATGACGTCGGTGAATTGCTTGGGATCGGTCATGGCATGTCCTCGCGCAGGTTAGATCATGTTCATTCCGCCGGAGACGGAAATGGTTTGCCCGGTGATGAATCTTCCGTCGTCGGAGGCCAGCATCGCGACGATTCCGCCATAGTCGTCCGGCTCGCCCATGCGGCGGAGCGGAATGCCCCTGAGCATGGCGTCCTTCCATTTCACGGCGTGCTCGCCCTCGCCAAGCACGGCCGCCATCATCGGCGTATTGGTCGGACCGGGGCAGACGGCGTTGAGCAGGACATTCTTGCGCGCCAGTTCGCGGGCCAGCGACTTGGTAAAGGAGATCAGCCCGCCCTTGCAGGCGGAATAGACCGCCTCGTCGCTGGTGCCGACGCGCGCGGCATCGGAAGCGATATTGACGATGCGGCCGCCGCCGCGCTCGGCCATCAGCGGGGCAATCGCCTTGTGCGTGTTCAGCGGGCCATAGAGGTTGATGCGGATGATCTTGTCCCAAAGTTCCCTGTCAGTCTTCAGGAAAGGCATCGGCCGGTCCCAGCCGGCATTGTTGACCAAGAGCCAGATCGGTCCCAGCTCGGCCTCGACCTTGGCGACCGCGGCATCTACGGATTCCGGGTCGCCGACATCGACGGCATAGGTCTTGATGACAGCCTTCGGAGCGAGCTTTGCGGTCTCTTCGCCGCCTTGCGGATTGATATCGAAGATCGCGATCTTGCAGCCTTCCTCGGCCAGCCGCAGCGTCAATCCTCGTCCGATGCCCTGTCCGCCGCCGGTCACGACGGCCACTTTTCCCGATAGGCCCTTCAACGTCGATCTCCCTTGTCGCTTGTCGTTTCTCTGGTGACCTTCGATTAATCAAAGGTGAGTAGGCTATGAAGCCGACCCGTTCTTTTGGATGTCATATCCCCGCTGCGAATACATTTGCCGCGCGATGATCGTCTTCATGATCTCGATCGAGCCGCCGGCAATCTTCACTACACGTGCGTCGGCATAGGCTCGGGCAATCGGATATTCCCACATATAGCCCCAGCCGCCGAAGAGCTGGAGGCATTCGTCGACGGTTTCGCAGTGCAGCTCGGATGTAAACATCTTGGCCATTGCCGCATCGACGGGATCGAGCTTCCCTTCCATGAACAGAGCGATGCACTTGTCGGTAAAGACGCGCGCGACGGTGGCCTTGGTCCTGAGTTCGGCCAGCTTGAACTGCGTGTTTTGGAAATCAGCGAGTTTCTGGCCGAAGGCGCTCCGTTCAGAGGTGTATTGCAGCGTCCAGTCGATCACGGTCTCGGTGACGGTCGCCGACCGGATGGCCTGCGCCAGCCGTTCCTGCGATAGCTTGGTCATCATCTGCGCAAAGCCCCTGCCTTCCGCGCCCAGCATGTTGCTGGCGGGAATGCGGACATTGTCGAAGAACAGCTCGGAGGTGTCTTGCGCCCTCATGCCGAGCTTTTCCAGATTTCGGCCACGCTTGAAGCCGTCACGGCTACTCTCGACGATGAATAGAGTGACGCCCTTGGCGCCGGCCTGGCTGTCGGTCTTGGTTGCCAGCACGATGAAATCGCAGAGCTGGCCATTGGAGATGAAGACTTTCTGGCCGCTGATGACGAAATCGTCGCCATCACGCGTCGCGCGAGTCCGGATCGCCTTGAGGTCGCTGCCGGCGTGAGGTTCGGTCATGCCCAGCGATCCGATTGCTTCGCCCGAGACCATCTTGGGAAGCCATTTTCGCTTCTGGACTTCGGTTCCGAATGACAGCAGATAGGTGGCGACCAGGTCGGTGTGGATGAGGAAGCCGGGGCCGCTGGCGCCGGCGCGCCACAGTTCTTCAAACACGACGACGTCGAAGAGGTAGTCAAGGCCCATGCCGCCATACTCCTCGGGCACGGTGCAGCAGAGCAGGCCGGCTGCGCCGGCCTTCAGCCACAGATCTCGCGGGACGATGCCATCCTCTTCCCATTTGGCATGGAACGGGACGATCTCGCGCTCGACGAAGCGGCGGACCGTCTGCCGGAAAATCTCATGTTCCTCGCGAAAGATGGTGCGCTCGATCATTGTCAAAACACGTCCCGTCTGATTTAGTTTGCTAGTGTACAGTATTTGGTTGGCGAGTACAACTCGAAACGCGGAACAGCCAAGTTAGATCGTACATCAACGCACGGTAGCGGGAAGGGAGAGGAGATCATGGCATTCGGACCGGAGCTGAAGCAGTTTCGCATCGAGCTATCGAAAGAGCGCGTCCTGCACCTCATCTTCGACATGCCGGGAAGATCGATGAACGTGTTTTCGAATGCGGCAATCGAGGAGCTTGACCTGTTTGCGGGCTGGCTCAGGCAAAGCGATGTGGTTGGCGTTGTCATCCGATCCGGCAAGTCATCCGCCTTCTGCGCGGGCGCCGACCTGGCCGAGCTTGAGACGGCCTACGACATGATCATGGCGGCGCCGCCTGACGCGCGCGATCGTCTAGCCTTCGATCACTTCTTTCGATTGAGCCATGGCCTGCGCCGGCTCGAGACGGCCGGCAAGCCGGTTGCCGTGGCGATCGGCGGCCTCGCGCTGGGCGGTGGCTGCGAGTTCGCGCTTGCAGCGCATCACCGGGTGATCGCCGATCATCCGCAGGCGACATTTGGTTTGCCCGAATCGCTCGTCGGATTGCTGCCGGGCGGCGGTGGAACACAGCGATTGCCGCGCCTGATCGGCATCGAAGCGGCGCTGCCCGTGTTGCTCGAAGGTGCGCGGCTCGGCGGACAGGCGGCCCTTGCTGCCGGGCTTGCCCATGAATTGGCCGCACCGGGCGAGGAAGTCGCGGCCGCTGAGCGTTGGGTGCTGTCGCGACCGCAGGCTGCGCAGCCATGGGATCAGCCGACCTGGAGCGTCGCGGATGCGGCAGGCGTGAGGGCAGCCATAAGAGAGAAGCGAAACAAGATGCTGGCCGAGACGCTCGGCCACTATCCAGCTCCGTCAGCTATTCTCGACTGTGTCGAACAGGGACTGCCGCAAGACTTCGACACCGCCATCCGGACCGAGATGAAGATTTTCGCAAAGCTGATCCAGAGGCGGGAGCCGCGCAACATGATCAGGACATTGTTCCTCGGACGGCTCGACCATGAGCGGCTGAAAAAGAAGGGCATGAATCCCAAGATTGCCGACGCCGTCACCGCGGTGTGGAAGGCGCTCGGCGTTCCATCGGAGTGCGGCAAGGAGCTCTCCGAAGCATTTGCGAGGGCAGGTTTTCGTGTCGATCAGCCGCGCAAGGTCGAGTTCGATGGGCACATCGCAGGAGCGGTCTACTGGCACGACGACGAGCCGAGGACCTGGGATAAGGAGCTGTTGCGCGCGCGCCTGGCGGATGCCGAGGCCGCGGCCGTGAGCTGGCGATCCCAGCTTGACGAGGCGGAACGCCGGGCTGCCGACTATGTCCTGGTCACGCAGGCGGGCTTTCCCGCCTATCTCGGCGGCCTGTTTGCCGCCGGGCTGAGCTAGTCAGTGCCCCGGAGGGAGAAAAGTCGTGTCCAGACCGCTTGAAGGTATCAAGGTTCTCGATCTTTCGAAGGTGCTCGCGGGTCCGCTCTGCGCGCAATATCTCGGAGATCTCGGCGCCGAGGTGATCAAGGTCGAAGCGGTGGGGCAGGGAGATGAGACGCGCGGATGGCCGCCGTTCCCCGCGCCCGGCCTCGGCACCGTGTTTCTGAGCGCCAATCGCAACAAGCGAAGCATCGCCATCAACATGAAGTCCGACAAGGGCCGCAAGCTGGTGCATGAGCTCGCGAGGTCCGCTGATGTCGCAATCGAGAGCTTCGGCACCGGAGTTGCCGAACGGCTGGGAATCGATGCCGCGAGCCTGTGTGCGCTTAACGACCGGCTGATCCATTGCAGCATATCGGGCTTTGGCCGGACGGGACCGCTGAAGAATTCCCCCGGCTACGACGTGATCCTGCAGGCCTTCAGCGGGATCATGTCCATGACGGGCGATGAGGGCGGCGGTTATATCCGCAGCCCGATTTCACCGATCGATCAGATGACGGGCGTGCACGCCTTCAGCGGCATACTTGCCAGCCTCTTTGCGCGTGAGAGGTCGGGCAAGGGGGCGGCGATCCAGGTGTCGCTGTTCGATACCGCGTTGGGACTGCTGGGCTACAACCTCCAGACCTTCTGGGACCGGGGAACGCAGCCGGCCAAGTGTGGCTCCAGCCATGAGTCGCTGTGTCCGTATCAGGCCTTCGAGACTGCGGACGGGCCGATCATGATCGGGGTGGCCAACGATAATCTCTGGCGTAAGTTCTGCGCGGTCGCCGGTCTGAGCGCGATCGTGGACGACCCGAAGTTCCGCACCAATGCCGAGCGGGTCAAGCACCGCGCCGAGACGCTTCACCATGTGCAATCGGTGCTCGCGACCCAGACCGTCGTGCATTGGAATGCAGTGCTGAACGAGGTCGGCATTCCCTGCTCGCCGATCAATACGCTCGCGCAGCTTCTGGACCATCCGCACACCCGGGCCGACAAGCTGATCATGCAGTACGATCATCCTGCGGCCGGAAGCCTGAATTGCGTCGGCCACCCCGTCACGTTTGTCGGAGAGGAGCGCAGCCCCGGCCTGCCGCCGCCGATGCTGGGCCAGCACACCGACGACGTGCTCGAGGAATTGGGGCTCTCCGCGGCGAGCATCGCTGAGCTGCGCCGTGAGGAGATCGTCAGTTGATTGGCACGCTGGTCGCGCACGCGATGTGGCCGCTCAAGTCGTGGTGATGAGCGGCAGCCGGTGATGCCTGCCGGGCGACGCCCGGCAGGTTGGGGATGCTGCCGTTCCTAGTCGTCGAGCAACTTCCAGGACGTCTTGTCGAAGATGGCCATGCGCAGGGAACGGTAGGGAGCGTAGTTCTCCTTGGAATTGGTCAACTCGATTCCCGGAAGAAGCATGCCGACGCGCTCCTTGTTGAAACTCGTGGCCTGCGCAAGCAGGTTCTCGCGTGTCAGATTGTCGCCACATCGCTGCAGGCCCTTTGCGATGGCTTGCGCATTGATGTAGCCGGACAGTGCAATGAAGTCGTTCGGGCTGTCGTTCGGCGCCCACTTCTTCATGAACGCGACGTAGTCCTTGACCTCGGCGTCTTCGGCCCAGGCAGGATCACTGGTCTGCTTGGCAAACTGTGTCGTATAGGCGCCTTGGACATTGTCGAGTCCGGCCGGCGTCAGCACGCCCTGGATGGAGTTGACGGGGCTGGCCAGAAACTGAACGGGTTTCCAGTTTATCTCGTTGGCCTTCTTGAGACCTTGGGCCGCAAATTTGGGTGTCGTAAAGTAGATCAGCGTGTCGGCTCCCGACGCCTTGAGTTTGAGAATCTCGGAGTCGATCGTCGGATAGCTGAGTTCGTAGGATGCTTCCGCGACGATCTTTGCCGTGCTGTCGGCGCCCAGGCCCGCCTTGAGGCCCGTGAGGTAGTCCTTACCGTAGTCGTCGTTCTGGTAGAGCACGGCAATCTTCGCGTTCGGCATCTTCTTGAGAATGAATTTGGCGAAGGTGGTGCCCTCCATCTCGAATGGGGGATAGAACGGGACCGTCCAAGGGAAGTTCTGCGGGTCATTGAAGCGGCGTCCGCCGGCCGAAATGAAGACCTGGGGAACCTTGTTCTGGTTGAGATATTTTTGAACGGCCACATTCGGCACTGTGCCCACGGTCCCCACCTCGGCCAGGACGCCGTCATCGTCCACCAGCTTGCGGGTTTGTTCGATGGCCTTTGGCGGGCTGAATGCGTTGTCGAGCGATATCAGATTGATCTTTCTGCCATTAATCCCGCCGGATTCATTGAGCATCTGGAAATAGCCGCTCATGACGCGGCCATAGCTCGAGAAGGCGGAAGCCGGGCCGCTGTAGGGGACGGTCTGGCCGATCTTGATCTCGGTGTCTGTGACGCCTGGGCCATATTGTTTGTCGGCAGCGCAGGCTTCGAAGATGGCGCCGGATAGGAAGAGGACAGTAGCGCTGACTAGAATCGAAGTTCTCATGCTTTCCCCCATGTCGTTTCTTGTGAGCGTATGACGGAGCTGCGATCTCAGTAAGTACACTACTATACCATATTCTGGGAAACGAAAATGGAGAGTTTGGAGGGCGCGGGCTTTTCGGATTTGCGCGCATTGCGCTGCGGGATGATCGATTCAGTAGCGGCTATCGCTGGTTTCAGCAGAGCCTTGCCTTGACGGCATATTGATTGTGGTTCAGATAGTACGGACGTGTACGAATTTGCCGGTGAGACGGCCGGCGTAGGGGAGGGACCATGGCTGCCTCAGGCGCAACGGCACTGGCCGCGCTGAAGATCGGTGGACGGGTCGCCTTCGAGCGACTGATGAGACCGAAGGCGCGGCGGGCGGAGGACGTGCCATGCTCGCCCGACGCCATTACGCCCGAATGGCTGACTGCTGTGCTCTGTCAGAACGTCCCTGGCGCGGTCGTAATCGGGGTCGTCGTCAAGCCGTCCAGCGCGGGCACCCATGAACGGCATCAGTTGATCATCAGCTACAACGAGGCTGGTCGGCGTGCGGGCTTGCCTGGATCGATCTTCACAAAATCGCTGCCCAGCGTCGTGACGCGGATGATCGGCGGATTTAACGGTACCGCGCGGGTCGAGGGTCGCTTCTACATGCAGCTCCGACCGCAGCTCGAGATCGAGGCCCCGATCGGCTATCACGCCGCTTCAGACCGCAAGACGTTTGCGTCGATGCTGCTCCTGGAGGACATGGTCGCAACGAAGTCGGCGACGTTCTGCAATGATCGGACTTACGTCTCGCGCGAGATGGCGGAGGACATGATCGACGTCCTTGCCGCGCTCCACGCCCGCTTCCACGGCGCCAGTGAGCTTGCGACCCGCTATCCCTGGGTGGCCAGCTATCCGCGCTGGTTCACGATCGGCGCGGCGAAGATGAGCCTGGAGTACTACACCCGCAAGGCCTTCGACGCCGCCGCGCGCGTCATTCCCGCAAGCGTGCTGGCGCAGCGCGACGAGGTGTGGCCGGCCGCCACCCGTGCTCTCGCTGTCCACGACAATGAGCCGCAGGGGCTGATTCACTCCGACGTGCATATCGGAAACTGGTATCGCACGGGGGCGGGCAGGATGGGCCTGTGCGACTGGCAATGTCTTGCCCGTGGCCATTGGTCGCGCGATTTTTCGTATGCGGTGACCGCGGCACTGACACCCGACGACCGCCGCAAATGGGAGAAGGATCTGCTCAATCGCTACCTCGACCGGTTTGCTGAACTCACCGGCGCCCGCCCGGATTTCGACACCAGCTTCCTGCGCTACCGCCAGCAGATGGTGCACGCACTGCTGATGTGGACGATCACCCTATGCCACTCGCCGCTCTTGCCCGCCATGCAATCGGAAAAGACCACGCTCGCCATGATCGAGCGCATCTCGACGGCGATGGCCGACCTGGATGCACTGCGTAGCTAACCGTGATCGGCAGGGCCTTGGCTCATGCGATCCGGGTTTGTGCTGCGGTAATCCAGAGCGGCGGCCAGCCGAGCGCACCGCACATGCTGGGGACAGCGCGCTGGTCTCGGCCTGGCCGCCATCAGCGGCGTTGCGTCAGTCGGCGGAAATTGGGTCGCCGGAGATCGCCCAGCTGGTACCGTCGAACTTGGCGATGCGGAGAACCTTGAACGGCGTATAGTCCCCGGGCGACGTGCTGATCGAGACGCCTGGAAGCATCAGGGGCATTCGGGTGCCGTGAAGCGATGTCGCCTGGCGGATGAGGTTCTCCCGGGTCAATTCGTCCCCGCACTTCTTCAGCACGGTGGTGAGAGCGTTCACATTCATGTAGGCGACCAGGACGGAATAGTCGTCGGGATTGGCCGACGGGGCGTACTTCTTCAGAAAGCCCTTGTACGCCTTCATCTCCTCGTCGTCGGCCCAGGCAGGATCTCCCGGCTGCTTGAGGAATTGCGTGGTGACCAGTCCCTTCGATGCGTCGAGCCCGGCCGGCTTCAGGACCGTTTCGACCGATGCCGTCGAGCCGCCGATGATGTGGAGCGGCCTCCAGTTGAGCTCGTGCGCCTTGCGGATCGACTGAGCCGCGGCTTTTGCCGACGACTGCTCGATCAACGTGTCGACGCCGGCCGCCTTGAGCTGAACGATCTGGGAGTCGATCGTCGGATCGGCCAGCTCGTAGGAGGCCTCGGCGACGATCTGCGATGCCTTTACGCCAAGACCGGCGCGCAATCCCTTGACATAGTCCCGACCGAAATCGTCGTTCTGGAACAGGACGCCGATTTTCGCGTCCGGCTTGGCGTTCAGGAGGTATTTTGCGATGACCCGTCCTTCGGTCTCGAAATCGGGATAGAGCGGCACCGTCCATGGGAAGGTCTTCGGATCGTTGAATCGACGTCCGCCGGCGGTGATGAAAAGCTGCGGGACCTGTTTGGAATTGAGATATTTCTGGATTGCGACGTTTGGGACCGTGCCGATGGTGCCCACCTCGGCGAGTATGCCGACGTCCTCTATGAGCTTGCGCGACTGTTCGACCGCCTTCGGCGCGCTGTAGGCGTTGTCGAGTTGCGTGAAACTGATCTTGCGCCCGTTGATCCCGCCCTGTTCGTTGATCATGTCGAAATAGCCGACGACGGCGCGGCCGGCGCCGGCACCGAAGGCCGAGGCGGGGCCGCTGAGCGGCGTCGATTGCCCGAGCTTGATCTCGGTATCGCTGGCCCCCGGACCATAGGCCTTTTGCGCGTGAAGTGGCGTCGATGCGAGCGCCGCTGACGCCGCAATAATGAAGAGAGAGCGGCCAAGATGCCTGTTCAAGATGTTTCCTCCCAAGCTTGATTGTTTTTTGGTTCTTATCGTAGAAGCTCGCGGGCGATGACCATTCTCTGGATCTGGTTGGTGCCCTCGAAGATCTGGGTCAATTTGGCGTCGCGCATCATGCGCTCGACCGGATAGTCCATGGTGTAGCCGTAGCCGCCGAAGATCTGTACGGCGTCAGTCGTCACCTTCATGGCCATGTCGCTGCCGACGCACTTGGCCATGCTGGCCAGCACGTTCAGGCGCTTCCAATCGGCCGCGTCGCCGGCACGCGCGCACTCGTAGACGAGGGCGCGCGCCGCTTCGATCTGCATGGCCATGTCGGCGAGCATGAATTGCACGCCCTGAAATTCGGAGATCGATTTCTTGAACTGCTTTCGCTCTTTCGTGTAGGCGACGCAGACATCGAGCGCGCCCTGGGCCAGTCCGACGGATTGCGCGCCAATGGTCGGACGGTTGAGGTCCAGGGCGCGCATCGACGCCCGAAAGCCCTTGCCTTCCTCTCCGACGAGGTTTTCGATCGGTACCCGGACGTTGTCGAAGAAGATCGGCGTGTTGGGCGCGCCGCGAAAGCCCATTTTGCGCTCGTGTCGGCCGAATGTGATCCCCGCCATGTTCTTCGGCTCGACGATGAAGGCGCTGATGCCGTCGGCGCCGGGACTGTCGCTCGTCCGCGCCATCACGACGATATAGTCGGCCGCCACGCCGTAGCTGCACCATTGCTTGCGGCCGTTGAGGACGTAGCAATCGCCGTCTTTCCTGGCGCGTGTGTTGATCGCGGTCACGTCGGAGCCGGCCTGCGGCTCTGAAATGGCTATCGCGGTTACGATGCCGCCTTTCGCGACGATAGGCAGGTATTTTTTGCGCTGCTCTTCGGAGCCGAAGTGAAGCAGCGGCATGATGAACATGGTGTTCAGCGCGGCAATCGACGCGCAGGCAGGGGAGAACTTGGAGATCTCCTCCCGTGCGATGCAGGCCATGGTCAAATTGCCGTTCGGCCCGCCATATTGCTCGGGGACCCAGAGTTGCATCAGTCCCATCTCGCCGAAGAGCTTCACGAGCTCCAGGGGAAAGCGATCGGTCTCGTCGATTTCGGCCGCGATCGGCGCCACGTGCTTGGTGGCCATCTTCCTGACGTTGTCACGAAAGGCGATCTGCTCCTCGGTGAAGCTCATGGACGTCTCCGGTGGTTTTTTTCGTTGGGAGGCCGAAAAAGTGGCTTCCATTGAATGGGTGATCCATTTAATAATTCACCGCATGTCGACCAAGTCAAGCCCCCAAGCCCCCGCCAGTCCACGCACGGCATCGCCCAAGCGGCGGAGCCGGACTTCGGATCATCGTGCAGCCGGATCGCCCGCGCCGCTGGCCTTTCGGCCCATTCACACGCGCCGCGCCTTCGAGGAGATCTGCGAGCGGATTCGCGAGCAGCTCGCGCTCGGGGTTCTCAAGCCGGGTGACAAGCTGCCGCCGGAGCGCGATCTCGCGCAGCAACTCGGGGTGAGCCGCAACGTCCTGCGCGAGGCCTTGCGCAGCCTGGAAATGGCCGGTGTGCTTCGGCTGCAGAAGGGCGTGAAGGGCGGTGCCTTCGTTCAACAGGGCGACACCTCGCGGATGAACGTGGTCATGCGCGACATGTTGAGCCTGGGGACGATCTCGGTGCGCGAGCTGTCGGAGGCGCGCGTGCATGTCCTCGACCTCGTGGTGCGGCTTGCCAGCGAGAACGCGCGGCAGTCGGACTTCGAGGCGCTTCAGGCGAATGTCGAGCGCACCGACCTCGCAACCCGCGAGGGTCGTCTGCTCGATCGCGTCGAGTGCGCGCGAGAGTTCTACAAGTTGCTCGCCGTGGCGAGCGGCAACAAGGTGATCGCCATGATCACGGATGCCGTCACCGAGATCCATATGCGGTTCGTCTATGCGAAGGTGGCGTCGAGCGGGGTTGCGATGGCGCGGCTGGTCGAGAGGCGACGGCAGTTCCTGGCGGCGCTGCGCGAGCGAAATGCGACCGCCGCTGCGCGATTGATGCGCAGTCATCTGGGGGCGGTTCAGAGAATGCTGGAGCAGGATCCCGGCGCCATGTCGCTGCAGATCGCGTTGGCGGAGATGAAGCCCGGCATGAGGCGGTAAGAGACCATCCGGCGAGGCGCCGGATCGCAGGATGAACAATAAAATCAGAGGAGGAAGATGTGTCCCGCTATGATCGATATGAGTGCTTGACCGTCGATGTCGCCGACAAGGTCGCGACGGTGACCTTGAACCGGCCGCAGGCGCGCAATGCCATCAATCAGAAATTGATCCGTGAGTTCCGAACGATCTGGGACGATCTGGCCGACGATCACGCCGTCAACGTCGTGATCCTGACCGGCGCCGGGGAATTCTTCAGCGTCGGCGGCGACGTCAAGGCAATGTCGGAACGGCCGGGCGGCGATGTGCTGGAAGAAGGCGAGGTCCACGACCCCATGGTCAGCCGTCGCGGGGTGACCCGCCAGCTCGAGCTCGACAAGCCGATCATCGCGGCCATCAATGGCGATGCCATCGGCCTTGCGGCGACGCACGCGCTGCTCTGCGACATCACGGTGATGGCCGAAGATGCGCGCATCGGCGACACTCATGTCTCGCGTGTGGGCCTGGTTGCTGGCGACGGCGGGACGGTGATCTGGCCGCTGCTTATCGGTATCAACAAGGCCAAGGAGTTTCTCATTCGCGGGACCCTCTTGAAGGGCAAGGAGGCCGAGCGGATTGGCCTCGTCAATCATGTCGTACCTCGAGCGGAGGTTTTGTCGAAAGCCCGTGAGATCGCCGTCGAGCTCGCGAACGGCCCGACCTGGGCCATTCGATGGACCAAGCTGTCGATCAATCAGATCGTCAAGGACCGGGTGAACATGCTGCTCGAGGCCTCGATGGCGCTGGAACAGGTGACGTTCGAGACCGCCGACCACAAGGAAGCGACGACGTCGTTCAAGGAGAAGCGCAAGCCCAGGTTCGGCCAGGGCTAATCGGCCTATGGACGCGACGGGACTTCCAGGAGACGACATCAGGGAGATGCTCCGCAACTCCCTGCGCGGATTTCTGGCCGCGCGATGGAACGTCGACTGCATCAGGCGCGGACCATCGCCGCAGGAGGTTGCGGCGATATGGACCGCGCTGGTGGGGCAGGGCGTTGCCAGCCTTGGCAGCAATCCAGATGAAGGCGGACTCCGCGAAGTTGCGGTCGTGCTCGGAGAGCTTGGTCGCGCCGCGTGCCCGGCTCCAATGTGGTCCGCGGCGCTCGCAAATCTCGCGCTCTCGACCTCACGGTCCGAGGCAGCGGCCGATTGTCTCGGTCGGCTGCACGCCGGCTCGGCGCGGCTGGCGCTTTCGTTCGGCAGGCTCGACCCGGACTCCGGCGCGGGCGTGATCCGAGTCAAAGGTGATCGTGCGGACGGAATGGTCCGATTTGTCGAGGCGGCGGGAAGTTGCACGCATCTGCTCGTGGCGATTGACCGGTCGGTTCTGGGGCTGGTCGCGCTGGACAACGCACGGGTGGAGATCGTTCCGACCCGCGCCATGGGGGCGTGGGGCCTCTGCGAGGTCCGGCTGAACGAGGCCCCTGTCACGCCCATTGCGCTGGAGGACGGCGGGCTCGACGATTTGCTGCTCAAGGGAAAGCTGGCGCTGGCGGCACGGGCGCACGGCGCCGCTCGGCGCGCCTTCGAACTGGTGACGGACTATGCCAGGGAGCGCCATCAATTCGGCCAGCCGATCGGACGATTCCAGGCGATCCAGCACAAGCTCGCCAATGGTCTGATCGCCCTCGAAGGCGTGCGGCTGATCGTCGATCATGCGGCGAAATTGCATGATCTGGACGATCGCGAGTGGCGCTACTTCGCCAACTGCGCGGTTGCATTCGCAAGCGGGGCCTTGCGGCAGGCCTCCCTCGAGACCCATCACGCGTTCGGAGCCATCGGTTATGCCGATGAACACGAGGCGCCGCTGCACTTCAAGCGGGTGCACCTTGACACGCTTGCGCTGGGAGGAGCGTCGCAGGCCAAACGGCTGCTGGCTTCGTCCCTGCTTGATCCCGATAGCTCCGGCCTGCCCGAATATGATCTCGGCCCCGCCGGCAACGCGTTGCGCGAGCAGGTGAGGGGATGGCTCGGACAGAACTGGTCCGGGGGGCGGAAGGCCGAATTCGAGCGCAAGCCGTTCGCCAAGCGCGAGTTCGATGCCGAGTTCGCACGCGATATCGGCATGACCGGTTGGGTCGGCCTCGGCTGGCCTCGGGAGTTCGGCGGCCAGGCGCGTTCGGCGCTCGAACTGATCGCCTTCATGGAGACGATGGAGCGCGGTGAGGCGCCGCGCATCGGTGCTGCGATCCAGGCCAATGCTCTGATGATGTTTGGAACGCGCGAGCAGCAGCAACGATATTTGCCGGAGATCCTTCGCGGCGAGGCCATGCATGGCATGGGCTATAGCGAGCCCCAGGCCGGTTCCGACCTCGCGGCGTTGCGCACCAGCGCGGTGCGCGACGACGATCACTGGGTGATCAACGGTCAGAAGATCTGGACAACGACGTGGTGGGGAAAATACATGTTCCTCGCCGCGCGAACGGACAAGGATGCGAAGCCGCCGCACGCCGGCATCAGCATGTTCATCGTGCCGATGGACGCCGAGGGCGTCACGATCCGGCCGGCGACCACGATGTACGACGGCTCCTTCGCCAACATCTTCTATGACAACGTCCGCATACCCCTCGACAACATCGTCGGCGAGGTCAATGGCGGGTGGAAGGTCCTGACCGGCGCGCTTGCGTTCGAGCGTGGCCTCGTTGGCGGCGGCATCGTCCTGAAGGTCGCTCATGCATTTGAGCAATTGCGCCGGCATGTCATGGCGAAGGACGAGACCGGTACGGCGCTGAGCGACGATCCCATCGTTCGCGATAGAATGGCGACACTGGCCGCCGAGATCGAGATCGGACGCCAATTGATGATGCACTGCGCGGAGCTGGCCGCCGACGGCCTGACGCCGCCGGAATATGGCGCGATCAGCAAGGTGTTCTCCGGGGAGTTGATGGAACGTTTCGGTGAGACGGCCCTCGACATTCTTGGCATGCGCGCGACGCTGTCCGAGCAGATGCCGGGTGCGATCGACAACGGCAGGTTCGAGCAGAACCTGCGTCATTCGTTGATGTGGGTCATCAGTATCGGCACCAACGAAATTCAGCGAAGCCTCATCGCGCAGCGGGCGCTTGGGCTGCCGAGATAGGAGTTACGCATGCCGGAGCAGCAACCAGCAAGCCTGCCACTCGAGGGGGTTCGCGTGCTCGACTTTTCGATCATGCTGGCCGGCCCCTATTGCGCAAGGCTGCTCGCCGACGGGGGCGCGGAGGTCATCAAGATCGAGCCGCCCGAAGGGGACGACATGCGTTTGCGAGCGCCGCTGCGCGACGGCCACAGCGCGTATTTCGGTCAGCTCAATGCCGGGAAGCGCAGTCTCGCCCTCGATCTGAAGAGCGCTGATGCGATCAAGCTGGTGCACGAGCTGGTCAAGGAGACCGATATCCTGGTCGAGAATTTCCGGCCGGGCGTGATGGACCGGCTCGGCCTCGGCTACGACGCACTGCGGGCGATCAATCCGCGCCTGATCTATTGCTCGATCTCGGGCTACGGACAAACAGGTCCGGCCGCGGAGCGCGCTGCCTACGCCATGATCGTGCATGCCGAGAGCGGCTTTGATCGCTCGCTGATGCGGTATGCCGGCGATCGCGACCGGCCGGCGGCGGGTGCCGTTTTTGTCGCAGACGTGCTCGGCGGCATCTTCGGTTATTCGGCGATCCAGACCGCCATGGTCCAACGTGCCCGAACCGGGACAGGTCAGCGGATCGATGTCGCCTTGATGGACTGCATGCTCAACCTGCTCGTCTACGAATTGCAGGAAGCGCAGTTCCCGCCCCAGGCGCCGAGGGCCGCTTATGGTCCAGTCCGGGCCTCCGATGGCGATATCCTGATTGCGCCGATCACGCCGCGAAACTTCGCCGCTCTGTGCGAGGTGACGGGGCAGGGCGAGCTCGCGAACGACCCGCGTTTCGGGACGGTGCCCGGCCGGGCCGCGAACTGGACCGGGATGATGCAGGTCGTCGAGAAATGGACCGAGCAGCATACGGTGCGCCAGTGTATGGCTGCCCTTGATAAGGCGGGCGTTCCCAGTGCCGAATATCGCGATCCGAAAGCTGCCTTGAGCGACCCGCACCTCCTTCAGCGAGGCGCATTCGCCACGATCGCCGATAGCGCTGGGGAATTCCTGGGCGTCAATGCGCCATGGAAAATGTCGGGAGGGTCGACGGCGATGCAGCGGGAGATCCCCGCGGTCGGAGCCCACCGGGACGATGTGCTGTCCCGGGTCCTGGGGCTCTCCGGTGAAGCCATCGCCGGCCTTGCAGAAGCGGGGGTGTTCGGAGGCCCCAACGCCCGGTCGAAAGGTTAGTTCGCACGAGCGCGCCGGAGGCCATCCGTCCCATGAAAATCATTGCTGCGATAGCAAATGGGCCGCGCGATCCGTTCGAGATCGAGCCCTGCGAACTCTCGGCGCCGCGAGCCGGGGAAGTCATGGTCCGGGTGCACGCGTGCGGCATCTGTCACACCGATCTGGCGGTCAAGCTCGGACACATCCCGGTGCCGATGCCGAAGGTTCTGGGCCATGAAGGGGCGGGCGTGATCGAAGAGGTCGGCCCCGGCGTGACGTCCTTTCAACCCGGCGACGATGTGTTGATGAGCTTCGGCTCATGCGGTGAGTGTTCGAATTGCCGCGACGGCGCGCTCGGCTATTGCGATCAGTTTCGTGCCATCAATCTGTTCGGAAACCGGCCAGGCGGCTCGGCGCTGAGGCGTGGCGGGAGCGAGCTGGGCGGGCATTTCTTCGCGCAATCGGCCTTCGCAACCCATGCGATCGCCACCACCAGGAACATCGTCAAGGTCGATGCCGATCTGCCGCTCGAGCTTCTTGCGCCGCTCGGATGCGGCATCCAGACCGGGATGGGATCGGTCATGAACGTGCTTCGGCCGCAGGCCGGGAGCTCGATCGCGGTCTTTGGCGTCGGCGCAGTCGGCCTCTCCGCCATCATCGCGGCGCGGATCGTCGGCTGCTCGACGATCGTCGCCGTCGACGTCGTCCCCGAGCGGCTGCGCATGGCGCGAGAACTGGGCGCGACGCATGCGGTGTCAGGCCGCGCCGATGATCCGGTGGCGGAGATCGTCGAACTGACGCGAGGCGGGGCGAATTTTTCGCTGGATACGACGGGTGTACCAGCGGCCGTGGCGAGCTCCATCAATTGCCTGCGTGCGAGAGGCACCAGCGCGCAGGTTGCGGCGCCGCCCCGCGGGACCCTCTACGCGGCCGAAGCAAGCGTCGTGGTCGGTCGGGGAATTGGCATTCGCGGCGTCGTCGAGGGCGATGCCAACCCCCAGCTGTTTATCCCGCGAATGATCGGTTTCTTCCGAGACGGGCGGTTGCCGCTCGACAAATTCGTCAAGACTTATCCGCTCGCAAGGATCAACGAGGCTGTTGACGACCTCGAGAGCGGCCGTGTGGTCAAGCCCGTTCTGACCATGCGGGAGATCGGGAGCACGACATAAGAGATAAAACAAGCAGGGAGGAGGAGAGATGCTCGATATCGCATTGGACAACGCAATCGCCGATCACAGGACCTATGGGAGTGTCGAGGCGCAGCACCGGCTGTTTGGCCGCCTGCGGCGTGAGGATCCGGTCCATTGGACACAGCCCGTCGGGTATCGGCCGTTCTGGACCATCACGAAATATGCCGACATCATCGAAATCGAGCGCCAGCCCGATCGCTTCATCAATGCGCCCAGGACCAAGCTGCTCAGCATCGAGTTCGAGAGCAAGGTGAAGGAGGCGATGAGCGGCAAGCCGATGCTGGTCCGGGCGCTGCCGCAGATGGATAATCCGGATCATGCCAAGTACCAGAAGCTGACCCACGCCTGGTTTCAGCCGCGCCACATTCGAACACTTTCGGAGCGCATGGCGGCGCTCGCAAAGGACAGCGTCGACCGTCTTGTCGAGATGGGGAGCGCGTGTGACTTCTACAACGAGATCGCGATCTACTATCCGTTGCGTGTCCTGATGACGATCCTTGGACTGCCGCGGAGCGATGAGGAGCGGCTGCTGAAGATTACCCAGGCTTATTTCGGCGGTGGGGATCCGGAGATGCAGAAGGGCTCCGACCTGATCGATGCCACGATTGCCTATGTTGATTATTTCAAGGACGTCGCGCAGGAGAGGCGAAGAAATCCGAAGGACGACGTGGCAACGGTGATCGCGACGTCCGAAATCGACGGGCGGCCGATCGAAGACTTCGAGGCCTATTCGTACTACATTGCTCTGGCGAGCGCGGGCCACGATACGACGAGCGCCACCATCGCCGGCGGGTTGCTTGCCTTGATCGAAAATCCGGATTGCATGGCCCGACTTCAGCGTCAGCCCGATTTGTTGCCCGACGCGGCGGAGGAAATGGTGCGTTGGGTGTCGCCCGTCAAGCACTTCTTCCGTACGGCCGCGGCCGACTACGAGCTTCGCGGCAAGACGATCAGGGCCGGGGACAGTCTGCTCATCAGCTATCCCTCGGGCAATCGCGACGAGGAAGCTTTCGATCGCCCCTTCGAATTCATTCCCGACCGCTCGCCCAATCGTCATCTCGGTTACGGGTTTGGCATTCATGCGTGCATCGGCAGGCACCTTGCCAAGGCAGAGGTCGTAGCCTTCTTCCGCGAACTGCTGGGCAGGGTCGAGCGGATCGAACTCGCTGGCGAGCCGGCCTGGACCGAAACTTCCTTCCTCGGGGGAGTGAAGCGGCTGCCGGTGCGCTATTCGGCACGGTAGCAGGCCTCGGACGATCGCGGCGCGTGCGCTCCCGACGGCAACGAGGTCAGGTTTTTGAGGGCGGGGGCGGCGCGGCCGCGGCTTTTGCGATTGCCAGCATGCACTTGAGAAAGTGCGCGCGATCCTCCTTGCTCAAGGGGGCAAGCAAGGAGGTCTGAAGTTCGGCGGCGGCGGGCACGACGCCCAGGAGGGCCTCTTCGCCCTTGGCGGTGATCTGAACCTGGATCGACCGGCGGTCTTCCAAATTGTTTCTCTTCGAGATCAGCTTCCGCGCCGTCATTCTTTTGAGCATCTCGCTCAGCGTATTTCGATCGCTGCTGACGCGCTCCGCGAGGGCGGAGGGGGTGAGCGGACCGTCCTGATAGAGTGCGATCAACACGCCGAACTGCCGCGGCGTGATGTCGCTTTGGCCGGTCAGGTCCTGATAGAGCACGTCATAGCGGGCCTCGAGCAAGCGAAGCAGAAATCCGATTCCCCCTTCGAGGCGCCAGTTCCGCGCGATATCCGCCGCGCTCGCACTTGTTCCTTTGGGGGCTGACATGCCGTCATTGATCCGAATTGTCGAAATACACCTAGGCGTTAGCAGCTTGGCCGAGAGCTCTCAACCCCGCTCCGATCGGCGTCAGGACAAGCCGCCCGGCTCGGTCGCCGACCTGTCTCAATTTGCTATTGCAAATCGTTCGCCAAGATCGTACGTATACGTATCAATTGGCGGCGCCAGCGAAATGGCATCGCCGGGGAGGACTGCTTGAATCTGCGCGAGCTGTTGTCGATTCCCTATCTTCTTGAAGCCGAGGCGGTTGAAACCGAGCCCGGCCAATGGCTCGTGCGACTGTCCTACCCTGAACTGCCCGGCTGCATCTCGGAAGGCGTCGTCATCGAGGATGCCCTGAAGGAACTGGAGCGGCGCCGGATCGAAACGATCGTGGGCCTCGTGGAGACGGGACGGGCACCGCCAGTGCCGCGGAAGCCGTTGGCCGCGGCCGATCCGCTTTGGACAGCAAATGATCTCGGACTGTCGGGCCGCGTGGCGCCGCTCCTGGGCTGTACGCCCGGGCAAGACGCCTGATGGTGCGCGATTCAATGGAGAAGACTCATGCTCTCACGCGAAGACAATGAACGGCTGGTGAGGGTTGGAAAGGGCACCCCCCTCGGGGATCTCTTCCGCCTTTACTGGATTCCCTTCCTGCCATCCGCAGATCTGGTCAATGACGGGCAGCCGAAGCGCGTCAGGCTGCTGGGCGAGGATCTCGTTGCCTTCAGGGATTCGGAGGGGCGTGTCGGGCTGGTCGATCAGGCTTGTCCGCACCGCGGCGCACCGATGGTCTTCGCAAGGAACGAGGACTGCGGCCTGCGATGCGTCTACCACGGCTGGAAATTCGACGTGACGGGCGCCACGACGGACATGCCGGCAGAGCCGGTCCGCAGCCGGCTCAAGGAGCGGGTGCGGATCAAGGCTTATCCCTGCCGCGAGCGCAACGGGATGATCTGGACCTACATGGGTCCCGACCAGGCCGAGCTTCCGCCGCTGCCGAATGTCGAATGGAATCTGGTTCCGCAGGAGCAGGTGCATATCTCGCTGCGCGTCCAGGAGTGCAACTGGCTTCAGGCCGTCGAGGGCGAGATCGACTCCGCCCACGCGCCGCTGCTGCACGGTCGATTGGATTCCCAGGGCACGACGAGTGCATGGATCCAGAAGCGCGACCTGCGCCCGACGTTCGAATGCATCAAGCAGGATTTCGGGATGAGCATCGCGGCGCGGCGGAACTACGATGCCAATACGCTGTATTGGCGCGTCAATCAGTTCCTCCTGCCGTTCTATACGCTGGTTCCCCCGTTGTCGCCGTTCCCCGATCTCAGCGGTCACGCCTGGGTGCCGATCGACGACGAAAACACGCTCTGCATCATGTTCTCGTATCATCCGTCGAAGCCGCTGCTGCCGAAGACGCGGCAAGTGTTCTCGGAAGGACATAATGGGCGCGAGAGCGGGCACGCCAGCCGCCACGCGCTCGTGCAGCAACCGGTGACGGTCCCCTATGCGGACTACTGGACCAAATACAATCCGCAAAACGGCTTCCAGTTCGACTATGAGGCGCAAAGGGCGACCTGGTTCTCGGGCCTGCCGGGGCTCTGGGTCCAGGACGGCGCCTGCCAGAGCGGCGTGTCGCCGATCTTCGATCGCACCAGGGAGAATCTGTGCTCGAGCGACACCGGGATCGCGATGACCCGTCGCTTCATCCTGGAAGCGCTCGGAGCCTATCGCGATCACGGCACCAAGCCGAAGGGCGTGACCGATCCTGACGTCTTCATGGTGCGCGCCGTGTCGATGCGGCTGCCGCCAGAGGAGTCCTGGGTCGACGTCGGTGCACCTTTCATGCGCGCCAGGCTCGGCGCCGATTTCGGGTACGAGCTGTGAACGTTTCACGAAGCGCGGCTGCCCATGACTGAGATCATGATCGAACTCCGCGTCAAGCGCATCGCCTATGAGGCCGATCGGATCAATTCCTATGAATTGATCGCGCCGGCGGGCGGCGATCTCGATCCCTTCACGGCCGGAGGCCACATCGACCTCCATCTGTCGAACGGCATGATCCGCAGCTATTCGCTGGTCAACGATCCGGCTGAGCGCCACCGCTACGTCATCGCGATCAACAGGGAGCCGGCGGGGCGCGGCGGCTCGCGCTTCCTGCATGACAATCTCAGGGTGGGCGACATCGTCAGCGTGTCGCGACCGCGCAACAACTTTGCGCTTTGCGAACAGGCCGAGCATTCGGTCCTGATCGCGGGCGGGATCGGAATCACGCCGTTGCTGTCCATGGCCCGCCGCCTCGACGCGTTGGGGCGCTCTTGCCAGTTGTTCTATGCGGCCAGGGCGCGGCACGCCGCCGCATTTCTCGACGAGATCGAGGGGCTCGGGCCCAAAGGGTTCGTGAAGGTGCATCTCGACTTCGACGACGAGCGATCGGGCCGCATGTTCGATCTGTCGGCCATCGTCGATCGTGCGCCCGCGCAGGCTCACCTCTATTGCTGTGGCCCGCAGCCCATGCTCGAAGCATTCGAGGCGGCGACGAAGGAGCGGCCGGCAGGTCACGTGCACGTGGAATACTTCCAGGCCAGGGAAGCCCCCGCCATCGAAGGCGGTTTCGACGTGAGGCTCGCGCGCAGCAACCGGACCATCGCGGTCAAGGCCGGAAAAACCATCCTCGATGCGTTGCTTGATGCGGGGATCGCCGCAAATCACGCCTGCTCGGAAGGCGTCTGCGGCACGTGCGAGACGCGGGTGCTCGAGGGCATCCCTGACCACCGGGATCAATTTCTCAGCAAGGACGAGCAGGCATCGAACAGGACGATGATGATCTGCTGCTCGGGAGCGAGATCGGGCACGCTGGTGCTGGACCTCTGAAAACAACAAAGTCGTCAACGGGGTGGATGTCATGAAAGTCGCTTTACGCATTTTGGGAATGTCTTTCCTCATCGCGAGCGTGTCTTCGCCCGCGTGGGCGGATTCAGCACGGACCATGAAGATCGGCGTTCTCAACGATGCTTCCGGCCCGTATTCGGACAACGCGGGTGAGGGATCGGTCACGGCGGCTAGGATGGCGGCCGAGGACTTCATGCAGCAGCACCCCGACTTCAAGGTCGAGATCATTTCGGCGGATCACCAGAACAAGGCGGATATCGGGGCGGCCATCGCCCGCCGCTGGATCGAGCAGGAGAAGGTCGATGCGGTCGCGGACGTGCCCAACTCGGCGGTTGGTCTCGCCGTCAACGAGATCGTTCGTGGCAGCAGGGCGGCGTTGATCGCCTCCAGCGCGGCTTCGTCCGATCTGACGGGGAAGTACTGTTCGCCCAACACCATCCAGTGGACGTTCGACACCTGGGCGGCGTCGCACACCATCGGCAATTTCCTGGTCCGTCATGGCGGCAAGAAATGGTACTTCATCGCCACCGACAATGCGCTTGGCAAGTCCATGGTGCGGGACGGTACCTCGGTGATCAGTGCGGGCGGCGGCACCGTGGTCGGGTCGGTCAATGTCCCCATCAACAACGCCGATTACGCCTCGTTCATACTTCAGGCAGACGCGTCCGGCGCCGACGTGATCGCGTTCGCGACCGCCGGCGGCGACACCGTCAGCCTGATCAAGCAGTCGGCGGAGTTCGGGTTGAAGCAAAGCGGCAAGACCTTCGCCGCGCTGCTGACCACGACGAACGATGTCGAGGCGAGCGGGCTTGCCGTAGGACAGGGCCTCATCATCACCCAGCCGTTCTATTGGGACCTGAACGATGCCAGCCGTACCTGGTCGGCGAAGTTCAGCGCGCGTCAACATGATCAATCGCCAACGGCCTTCCATGCCGGGGTCTATTCCTCCGTGCTCGCTTATCTGAATGCCGCACTGGGCGCAGGCACCAACGATGCCCAGGCCGTCATCCGCAAGATGAAGGAACGACCGATCGATGACGCGCTCTTTGGCCCGGTCGTGGTGCGGGCGGATGGTCGTGCCATCCACAACATGTACATTCTGAAAGTGAAGGGGCCCAAGGCCTCGAAAGGCAAGTGGGATCTTCTCGAGAATGTCGGCGTGCTGAGCGGACCCGAGGCGTTTCGTCCGGTCGACCAGGGCGGATGCAACATGGTTGAGCAATCGAAGGGCAATTGACGCGGGTCGCAGCGATATCCTGAGAAGGCTGTCGCGCAAACTATGGATGCACCATGCTTGACAATATCGAAGCCGACTTTCCCGAGCATACGCCGCGACGCCCCGATGCGCCGAAGGCACTGGCGGGAATACGGGTCGTCGATTTCTCTCACTTCATCGCCGGACCGTTCGCGACGATGATCCTGGCGGACATGGGGGCCGAAGTCGTCAAGATCGAGGCGCCCGGCCGCGGCGACGATCTCCGGCGCTATCCGCCGGTGCATCCAGAGCTGAAGCACGGTGCGCCGTTCGTCTGGACCAACCGCAACAAGCAGAGTGTGGCCCTTGACCTCAAGTCGCCGGAGGGCGTTGCGGTCGTGCGGGAGCTGATCGCGATCGCAGATGTCGTCGTCGAAAATTTCTCGACCGGCGTCATGGACCGGTTCGGGCTCGACTATGAGGCTTGCCGAAAGATCAAGCCCGACATCATCTACTGCTCGGTGTCGGCTTATGGACGCGATGGGGCGTTTGCGGACCGGCTCGGTTTCGATCCGATCGCACAGGTCGAAAGCGGATTTGTGTCCATGAACGGCTATGCCGATCGCGAAGGGGTGCGGGCACTGTCGCCCGTCATGGACATCAGCACGGCGATGATGGCCTGCAACGCGATTCTCGGCGCGCTCGTTGCGCGCGAGCGGAGCGGCCTGGGCCAGGCGATCGAGGTCTCGCTGTTCGACAATGCCGTGCTGATGACGGGCTATGCCACGATGCAGCACCTGTTCACGGGCGCAAATCCGCAGCGGCACGGAAACACCAGCCCGGACACCTGCCCGTCGGGTGTTTTTCAGGCGCGGGACTGCGCCTTCTACATCAACTGCGGTAACGACAAGATCTTTCAGCGCCTGATGTCGCAGGTGGTTGGTCGAGCCGATCTGGCCGCGGCCGAAATCTATGCGACCGGACCCGACCGCATCCGGCGGCGGGATGAGCTGTTCGCGATCCTCGGCGATGCGTTTGCGCAACAGCCCTGGGCCCATTGGCAAACGCGGATGCGGGCAGCCGGCGTTCCCTGCGGACAGGTACGCACGGTCGGGGAGGCGATCCGGTCACCCGAAGCGCGGGAGCGCGGTCTGGTCACCCGCATCCCGGACGACAAGTTGGGCTGGATCCCGAACGTCAGCCTGCCGATCCGCTATTCGCAAACACCCATCGTGGACCCCGTGGCGGCGCCTGCAGTCGGACAGCACACCGCAACTGTGCTGCGGGAGCTGCTCGGCTACGACGGTGCCCGTCTCGCGCGGCTCGCAGCGGCCGGTGCTTTCGGTGCCGACGTGGCAAAACCGGCGGAGGAGGCAAAGACGTGAACGCGGCAGCGCGGGCCGAACGCACGCTCAGAGGCCGCGTCGCCGTTGTCGGGATCGGCGAGACGGATTACTACCGGCATGGCGCATCGCCGGACCCGGAATTCAAGCTGGCGCTGAAGGCCATTCTGGCGGCGTGCGGCGATGCGGGAATCGATCCGCGCGACATCGATGGGTTCGCCTCCTATAGTGAGGAACGGAGCGAAGCGTCCCGGCTTGCCGCAGCGCTCGGCACACGAAGGCTTCGTGCTGCGACGATGCAGTGGGGAGGGGGAGGCGGTGGCTGCTGCGCTGCGGTCGCCAATGCAGCGGCCTCGATCATCGCAGGCCTCGCGGACTGCGTGGTCGTGTTTCGTTCGCTCGCGCAGGGTCAGTATGGCCGGTTCGGGCAGGCGACCGGCATCGATACGATTTCGGGCGAGAAGGCGTACCTGATGCCGTACGGCGTGCTGGCGCCGCCGCAACGCTTTGCGATGCGCGTGCGTCGCTACATGCACGAGCACGGCGTGAAGCAGGAGGCTCTGCGGGCGATCGCGCTGGCGTCCTATCATCATGCGCAATCGAATCCGCGTGCGGTCATGTACGGCAAACCGCTGGACGAGTCCAAATACGATGCGTCGCGCTGGATTGCCGAACCGTTTCATCTCTACGATTGCTGCATGGAAAACGACGGCGCGGCCGCGCTCGTGCTTGTGCCTGCTGAGCGCGCCAAGGAGTTCAAAAACACGCCGGTCTACGTGCTCGGTGCGGCCGTCGGATCCGGATATCGGACAGGAGCTATTCCGCATAACTCGCCGCGCTATGCCAGCGCCAGCTTCGACACGGTGGCGCCCGATCTCTACGCGATGGCCGGTCTCGGCCCATCCGATGTCGGCGTCGTTCAGTGTTATGAGAACTTCACGGGCGGCGTGGTGATGGCGCTGGCGGAGCACGGGTTCTTCAAGCCGGAGGAAGCAAACGAGTTCTTGAAGTTTGAGAACTTGATGGCTCCATCCGGTCGCCTGCCGCTGAACACCAGCGGCGGAAATCTCGCCGAGTGCTACATGCACGGTTTCGAGCTGGTGCTCGAGGCCGTACGCCAGGTGCGCGGCGTGTCGACCAGCCAGGCGAAGCGGAATGATGTGGCGATGGTCATCGGCGGTCCCATGGTGACGCCGGTCAGCAATCTTCTCCTCGGCTCGGAGGCGACACTGTGAGCAGCAACAGGCGCCTGACCTATCTTCCCGACGGTCTGCCCATTCCGGTTGCGGAGCCCGATGGCCTGTCGGCACCGTACTGGGCGGGGCTGCGCCGCAACAGGCTAATGGTGCAACGGTGCGGCCATTGCACAACGTGGCAATTCGGACCGGAATGGATCTGTCATCGCTGCTATGCCTTCGATCCCGAATGGACAGAGATCGATCCTCAAGGACGGATCTTCAGTTGGGAGCGGGTCTGGCATCCTTCGCACCCGGTCCTGAAGCAGCACGGTCCGTATCTCGCCGTGCTCGTGGAGATTCCGCATGCTGGCAGCGTGCGGATGGTCGGCAATTTGCTGGGTGACCCGATGCAGAACATCTCGATCGGAGCGCAGGTCGAAGGGGTGTTCGAGCATCATCTCAGTTCTGACCCGCCGTACTCTCTGCTGCACTGGCGGCTTTCCTCTGCCCTCTGACGCGAGACGAGAGCCTCTAGGAGGTCCTACGGTTTGTCTGAGTGCGAGAGTAGCACCCGTTCGATCTGGCCGCGAATGCCATGAGGTGCTTGCGCAGAACCTACCAGCGCGTTCCTGATCTCTGACGGTATTTGAAGCTGCGGCGCACCAGTGTGGGCATGGCAATCTTGGCTAGGCAGGCAGCCCTGATTAGTCGATTGACTCCGATAGTTGGCGGATTGGCTAGCATTGCGCGCGGCTCGAATTTTTCTGTGAATTCAAGACTGAAGAATTGAGGCGGATGTACAGTCGGCATTTGTCCGTCAGATCTGAAAAAATGTGCTTGCAGATCAACGGCGAGGCGTCGTTCGAAATGATTGAGTGGGAATAGGGGGATTGCTCCGCATTCTGCAGCGAGCGGCCGTGTTCGCGATTGTCATGATCGCTGCTTCCCATGGCGCGAGCGCGACTGTCCTCCTCGCGCCGGAGGGCCAGTTTTTCTCTGCGAGTTTTCCCAACCAACCGAGCCAAAAGATCTCGGAGAAAGCCGGGGTGGTACACACCATCTACTCTTCGCCAGAGAAGGAGAGGTTTCTCATGCTGTCGCATGCGCTCTGGCCGACTGATGCGGATCCCACGATTGCAATGCAATCGGTCCTGAACGGATTCACTGACCAAATTTCGGGCGAGCTGCTTTCGATCGAAAAGAGGAACTTCATTTCCGCGACCGGCAAGAAACTTGCCGCCAAGCACTTTACGTTCGCCAGTTCGAAGGTTTGGGGCGAAGGTCTCATCGTGATGTCCGGTCGACACACCTACCTCATCCAGGTGGTGGTCCGGAAACCTTCCACAGGCTTGGATGACGTCGGCAAGAAGTTCATCTCTTCATTCAAGGTATTGAACTAACGCGCCGGCTCACGACGTCGGCGAGCACCGCCTCATGCGCCGCGTACCGGATTGAAAACCTTGATTCCAACGAAGTCCTTTTCGTTGTCCGTCACCACCACACAGTCGTTTACGTCGGCGACCGCGGCGATGATCATGTCGAGCGCGCTTCGCGGTTTGCCCGCCGTTTTGCCTTCGGCCATCAGCCGCGCCCAGACGAGCGCCGCCTTGTCGTCGAAGGACAGGATGCGGCCCGAAAAAAGCGCTTGCGGTCCTTCGGGTCCCGAGAACCAGACGTCGAGGATGTCGCGCTTCCTGCCGCGCGGTTTCTCCAAAATGCCGCGGCGGATTTCAGCGACGGTCAACGAGGCAACGAACAGATCCTCGTCGCGCTGCGCCGACATCCAGGACAGTAGATTTTCTGACGGGTGCGGCTTGACGACGTTGCTGATGATGTTGGTGTCGAGGAGATAGCGCGTCACAGGTCGACCTTGCGGCCCTTTTCACGGGGGCGAGACAGATCGAGATCGGCGCCGACGAGCGGGGAGCGACGCAATGCGGCGAGAATGCCACCGGGCTTCGGCGACTGGCCGCCGACCGATTTGCTCACGGTGGCGCGAAGCGCCATAGCCTCCGGGGTATCCTCCGACAGTCGTTTGGCAAGCGAACGGATCAGATCGCGGTCGGCGTTCCGGCCGAGCACCTCGAAACGCGCCAAGCCGCGCTTACCGAGGCGTGACCGATAGTTCTGGATGGCGCGCTTCTGTGAGTTTCCCATGGAGCCTCGACTATTTCCAGTAATATAGCCGGAAATCCGGAGGTCTACAACCGCCCGAGCCGCCGCTCTCTTCCTGATCGGCGCGCAGCCCGTAGGATGGGTTGAGCCCAGCGAAACCCATCGCGCTAGAACGAGAGTTGATAGTTTCGCGTGAAGCGGCGCTCGGGGCCAGCTTGCCTGCGGCCTATCGTGCTTTCCTGGAGTCGCATAGGGAAGACCCATCTCGCCCGGTTCAGGTCGTTTCGACCAATCCGGACTATTGGGATGTCGACCAATTCTTCGAAATCGGCGATGGGGACAGCTACCTTCAGATCGATCATTGTTATGAGCTGGTCGGGGACGTCCTTCCCGAAGGGATGTTGCCGTTTGCCGAGGACGGGGGTGGCAACTTCTATCTTCTGGATTGCCGCGACGTACCGGGTACCGGTGCCGTCTATTGGTGGGATCACGAACAGGAGCTCGGTGAGGATCGCGTGGAGTTGGTGGCGGCGAGCTTCCCGGAGTTTCTCGCGGTTCTGGTCCCCGATCCCGACGAGCTTCCGGGTGACGAAGACAAGCAATAGGAGGGGGGTGGGGCGCTGGGATAGGGTGAGCGGCAAACGAGGCCGTTCCTCTAACTTGCGGTGACTTACATATGGATGTATGTAACCTGCATGGCCTACATCGGCATCCGCGATCTCCAGAAAATCTCCGGCGAAGCCATCGGAGCCCTGCCGGGCCCGACGCCGGTGAAGTCGGGCGAGCGGACGGTGGGGCTGCTCATTCCGCTCAAGGCGGCCGATCCGGATCGTCTTGCGGCGGTCCTGCGGCGCGCTGAGGCGTTGGGCAGGGGACGTGATGCGAAGGCGGACGATGCGGCGCTGGCTGGATTCGGCGAAGTCGATCCGGTCGATTGGTCGCCCGCAGCGGTGAAGGCCCTGACCGGCAAGCCTGGCAAGCGGTGCAAGCCGAAGCCGTGAGAGCGCCGTCGCCAACCCTTGTCGTTGACGCGGCCATCCTGATCGCCGCGGCGCGGGGCCGCAGCTCCGGCGCCATGCTTCGAGCGGCTGAAGGCACTATCCTTGTCACGACGGACCGTGTGGTTCAGGAAGCACGCCGGCGGATCGAGCTGGGTTTGAAACGGCCGGAACTGCTCGCCGTGCTCGACGATCTCGCGGAATTGCTGACGGTTGTCCCCGTCGTCGCGCTGGAGCCTTTTGTCGGCCGTTGCGAAGAGGCCCTTCGCGATGCGGTGCCGAGCCGCAATGGGTCGTTACGCGATGCTCACGTGCTGGCTTTGGCTTGGAGTGTGGATGCCGACGTCTGGACAACCCACCGCGACTTTGCGGGAACGGGAGTCGCGACGTGGTCGACGCCCAACCTCATGCGGGCACTTGCGGAAGCTGATCCGCAATAGAAGCCTCCAGTTCATCGCGCAGCCCACCGGCGGAAACGCGGGATCTCCGCCGAGGCGCCCCGTGGTACGAGGCTGAGAGTATTTGTCCCGGAGCTACCCCTGATGTCCGTCCCGCCCACCCAGCCAACTGCGTCCGAATCCGATCCCGAAACCCTCGGCTGGATGCGCGGTTTCCCGCCATCCCCCGACCGCCTCATCACCTTCCAGGACGGCTCCTTCCGCAACTTCCCCGAACTGCGCTGGGCCTGGAGCAACATCCGCCAGCTGGTGCCGACCGTGAATGTCTGGCGCGGCGCAGGGCCGGCATCACCTCTGCCGCGGGCGGAGCAGGACATCGGCGCGGTCGCCTCGACCACGATGGATGGCCGGCCCATGACCTTCGCAAAAATGCTGGAGGAGACCTACACCGACGGCATCGCGGTGCTGCACCGGGGCAAGCTCATCTATGAGCGTTACTTTGGCGCGTTGAAGCCGCACAAGCCGCATATCGGGATGTCCGTGACGAAGTCGTTCACCGGCGTGCTCGCAGGGATTCTGGTTGCCGAGGGCAAGATCGATCCGCAGGCGCCGGTCACCGACTATGTGCCGGAGCTGAAGGCGAGCGCGTTCGGCGATGCCCGCGTGCACGAGGTCATGGATATGACCACGGGGCTCGCCTACACGGAGGTCTATACCGACAAGAATTCGGACGTGTGGGGCCTGCGGCGCGCCAACGGCATGGCGCCGATCCCGCCGGATTATGACGGCCCGACCAACATCTTCGATTTTCTCATTGCGCAGAAGAAGCAGGGAGAGCACGGCAAGGCCTTCGCCTACAAGACCGTCAACACCGACGTGCTGGCGTGGATCTGCCGGCGCGTCAGCGGGCTGACGCTGGCGGAGCTCTTGTCCGAGCGGATCTGGCAGCCGATGGGTGCCGAGGAGGACGCGCATTATCACGTCGACTGCATCGGCACCGAGAGCGGCGGCGGCGGTCTCTCCACGAGTTTGCGCGATCTCGCCCGCTTCGGCGAGACCATGCGCAACCACGGCCGCTTCAACGGCCGCCAGATCGTGCCGTCTCAAGTCGTCGAGGACATCGCGCGGGGCGGCGACCCCGAAAAATTCAAGCCGGCCGGCTACACCACGCTGCCCGGCGCGTCCTATCGCAATCAATGGTGGGTCACGCACAATTCGCACGGCGCCTATATGGCGCGCGGCGTCTACGGACAGGGCATCTATGTCGACCCCAAAGCCGAGATGGTGATTGCGCGCTACGCCTCGCATCCCGTCGCGGGCAACGCCGCTAACGATCCCGTGACGCTACCGGCCTACATGGCGCTGGCCAAGGCGCTGATGGCGGGCGGGTGAGGGCGCGGGCCTCTTCGTAGCCTGGATGAAGCGAAAGCGTAATCCGGGACTGACCAACTGCATTTGCGCGATTGCCCGTGCAGAACGAACCCCGGATTGCGCTGCGCTCCATCCGGGCTACGAGGTCAGCCAAAGCCGCAACCTCCGTCGATCACGTCCGTCACCCGCTAAGCGGCGCCACCATGCGCCTCCTGCCAATGCGGATAGGTGACGTAGGCGGTCACGGCGCCTTGCTCGTGTGAGCGGATCGTGACCGTCTCGCCCTTCGGCATGTAAACGATCTCGCCGGGACCTGCGGTGACGGTCGTGCCTGCGCTGGTGATCGAGAGCTTTCCTTCCAGCACGAGCATGACGTCGTCGACGCCGAGCCTCTCGTCCAGGCTCTGGCTCGGCGCGTAGCGGCCGAAGCCGATGGTGATGGGGCCACCGTGACGCTGGTCGATCACGTTGGCGGCGAAGATGTCACTGTTCTGTCCCGGCGAACGTTCGAACGATGCGTCGGCGATGGCGAATTTGCGAACTTTCATGAAAAGCCTTCCGTCTGGTCCATGGCGGGCGAGGACGGATAGACGCTCCAGCGCGTGTATTGTTCACGCGGCCTGCGGGGCGGTTTGACGCAGCGACCAGCTATAATATAAGAATTGACTTATATTAGCAGAGGGCGATATTCGCTGATCGAGCGAAACGACCGGGAGGAACGCCATGCAGTTCGATGTCGCCAGAGTTCTGGGCCTTGTGACGCGTTCGGTGACGAACTTCGAGAAAGACGGTAAACCTGCAAGCACGGTGACCCTGACGCGGCTTTACGACACCAGCGTCGACGATCTCTGGGACGCCGTGACCAGCAAGGAGCGCATCCCGCGCTGGTTCGCGGCGATCGAGGGGGATCTCCAGCTCGGCGGACGATACCAGGTCAAGGGCAATGCGGGCGGCACCATCACGGCCTGTTCGCCGCCGACGCATTTTGCGGCGACGTGGGAATTCGGCGGCGCGGTGAGCTGGATCGACGTCAAGCTGGCGGCAGAACGGCAGCAAGCGCGTTTGACGCTCGAGCACACCGCGATCATCGAGGATCATTGGAATCAGTTCGGCCCGGGTGCGGTGGGGATCGGTTGGGATCTCGCCCTTGCGGGGCTGGAGCGATATGTTGCGACAGGCGCATCGGTCGACCACGAGACGGCTGAAACGTGGATGGGCTCCCCGGAGGGCAAGGACTTCATGACGACCAGCGGCGGGTTTTGGCGCGCGGCGCATGTCGCAAGCGGGGTTGACCCTGCCGAGGCGAAGCAGCGCTCGGACCGCACCATCGCGTTCTATCGCGGCGAGCTGCCGCCCGACGTGGCCCATCCCGGCACGGGAAGCTGATGCGCGCCTTCGACGTCCTCGCCGATCCCGTTCGCCGCCGCATCCTCGAGCTGCTGGCGCGTGGCGAAATGGCGTCCGGCGAGGTCGTGGACATCATCGGCGCCGAGTTCGGGATCACTCAGGCGGCGGTCTCGCAGCATCTCAAGGTGTTGCGCGAGAGCGGCTTTGCCAACGTCCGGGCCGAGGCGCAAAGGCGCCTCTATTCGGTCGACGTCGCAGGACTTCGCGCGGTGGATGACTGGATCGGTCAGTTCCGGAATTTCTGGGAGCCGAAGCTGGACGCGCTGGCGACCGAGATCGCACGCGGCAAGCGCGAGCGCCGCAACGCGCCGGTCACCAAGCGGGGCGGGAAGAGGGCGTGAGTGCGATGCGTAGGGTGGACTAGCCGTCGGCTGCGCGCAGCGCAGTCGGGGGTCGATCCACCATTTCTCATCGCGTCGTGCGGCTAGATGGCTTTGCAAATCCTCCCTTCGAGCGGCGTTTCCAAGCTTCAAGCCCTGAGCCAGCGCTGAAGGTCGTCCGTCTTTGGCAGGCCACCGGCATGGACGACCTTGCCGTCGATGACGATGCCCGGCGTCGAGATGACGCCGAATTTGGCGATCGCCTCGTAGTCGGTGATCTTCTCCACGGTCACGTCAACGCCGAGCTTTGCCGCTTCGGCCTTGACCATCTCCTCGGTCGTCTTGCAGCGGGCGCAGCCCGGGCCCAGTACCTTGATGTCTCTCATGACGTGTCCTTTCACGAAAACAGGGCGTTGAAAAGGAATCCGACCGCAAGGATTCCGCAGGCGACCACGGTGACGAAGACCGCGATCAGCTTTAGGCTCAGCACCTTGCGCAGGATGATCATTTCGGGAAGCGACAGCGCGATCACCGACATCATGAAGGCGAGTACCGTACCGAGCGCCATGCCTTTGCCCAACAGGGCCTCGACCACCGGGATGATGCCTGCTGCATTGGAATACATCGGGATGCCGAGGGCGACTGCGGCCGGCACGGACCACCACGCGTCGGCGCCTATGATCCGCGACAGCAACTCGGCAGGTACGTAGCCGTGGATGAAGGCCCCGGCTGCGATCCCGGCGATGATCCAGTACCAGACTTTGCCGACAATCTCCTTGACGGCGTTCCAGCCGGCCTCGAACCGATCGACCCAGCTCATCTGGTCGGGCTGGAGATCGATATCTCCCGCGCGGACATTGCGGACCCATTCCTCCAACCAGCCTTCGAGATGCAGGCGACCTATGACCCAGCCCGAAACGACGGCAACGGCAAGTCCGAAGGCCAGATAGGTGAGGGCAACGCGCCACCCGACGAGTGCGAACAGCAGTCCGAGTGCGACCTCGTTGATCATGGGAGCGGCAATGAGGAAGGAGAAGGTCACGCCCAGCGGAACACCTGCCGAGACGAAACCGACGAACAGCGGCACCGCCGAGCAGGAACAGAAGGGCGTGAAGACGCCGAGGCCGGCCGCTGCGATGTTACCCAACCCTTCGCGCTTGCCCGCCAACATCGCGCGCGTGTGCTCCGGCGAAAAGAAGGTTCGCACGACCCCCATGGCAAAGACCACGAGGGCCAGCAGCATCAGCACCTTGGGTGTGTCGTAGAGGAAGAACTCGATCGAGGAGGCGAGCGCGCTGCCCTGGGGGATCGGCATTCGCGCGACCGCCGATCGCGAAAAATCCTCGAGTTGTCGGTAAATTGCGAACCATGCGACGATCGCGACTGCGATGCCGCCGATCCATGCAACGGGAGAACGCCTGAATCCGAGTGCCTGGGTGGTCATGTCACGCGACCTTGCGCTTGATCGAACATGGCAATCCGGACGAGGCCAAGCGCGTCGCGCCGCGTCTGGCAACTCTGGCGACGCGTCTGGCTTGTTGCTTGTGCGGGCAACCCATGGAAAGTGCTTACGCGCCGACCGGCATGCGTGCATTGACCTTTGTCAATTCACCGGGCCTCAATCGGCCGCGACGTTTGCGAGGTCAGCGGCGGGTTCTTGGACCGGCGGTCAGCCCGTGCCCTGGCGATCGCGCCGCCCGGACCCGCCGCAAGCAAAGCTTACGCATTCCGCCCCATCTTCTCGTACTTCTTCACCAGCCGCTCCCGCTTCAGCCGCGACAGCCGCTGGATCCAGAACATTCCGTCGAGCTGGTCGATCTCGTGCTGATGGCACACTGCGCGCAAGCCGTCCGACTCCTCGGTTCGCGTGTTGCCGTCGAGATCATGGTAGCTGATCCGCGCCCGCGCGTGGCGCTGCACCTCGTCGTTGACCCCCGGCATCGAGACGCTGCCTTCGCGGTGCATGATCATCTCGGGCGAGGCCCATGTGATCTCCGGATTGACGTAGGTGAGGGGGCCGTCCTTCGCGTCGAGCTCGAGCACGACGACGCGCAGGGGCACCCCGATATGCGGCGCGGTGATGCCGATCCCGGGCGCAGCACGCATGGTTTCCAAGAGGTCCTGCGCGAGCTCGCGCAAGCCGTTGTCGAACGCAGTCACAGGGCGGGCCGGCAGCGCAAGTCGGCGGTCGGGGTAGCGGAGGATGGGGCGGATGGTCATGAGAGGCTCCTACCACTCACGCATCGTTGAAGCACCCCTCCTTGACGCCCTACCAACTGGAAGGTAGCTAGTCTCCATGAGCAACGTCTCCACCACCGCCGACGACATCCTGGCCTGTGCACGCACGCTGATCATCGCGGGCGGATATAACGGCTTCAGCTACGCCGACATCGCCGACGTGGTCGGCATTCGCAAGCCGAGCATCCACCATCATTTCGCCAGCAAGGTCGATCTGGTGCGCACCCTGGTGTCGCGCTATCGCGAGGAGGCGCAGGCGGGATTGGCGGCACTCGAGCGCAATATCCCGGACCCGCGCGACCAGCTCGAAAACTATGTGGCCTATTGGGAGGCGTGCATCACGGATGCAAGCGCTCCCTTCTGCGTCTGCGCGCTGCTCGCCAGCGAGCTTCCGATCCTCCCCGAGGAGGTGGCGCTGGAGGTCCGTGCCCATTTCCGTTCCCTGGCGTCGTGGCTGACCTCGGTGCTGGAGCGGGGCAAGCGGAAGGGACGGCTGCATCTGTCCAGCTCCGCGAAGGTCGAGGCTGAGGGATTTATGGCGACCGTTCACGGCGCAATGCTGTCGGCCCGCGCCTATGGCGATCCCAGGATGTTCGGGACCATCACCCGGCCGCTGCTGGACCGGCTGTCCACCAGACACTGAAGACAAGACGTGCCAGGGGGCGCGAGGCCGCTCCGTGCTGACTTTCGCGCGCGATCTACCAACTAGTAGGTAAGGAGAAGACAATGAAAGCTTGTGAGATGACTCCGGACATCGCCGACCATGCGCAATGGCTGAAGCAGTATTATTTCCTTCGCGCCGCGTTTTCGGTGGCCTGGGTCATTGCGGCCTTTGCGATCGCGCCGTCGTCGGCGCTGGTCTCTGCAACGCTGCTCGTCGCGTATCCCGCGTGGGACGCCGCGGCCAATTATCTCGACGCGCTCTGCAGCGGCGGATTGAACCGAAACCGTACGCAGGGCCTGAACGTGCTGGTTAGCCTTGCGACCGCCATTGCGGTCGTGGTGGCCTTGCAGGTCAGCATGAACTGGGTTCTCGGGATTTTCGGCGCCTGGGCGATCCTGTCCGGATTGCTCCAGCTTGGCACGGCCGTGCGGCGCTGGAAGCGCTTCGGCGCGCAATGGGCCATGGTGCTCAGCGGCGGGCAGTCAGCGCTCGCCGGCGGCTTCTTCATCTTTCAGGCCACCATGCCAGCAATCCCGTCAATCGCGAACGTCGCGGGCTATGCCGCGGTCGGCGCGCTCTACTTTCTGGTCTCAGCGGTCTGGCTCACGGTCAGCACCTGGCGCCGCGGAGCGGCCGCGTGAGCCTTGCGGCGTTCACTTGTCCGGATACGGGGTCCCGTCCTTGTGCAGGAACCGGCCGTCGGACGCCGGGCTCATCATGTCGATGTCGGAGCAGGTGATGAGGTCGTCCTGCGAGCGCGAGCCGACTTCAAGATAGACCGCCGTCACGTCCGACCGGTTGATCATGTGATGGCCGTTGCCGCTGGCCTTCGGGAAAGCGGCGCAATCACCGGCGCGCAGCACGGTTTCGCCGCCATCCTCGACCAGCGTCACTTCACCTTCGAGGATGTAGACGAACTCGTCCTCGTGCGAATGCCAGTGCCGCTGGCTCGACCAGCCACCCGGCGGCAGGCGCATCAGATTGACGCCGAAATCCCTAAGGCCGCCGGCGTCGCCGAGCCGCTTGCGGATGCGCTCGGCGCAAGGCGCGTCAAAGGGCGTCGGATAGCCGGAGCCCTTGCGGGCCGGCACGGCAGCGATGTCGATCTTTGGCATGGAGAGATCCGCTGTAATTTCGGGCAGGGACGGTCATGATGGGTCTTGGCGTCGGCAACTACGCCCACACCGGCGGCGATCCGATTGTATCCCGCAACGCGGCGGTCAGGATCGTCAGTTTGGCAGACGGCTGGGCGAGGGCACGCAACAGATAGACACCGGCCTTCGTCTCGTTCCAGCGCTCGCCATCGAGCGGGATCCGTGTCAATGAACCGGCACGCACATCTGTCCCGACAACCCAGTCTGCAAGGAACGCGATGCCGATGCTGGCGAGTGCCGCGAGCCGCATCGCTTCGAAGTCGTCGCATCGAAACACGGCTTGTGGTCCCGGCGCTGCGCCCGCGGGGTGATCCAGCACGTCGGTCCAGCCCAGCAGGTCGGCGCCGTGCAATTTGTCGATCAGCCGATGGCCGGTGAGGTCTTTCGCCTCGGCCGGTGTGCCGTGACGTTCGAGATAAGCAGGGGTGGCGACCAGCAGCCTGTTCTGCGAAGCCAGCTTGGTCGCGATGAGCGCGCTGTCTGCAAGTTCGCCAATCCGGATCACGGCATCGAGCCGCTCCAGCACGGGATCTGCGAGCCTTTCCGTGAGATCGAGCTCGACCGTGAGGCCGGGATGATCCCGCATGACCGTTTCCAGCGTGGGGATCACATAGCGCTTGCCGAAGGTCGGAAAGCAGGCAAGGCGAAGAACGCCGGCGACCGCACCGTCGAAAGCGGCGATCTCGGCATGCGTGTCGGCGAGGTCGTCGAGCAGCCGCTGCGCGCGTTCGAACAGTCGTTCTCCGGCATCGGTCACCGCGAGCGCGCGGGTCGAGCGCACCAGCAGCGGCACGCCGACACTGTGCTCCAGCGCGTCGATCTGCCTGACGATGGCCGAGGGCGTCACGCCGCGATGACGGGCGGCGCTGGAGAAGCTCCCGCCACGAACCACGTCGACATAGATTGCCAGATGTTCCGCAAAACGCGGGTCTTTCATCTTTGCGCCTTTCGCAAAAGGGTTTCGAGCTCAACGTTCATTATCATCAACTCTCGAAAACCGTATCTCGTCTCCCGAAGCCGGGCCTTACCGGCCCAAGCCCTTGAATGGAAGGAGATATCATGAAGGTTCTCGATCGTATCCTGTCGCAATCGGCCTATGCCGCGGTCATTGACGTGCCTTTCGACCGAGTGGACATCGCCGATTGGCTGTTCACGCTCTCCGAAGCCGAATATCTGCGTTGCTGCCCGCCTGATCACATTGCGGCCGGCGTCAGTTCCACAGACGACGGGCGCCGGATGATGATCAATGTCGAGCAAATCGGCACCGGGCTGGTCATCCAGCACTATGTCGCGGAAGAGGCCGGCAAGAGCTACTGCCGCATGAATTCGATCTCCGACGTGTTTACGACAAATGGCCGGACCCAGGTCAACGTGATCTGGGAGCTGAAGGCCGAAGCAATTGATGAAGGCCACACACGCTACACCAACAGCGTGACGGCACACCCGACCGATGTCTTCATGGCATTCCTGGACAAGCACGGCATTTCCTTCGACGACGCCGCCAACGCGCGCCAGGCGGCCGGAAGCGACCACAATCGGCGGGAGACGCCGTTGTTCGCCGCCAGCATCGCGCGGCGCGCCAAGGCCCATTCGAAGGCCCATTCGAAGGCCCATACGAAGGCCCATGCGCAGGAGCAGAAGAAATGATGGGCGTCGTCTATGACGGCTTCGGCCCGGCGGAGGTTCTCCGCCTGGCCGAAGTATCGAGGCCGGAGGTTCGCCCTCACGATCTCCTGGTGCGTGTCAAGGCGGCAGGCGTCAACCGCGCAGATATTCTCCAGCGAAACGGCGCCTATGGCAATCAGAGCTTTGGCGAGAGCACTCTGCTAGGCCTCGAACTGGCGGGTGAGGTCGTTGGCGTCGGCAGCGCAGTCGACGACGTCTCGATCGGCCAGCGTGTGATGGCGATCGTCGGCGGCGGGGCGTATGCCGAATTCGCCCGGGTCGACCGTCGCATGGCGACCAGGATTCCGGACAATATCTCGTTCGTCGAGGGCGCGGCGATCATGGAGTCATTCGTCACGGCGGTCGAGGCGGTCTCACATGTTGCAGGCGTTGGGCAAGGTCAAACCGTCCTGGTTCACGGGGCGGCGGGCGGAGTGGGCTCCGCCTGCGTGCAGGTCGCCCATGCCCTCGGCGCCACCGTCTACGCAACGGCGAGCGCTTCGCGGTTGGCGGATGTCGCCGGCATCGGCGCCGCCGCTGTGATCGACTACCGCGGCGACGATTTCGAAGGCGTCGTCGCGAAACTGACCGATCATCGCGGTGTTGACGCCGTCATCGATTTCGTCGGCGGCGATTACCTGCCGCGCAACCTCCGCAGCCTTCGGCCCGGCGGCACCCTGGTTCAAGTTGGCATCTTGAGCGGCCAGCACGCCCCCTCGATTCCGCTCAACCTGCTGCTCCACAACCACCTGCGTTTGGTGGGCACCGTCATGAAATCGCGAGGCGTGGACGAGAAGTGGGCGATGGTGCGTCGTTTCTCCGAAGGGTTCTTGCCGCTGTTCGAGTCGGGTCGGCTGAAACCGTTGGTCGACCGGGTGTTTCTGCTGGAACGGGCCGCCGATGCCCATCGCAGCGTGGAGCGCGGCGGAGGATTTGGAAACGTGGTCTTGGCGGTGGACTGAGCGCGCGGGAGCATCGCGTTTGTGATTGGCGGGATCATGACATCGTGCCCGTGTTTTGCCCGACAGGTCAAATCGCCCCCACGGTTTCGCAAAACACAGGGCTCGCAAGTCCTTGATCCCGTTGAGGCAGCCTACTGTGCATGGGGTTGTTTTTCGACTTTTCTATTGGCAGGTGACAAAGGGCTCGGCAAAAATGTCGTTCCATTGTCGGCCGACGTAGTTCCCATTCGTCTTCTCCCCAGACAGATCTCACGGGAGACCCAAATGACCCAATCCCCCTATCGCTGGGTGATCGTCGCCGCCGGCGGCCTGCTCGGCTGCGTCGCCATCGGCGGCATGTTTTCGCTGCCGGTGTTCCTGCAGCCGATCGCCAAGGACACCGGCTGGTCCGTGACCGGCATCTCCAGCGCGATGACGATCGGCTTTCTGGCGATGGCGTTCACGAGCATGATCTGGGGCACGCTGTCGGACCGGTTCGGGCCGTTGCCGGTGGTGCTGACGGGATCGACCGTGCTGTCGGTCAGCCTGTTTGCCGCGAGCCATGCGACCTCGCTTCTGGCGTTCCAGTTCGTGTTCGGCCTCCTGACCGGCGCGTCCTGCGCGGCGATCTTCGCGCCGATGATGGCGACTGTCACCGGCTGGTTCGAGACGCATCGGAGCCTCGCGGTGTCGCTGGTGTCGGCCGGCATGGGCATGGCGCCGATGACGATGGCGCCGCTCGCGGCCTGGCTCGTCTCCGGCCACGATTGGCGCACCTCGATGCAGATCATGGCGCTGGCGGTCGGCGCCATCATGATCCCGGTCTCGTTCCTGGTGCGCCGTCCGCCCGCGCTGATGCAGGCCGCGGCCGCCCCGTCGGGCGAGGGGGGCGGGCCGGGTGAGATGTCGCGAAGCGAGGCGCTGCGCTCGCCGCAATTCCTGGTCCTGCTCGCGACCAATTTCTTCTGCTGCGCCACCCATTCCGGCCCGATCATCCATACCGTCAGCTATGCCGTGAGCTGCGGCATCCCGCTGATCGCGGCGGTGACGATCTACAGCATCGAGGGGTTTGCCGGCATGGGCGGGCGCATCGCCTTCGGCCTGATGGGCGACCGGTTCGGCGCCAAGCGCGTGCTGGTGTCCGGCCTGTTGTTGCAGGCGTTCGGCGCGCTGGCCTACGTCTTCGCGCATCAGCTCGCGACCTTCTACGCGGTCGGCGCCATCTTCGGCTTCATCTATGCCGGCACCATGCCGCTCTACGCGGTACTGGTGCGCGAGAACTTTCCGCTGCGCATGATGGGCACGGTGATCGGCGGTACCGCGATGGCCGGCAGCCTCGGCATGGCCACCGGCCCGCTCGCCGGCGGCATGATCTACGACGCCTTCTCCAGCTACGCCTGGCTCTACATTGCCTCCTGGGCGATGGGCCTCTGCGCGTTCCTGATGGCGATGACCTTCAAGCCGTTCGCAAAACCGCAAGGGCAGGTGGCCCCGGCCGCGGCGTGAGTGTCAGATCGAGGCGCGGCGTCAGAGCTGCGCCTCGATTGCGGGCTTGTCGATCACCGACCAGACCTGCCGGATCCTGTCGTTGCCGAATTCGTAGAACACGTTCTCGCAGAACGAGACGCGCTTTCCGTTGACGGCAAGTCCCATGAACGTCCCGACCGGCGTGCAATCGAACTGCAGCCGCGCCGCGATTCGGGGCGGGTCCGAGATCAGCAGCGCGATGTCGAAGCGCAGGTCCGGGATGTCGCGAAAATCGCGCTCCAGCATGGCGCGATAGCCGGAGAGGCCAACCGACCGGCCGTTGTGGACGACATCGTCATCAACGAACCGGCCGAGCGACGACCAGTCCTGCCGGTTCAAGCAGGCGATGTAAGCGCGGTAAGTCTCGGCGAGGTCGTCTCTGGTCATGTCGAAGCTCTCCTTGCGGCTTCGATCTTAACGCGCAGGGGTCGCGAACCGGTCCAGCTCAGAGGCGTTTTTCGAAGAACAGGTCGGGATAAGGGTCGTCGTTGAAACGCGGAATCTCGCGCCAGCCGGTGCTGCGGTAGAGCTGGCCGGCCTCGGGCAGCGCGCTGTTGGTGTCGAGCCGCAGCAGCGCAATGCCGAGCTCGCGCGCGGTAGCCTCGGCTGCATCCATCAGGCGCCGGCCGAGCCGCAATCCGCGTGCGGCGGGGGCGACCCACAAACGCTTGATCTCGGCGTAGCCGTGATCGGTTCCCTTCAGGCCGACGCAGCCGATCGGCAGCGTGTCCGAGATCGCGACGATGAAGCTGCCGCGCGGCCGCCGCATGTCCTTGGCATCCGGATCTCTCGAAAGAGAAACGTCAAAACCCTGGCTGAAGCGGCGGCCGAGCTCGGCATAGTACTCGCCGAGGCAGTGGCGCGCTTGCTCGCTGCGCGGATCCATCTCGTCCAGCGCGATGCGCTCGCGCGTCAGGGTGGAGGCGATCAAATCCATCGCCGCCAGCAGTGCCTCGGCCTGCGAATGTTGCGCGAGGAAACCTTCGGCCTGCGCGTTCGACAGCGCTTCATAGGCTGCGAACTCGCGCTTGCCGGTCCTCGTCAATTTGGCGACGCGCCGGCGTGCATCGTCCTGATGCGCTTCGGTCTCGACCAGCTCTTCGTCCTCGAGGCTGCGCAGCAGGCGGCTCATCAGCCCGGAATCGAGGCCGAGATAGTCACGAATCTCCGCCACGTCCGAGCGCCCGTGACCGATCGCATTGAGCACGCGTGCCGCGCCCAGCGGCCGGCCACGGCCCAGGAATGAGGTATCGAGCGCGCCGACCGCGGAGGTGACGGCACGATTGAAGCGGCGGACACGGGAGACGGGATCGAGCATGATGTCTGACTTTAGTCAGATATCGTGCTCCGTCAATGGTTTCGACGGCAGCGGGGTTCCCGCCGGCGAAGGTGGCGGTTCGGGCGTCTCCCGAGATCGCAAACCGGCTGGCCGACGCGCTTTCCGCGCTTGCCACGAGCTTGCGCGGTGGGACAGCTTGACGATCCCGTGATGGCGGGGCGACGCGGATCGCTCCGGCAATCGTCTGCGCCGTGACGGATGCATTGTGATTTGTGCCCGTGCTGCAGACCGCTACCATGCGCTGGCTGGCACCGAACACGGACCAGCCAGCACAAGCACTGGGAGGCGACATGAGTGAACAGGAACGCAAGGTCAAAGGATCGGACCTGTTTGTCGCGGCGCTGGAGAACGAGGGGGTCGATCGCATCTTCGGCATACCCGGCGAGGAGAATCTCGATCTCGTGGAATCGCTCCGCACCTCCAAAATCGAGCTGGTGCTGACCCGTCACGAGCAGGCTGCGGCCTTCATGGCCGCCACGCATGGCCGGCTGACCGGCAAGCCCGGCGTCTGCCTGTCGACTCTTGGACCTGGCGCGCTCAATCTGTCGACGGGCGCGGCCTATGCGCATCTCGGCGCGATGCCGATGATCCTGATCACCGGCCAGAAGCCGATCATGAGCAGCCGGCAGGCGCGCTTTCAGATCGTGGACGTGGTCGCGACCATGAAGCCGTTGACGAAGCTGTCGCGGCAGATCATCAGTGCCTCCAGCATTCCGACCGTGGTGCGCGACGCCTTTCGCGTCGCGATGGAGGAGCGGCCCGGCCCGGTGCACCTCGAACTGCCCGAGGACATCGCCGGTGACGAGGTGCCCGCCGTTCCCGTCATCCCAGTCCATCCCATCGAGATCCCGGTCGCCCATCGCGCCGCGCTCGACCGCGCGGCCGAGATGATCCTGGCCGCAAAGCACCCGCTGGTGATGATGGGCGCGGCAACCAGCCGGCCGCGATCGACCCACGGCATCGCAAGCTTCGTGCGGCGCACCGGGATTCCGTTCTTCACGACGCAGATGGGCAAGGGCACGGTGCCCGGCGGCACCAATCTCTATATGGGCACCGCCGCGCTGTCCGAGCGCGACTATGTCCACGACGCCATCGACGCAGCCGACCTGATCGTCGCGATCGGTCACGACCCCATCGAGAAGCCGCCCTTCATCATGGGTCCGTCCGGGCCGAAGGTCATTCACGTCAGCTACACCTCGGCCAGCGTCGAGCAGGTCTATTTTCCGGATGCCGAGGTTGTCGGCGATGTCGGCCCGAGCCTGGAGCTGCTCGCCGACCGGCTCGAAGGCAAGCTGCCGCAGGCTGCGGCGCTGCTGCCGCTGCGCGAAGAGATCCTGGGGCACATTGCCGACCGCGCCACCGAGGCGCGCTGGCCGCCGACGCCGCAGCGCATCGTGCACGACATCCGCCAGGTGATCCCCGAGAACGGCATCGTCGCGCTCGACAACGGCATGTACAAGATCTGGTTCGCGCGCAACTACCGTACTCGCCTCGCCAACACGCTGCTGCTCGACAACGCGCTGGCGACCATGGGCGCCGGCCTGCCGTCGGCGATGATGGCCGCGATGCTCTATCCCGACCGCCGCGTGCTCGCGGTCGCAGGCGACGGCGGCTTCATGATGAACAGCCAGGAGATGGAGACCGCCGTCCGCCTCAAGCTCAACCTCGTCGTGCTGGTGCTCGAGGACAACGCCTACGGCATGATCCGCTGGAAGCAGGCGGTGGATCGTTTCGCCGATTACGGCATGACCTTCGGCAATCCGGATTTCGTCCAGTACGCGCAGGCCTATGGCGCGAAGGGCCATCGGATCGAGAGCATCGACAGCTTCGGCCCGACGCTGGACGCGGCCTTCAAACAAGGCGGCGTGCACCTGGTCGTGATCCCCATCGACTATGCGGAGAACGTGCGCGTGCTGGTGGACGAGTTGCGGGCGCATGAGAAGGCGAAGGGGTGACGACAGCGATCTCGCGCCCCGGACGCAGCGCCCTTGGCGGTGCGCTGCAGAGCCGGGGCCCACGCATCCGCGAGCTCTGGGCTTCCTGGGTCCCGGCTCTGCGCAGCAACGCGAAGAGCGTTGCAGTGCATCCGGGACACGAGAGGACCACTTGTGTCGCGCTCTCCGATCGCCGACACTCCGCGCCGCTTTACCAACCACAGGAATAACAACATGACCCGCGTTCGTTGTGTCACCGAGATGGGCATGGGCGTCGACGTCCACGGCCGCGACGCCACCAAGGCGGCGAAGCGCGCGGTGTCGGATGCCATCAGGCATTCGAGCCTGGGCTTCTTCCGGATGATCGGCAAGACCGCGAACGACATGTTCGTCGATGTCACGATCGGTGTGCCCAACCCCGAGGCGGTGGACAAGGAAGCGGTTGCGAAGGAGCTGCCTTACGGCACGGTGACCGTCACCGCGGTCAAGGGCGGACTGGAGATCCCCTCGGCCACGGCAGTGGCCAACGACCCCATCCTGATCGCCAATGCCGCCGTCATCGTCAGCTTCGACAAGGATTAGGCCGGTGTCCGACAGCGATGAGGCGTTGCTGGATCGTCCGATCTGGAGCGCGTTGACGACCAGCCACAAGCATCTGGCCGAGGGTGGCCCGCGGGCGCTGCGCTATCCCGTGGACATGACGCCGTTCGCCGACATCGCCGACATGTCCGCGGCAAGCTTTGCCGCGCTCCGCGATCTCTTGTCGGGCACGCAGGTCGCCGCGCTGTTCACGCCGGAGCCGGTCGAGATGCCCGCCGGTTTCAAGGTCGTGCTGGCCGAGACAGGCGAGCAGATGATCGGATCGCCCGCCGACAGTCCGCTGCGCGACGCCGAGATCGTCACGCTGGGGCCCGCCGACGTGCCTGCCATGACGGCGCTCGTGGAGCTGACCAAGCCCGGGCCGTTCGCGCTGCGTACCCATGAGCTCGGCACGTTCCTCGGCATCCGCGTCGGCGGTGAACTGGTTGCTATGACGGGCGAGCGAATGAAGCCGGGCAAGTTCGTCGAGATGACGGCGGTCTGCGTGCACCCGGACTATCGCGGGCGCGGCTATGCGCAGGCACTGCTCGCGGCGGTCGCGCGACGGATCGAGTCGCGCGGCGAAATCCCGTTCCTGCACGTGTTTTCGAACAATACCTCCGCGATCGCGCTCTACCAGCGGCAGGGCATGCGGATCCGGCGTCGGCTCTACGTGACGGCGTTCATGCGGGAAGGATAGGCACCCCACGGAGCGCTCTTCATTTCCTGCGAATTTCCGCTATATCCAACCCAACCAAGATTGGGGAAACACATGGACGCCAGAACGACCGATTTTTCCGCCGTGCGGACGGCGATGCAGCGTTACGTCGATCAGGAGATCATTCCCGGCGTATCCTGGGCCGTGCTGCGCGGGCGCGAATTGGTCGATCAGCAATGCGTCGGCTTTGCCGACCGCGAGGCGAACATTGCGCTGCGGCCCGACCACATCTTCCGCGCGTTTTCCAACACCAAGATCTTCGTGACTTGCGCGATGATGCTGCTGGTCGAGGAAGGCCGCATCGGGCTCGACGACCCCGTCGAAAAATTTCTGCCGCAACTCGGCAATCGCAAGGTGCTCAAGCAGGGCGCTGCGAGCCTTGCCGATGTCGAGCCGGCGAAAAGCCCGATCACGATCCGCCAGCTCCTCACTCACACCGCAGGTCTCAGCTACGGCATCTTCGATCCCGGCACGGTGCTGTTCAAAGGCTACAACGAGGCGCGCGTGCTCAATCCGCTGACGCCGCTCTCGGACATGATCGACAACCTCGCGGATCTGCCGCTGTCCTATCATCCCGGCACAGCCTGGGAATATTCGGTGGCGACTGACGTGCTCGGCCGCGTGGTGGAGGTCGTCTCGGGCAAGTCGCTCGATGCGTTCCTTAAGGCAGGCATCTTCGACCGGCTCGGCATGACCGACACCGGCTTTTACGTGCCGGAAGCGCAGCAGGGCAGGCTGGTCGCACTTTATAACGGCGCCGACGTGCTCGATCCCATGAAGCCGGGCCTCACGCGTGCGGACAATCTGCCGTTTCCGCAGGCCTATCGGCGGCCGTTCCCGCGTCTGTCGGGCGGGGGCGGTCTGGTCTCGACCTTGCCCGACATGCTCGCGCTGGTCCGCGCGCTGCTGCCTGGGTCCGATGTGCTGCTCAAGCCCGACACGCTGCGGCAGATGATGACGAACCAGTTGCCCACAGGGCAAACCATCCGCTTCGCCAATCTCGGCCCGATCCCCGGCAAGGGGTTCGGTCTCGGCGGCGCCGTCACCTTCGCGCCGACGCCGCTTGATCCGCCCAACTCCACAGGCGAATTCCAGTGGGGCGGCCTTGCCGGCACCCATTGGTGGATCTGCCCTGAGGCCAATACCGCCGGCGTGCTGATGGCCCAGCGCTACATGGGCTTCTGGAACCCGTATTTCTTCGAGTTCAAGCGCCTGGCCTATCAGGCCGTCGGGAGCTGATCCGAAAAGATTTCGCGCGGTCCGCGAATCCTTTTCGGTCGGCAGGTCCTCTTGATGGTCGAGGCAATTCGCCTCGGCCCATCTCGGAGGATGCGATGGCATTTTACAGGAAGAACATCGGCGGCCTGCACCAGGCGGTGCGGATTGCCTTGGGCGTGGCGGTGGTGGTCGCGGCATTCATCTATCTGGTCGGTGCGAAGGCATGGCTGGTGGCGCTGGGCGGCGCCGGCTTCGGGCTGACCGGCCTCGTCGGCTATTGTCCGATGTGCGCGATGGCAGGGATCGGACGAGGGGGCGTGTCGTGAGCGCGGCTGCGATCTCACCAAAGCTGTTCGAGGCCGCGCGGCTCGGCGATCCCGATGCGATTGCCTCGCTGCTCCAAACGGCGCAGCCGGACATCCGCCGCTATGCGCGGGCGACCTGCCGGAGCTCGGCGGATGCCGAGGACGCAGCGCAGGAGGCGCTGTGGATCCTGTTCCGGCACGTCGGCACCATCCGCTCGCTGCTGGCGTTTTCGGCCTGGCTGTTCAGCGTGGTTCGCCGCGAATGCCTGCGGCTTGCGCGCAAGGCGGGCCTCGCACCGGCTGCTGAGCTGGAGGAGGCGGAAGCCGCATTGCTGTCGCGCCCCGAAGCGGATCTGCGGCTCGACGTGGCTGCGGCGTTCGAGGCGCTGCCGCCGCATTATCGCGATGTCGCGCTGATGCGCGACGTCAAGGAAATGACCATCGACGAAATCGCCGCCGCGCTCGGTGCCACCAGGCAGACCGTGAAGGCGCGCCTGCACCGCGCCCGCGCATTGATGCGCGAATACCTCACGAGGTGACAGACGATCGAACGTCAAAGAAAGAGAAATGGGCGGGAGACATCTGGCCTCCCGCCCGCTGGTTGTGTCAGTCCTTCCACGGGTCGAACTCGCCTTCGCCGGCCATGGCGACGGCGAACGGCCGCAGCGTGTGCAGCACCTTCACGGTGCCGGCGTGCTGCGCCAGCACGTCGGGCAGGCGGCGATAGGCCATCGGGCTCTCGTCGAGGTCGGCACCGATCAAGGTGACGCCGCGCTCGTTGAGCCACTGGTCCATCTCCGCGCGCGAGAAGCGCCGCTTCGCCTCCCGTCGCCCGAACAGGCGGCCGGCGCCGTGCACGGTCGAGTAGAGCGAGGCCTTGGCTTCCGGACTGTCGACGCCTTCGAGAATGACGGCGTCGTCGCCCATCGAG
>Ga0102591_1000710_pt1 | contig 57741 bp, 50 predicted proteins | sample AraplaCol_mCL_r2_2_FD_76860 | JGI IMG/M metagenome (GOLD analysis project Ga0102591, IMG submission 76860) | Arabidopsis root microbial communities from North Carolina, USA - plate scrape MF_Col_mCL_r2 (SPADES assembly) (version 2) | ecosystem: Host-associated > Plants > Roots > Endosphere... | reverse complement strand
ACCCTTGGCCATGGCTGCTTATCTCGAAATCGTCTGAAATGGTGGCACTGAGATGGTGCTCACGAAAGGAATCGAACCTTCGACCTCCTCCTTACCAAGGAGGTGCTCTACCGACTGAGCTACGTGAGCGAGTTTTGAATTATGGCATGAATTTGAATATATTCAAACTCATTCAATGGAGCGGGAGACGGGGATCGAACCCGCACCATCAGCTTGGAAGGCTGAGGTTCTACCATTGAACTACTCCCGCATCGGAAGCGCTTGCCACAACCTGAAACTGCATGAAACTGGTGGAGGGAGGTGGATTCGAACCACCGAAGGCGTAAGCCAGCAGATTTACAGTCTGCCCCCGTTGGCCGCTTGGGTATCCCTCCTTACCACCCTGTCCCTGGCGCCGAAGCGTTTTCGGTGTGGGGTGGAAGAGCCGTGAATTTTGGGGGTGAATGCGGGTTCTGTCAACAACCTTTTTGAATTTTTTCACACGAATCTGCAATCGCCCCGCCGACAGCGGTCATTGGCCCGGCATCGGCAGCGTTTCATCATCGAAGATGGCCACGTGCGGCACGCCATCAGTGCCGATCCAGCCGCGATACATGCCCTGCGTATTGAACGGCGTCGCCGCGCGCCCGTCGGCGGACAGCACGATCGCGCCACCGTCGCCCCCCAGCGCGGGAATGCGCGTGTTGATCACGTCACGACCGGCCTCTTCGGGCCCCTGCTTCAGGTACTGCATGCGCGCGCAGATGTCGTGCGCGGCGGCGGTACGGATGTAGTACTCGCCCCAGCCGGTCCCCGATACGGCACAGGTGGCGTTGGCGTAGGTGCCGGCGCCGATGATCGGCGCGTCGCCGACGCGCCCGAAACGCTTGTTGGTCATTCCACCGGTCGAGGTGCCGGCTGCCAGGTGGCCGTTGGCGTCGAGCGCCACGGCGCCCACGGTGCCGAAGTGCCGGGCGGTTTCGAGGTCGGCATGGGCCTGGCCGCTGGCTTCTTCCTTCAGCGCACGCTGCAGCTGCTGCCAGCGCTTTTCGGTGCGGAAATAGGAGGGGTCGACCAGGGTCATGCCCTGGCTGGCGGCGAAGGCCTCCGCCCCCTGCCCCACCATCATCACGTGCGGCGAATGCTGCATCACCGCCTCGGCCAGCAGGATCGGATTGCGCACGCGCTGCACCCCGGCGACGGCGCCGGCCTTGAGGCTGGCGCCGTCCATCAGCGCGGCGTCCAGCTCGTTGCGACCGTCATGGGTGAAGACCGCGCCTTTCCCCGCGTTGAAGGTGGAGTCGTCTTCCAGCACGGTGATCGCGGCGGTCACCGCATCCAGTGCCGGGCGCCCCGCCGCCAGTGCCTGGTGGCCCTGCAGCAGGGCCTGGCGCAGGGCCGCGCGCGCCGCGGTTTCCTCGGCCGGGGAAAGGTCCTTGCGCTGCACCCCTGCCCCGCCGTGGATGACGAGGACCGGTTCGGCAGCCAGGGCGGTCGGGCCGAGCAGGCACAGGGAGAGCAGCAGGCAGGATCGAAGGGACATGGGGTGACCGGGCGTGGGCGATGGCCAATCATGCCGGAGCTTGCTGAAGGCTGCCCGCTGGCGGCAGACGTAAAAAGAGCGTTAAATGCGCGCCGTCCGTTCACGGAATGTGAATGGGGGTTTGGGCCGCCCTCGAGGCCTGCTTCCTTCTTGAGAATCCTCATGCGTAAGCAGGCGATGGCGTGGTCGATCCAGCTGGCGTTGATGGGTGTGGCCGCTACCGCGGCGGCCCAGGCCCCGGCCACCTCGGAGGTACGGCAGCTGGACACGGTGCAGGTCACCGGATCGCGCATCCCGCGTGCGCAGGTCGAGGGCCCCGCCCCGGTCACGGTGATCACTGCCGAGCAGATCCAGGCGAGCGGCTTCACCAGCGTGCCGGACGTGCTGCGCTCGATGACCCAGAACGGCGGCGAAACCCAGAGCCAGCAGTCGGCCAGTGGCGCCGACTTCTCGCCGGGCGCGCAGCAGGTCGACCTGCGCGGGCTGGGCCCGAACCACACGCTGGTGCTGGTCAACGGCCGGCGCATCGCCGATTTCCCGATGCCGTTCCAGGGCCGCAGCAACTTCACCGATGTGTCGAACATTCCGCCGGGCATGATCGAGCGGATCGAGGTACTGACCGGCAGCGCATCGGCGATCTATGGTTCGGATGCGATCGCCGGCGTGGTCAACTTCATCCTGAAGAAGCAGGTCGATGGAACCACGGTCGATGTGCGCATGGGCACCACCACGGAGGGGGGCGGCGAGTCGTTCGACATGAGCATCGCCAGTGGCTACGACCGCGGCCGCTTCAGCGCGGTCTACAGCGTGGAACTGCAGTCGCAGGTGCCGCTGTGGGCGTATGAGCGCGCGCAGCAGGATTCAACCCTGGACGCGCCCACCGAAAGCGCGCGCGCGGCACGCCGGGCATGGCTGCGCACGGACTACAACGACGACTACCTGGACCCGGGCCAGGCCACCTGCGATGCGCTGGCTGGTCAGAACCGTGGCAGCACTTACCATGCCGAGCGTCCGCGCTACGGTTTCTACTGCGGCAGCGACCGTTCGATCGGTTACGGCACGATCCTGAGCGAGCGCCGCGGCGCCAACGGCTATGCGGCGCTGCGTTACAGCTTCGACAATGGCGCCGAATGGTTCGCCGACGTGCAGCTGGGCTACCACGACATTGCCCTGATGCGCGATGTGACCCAGTGGGGCCTGATGGCGGCCGACGGCAACGAGGACGGCTACTTCCATAACCAGGCCACGGACCAGGTGGAGTTCTGGCAGCGCCAGTTCTCGCCGGAGGAAATGGGCGGGCTGCGCAACGGCATGATCCGCAGCACGCAGAAGACCTTCAGTGTCACCACCGGGTTCAAGGGCTCGCTGGACGCGGCCTGGGATTACGAGGCCTCGCTGAGCCATTCGCAGTACCAGTCGTCGATCCGCTGGCCGCAGATCATCGCGGCCAAGGCCAACGAGCTGTTTCTGGGCCCGCAGCTGGGCGAGGACGACGATGGCTTCCCGATCTACAACGCCGACCCGGCGCGCCTGTACCAGCCCCTGACCCGCGCCGAGTACGACTCCATCTCCGCGCGTACCACGTACACGCCGAAGTCGCGCACCGACACTGCGGCGCTTACCTTGACCAATGGCGAGCTGTTCGAGCTGCCGGGCGGCAAGGCGGGCTTTGCGGCCACGGCCGAGTTCGGCAACCAGTCGTACGCGTTGAACCCGGACCCGCTGGCCACGGAGTACTACTACTACAGCTGGAAGGACTCGGACGGCCACGGCAGCCGCAACCGCTGGGCCACCGCAGCCGAGCTGCGCCTGCCGCTGCACGAGACGCTCAACGTGAGCGTGGCGGGCCGCTTCGACCAGTATCGCTATTCGGGCAATACGATCGGCAAGGCAACGTGGAGCGGCGGCATCGAGTGGCGCCCGATCGAGTCGCTGCTGGTGCGTGGTTCGTATGGCACCGCGTTCCGCGCGCCGGACCTGCACTACGTCTATGCCGGTCCGGGCAACGATGAAACCAGCGCCAATGACTACTATGCATGCGCGGTGGATGGGGCGGACGACTGCTCGGATTACGAGGAGAACCTGATCCGCACGCGCCAGGGCAACCGCCAGCTGGATCCGGAAACCAGCACGTCGTGGAGCGCGGGGCTGGTGTGGTCGCCGGCACTGGGTCTGGACCTGTCGGTGGACTGGTTCGACATCGACATGCGCGACCAGGTGCAGGACATGGACGTGAGCACGATCCTGCGCGACGAGGCGGCCTGCCGACTGGGCGACGCCGACGCGGCTTCGCCGACCTGCGTGGATGCGATCAACCGGGTGACGCGTACCGATGACGGCCGCCTGTACGGGGTACACGTGAGCCCGATCAACATCGCCCGCGAAACCACCCGCGGGATTGACGTCGGCCTGCGCTACCGCCTCACCACGGGCGTTGGCGATTTCATCCTGAGCGGCAACCACACCTGGGTGCAGCGCCATGATTTCCAGCAGTTCGCCGGCGACGTGGTGGAGGACCAGTTCGCGGTCAACAGTGGCTTCGACATTCCGCGCACCAAGACCAGTGCCAGCCTCACCTGGGAGAACGCGGCGTGGTCAACCACGCTGTACGGTTCGCGGCTGGGCAGGTTGCCGACCTATGACAGCTACGACCAGAGCTTCGATCCGGAAAGCGGCGACAGCCCGTGGATGAAGGCGACCTACCGCTACAACCTGTCGGTGCAGTACCGCTTCGACGATCACTCGCGCCTGTCGCTGTCGGTGGTGAACCTGTTCAACAAGATGCCGCCGAAGGATGCGACCTACACGTCGTACCCGTATTGCGACGTGTCCTGGTTCGATACGGTCGGCCGGCAGTTGAACCTGCAGTACACGCACAAGTTTGGCGGGTCTGCGCTGTAAGGGATTGCGTTATTTCCGTGGAGCCGGGCTCTGCCCGGCTGCTTCATGCATCTGGGCGAACAGCCCTGCTTTGCGAACGTACCTGGCTTGGGCCGTCGGGTGCGGGTCTGCGGGACACGCCGTAAATACGTCCTTGTAGGCTCGTAGAAAACATCCATGTTTTCTACGGTCCCGCAAACCCACACCCGCCGACCCTCTGACAGTTGGCCGGTGGCCAAGGGAGGGGCGGACGCCCGTTGGCGGCATGCTCCAGTATCGCCGGTAGGGTTGGTTCCCAAACAACCGCCATGCATCCATCAACGTCCGGTAACGCATGACCTTGATCGAGATGATTGACGGCCAACGGCCGTCCCCCGCGTTTCCCATGGCAACGACACACTGTCAAAAGGTGGGTCGGGGCGGGTTTCCGGGGGTGTAGAAAACATGGATGTTTTCTACAAGCCCCCAAGGATGGGTTCACGGCGTCCCCCGGAAACCCGCACCGTCCCGCCTAAGCCAGGAGATGGTTGCAAAAGGGCTGTTCGCCCAGATGCGTGAGCAGCCGGGCAGAGCCCGGCTCTACGGGATCGCGTGCTGAAGCAGCTGGGCAGAGCCCGGCTCTACGTCGATTGGATGCAGGTTCTCCACAGGGGTCGTGGAGAGCGGTGGGAGTTAGCTGTGGACAACCCTGCGTGAGCCCCGCGCTGCAACGGTCTTGGATGCGTGGTGATAATTTGTCCAGGCTAAGGGCAGGTTTTCCACACGCATCGTGGAAAGCCGTGGGAGTTTGTTGTGGACAAGTCGGTTGAAGCCTGTCGCGCAATGCTTTCGGGGCGTGGCGAATTATTGTCCAGCACAAACGCAAACGCCCCGCTCAAGGCGGGGCGTTGCGTGCATCAAGCGTCTGGGTGATCAGACGTTGAAGCGGAAGTGCAGGATGTCGCCTTCCTGCACGCGGTACTCCTTGCCTTCCAGGCGCAGGCGACCGGCTTCCTTGGCGCCGGCTTCGCCCTTGTACTTGATGAAGTCGTCATACGCGATGGTTTCGGCGCGGATGAAGCCCTTCTCGAAGTCGGTGTGGATCACCGCAGCAGCCTGCGGCGCGGTCGCACCCTTGCGCACGGTCCAGGCGCGGACTTCCTTGACGCCGGCAGTGAAGTAGGTCTGCAGGCCCAGCAGGCTGTAAGCTGCGTTGATCACGCGGTTCAGGCCCGGCTCGGTCAGTCCCAGGTCGGTCAGGAACGTGTCGCGGTCTTCATCGTCCAGCTGGGACAGTTCTTCCTCGATCGCCGCCGACACCGGCACCACCTGCGCACCCTCCGCAGCGGCATGGGCGCGCACGGCGTCCAGGTGCGGGTTGTTCTCGAAGCCGTCCTCCAGCACATTGGCGATGTACATCACCGGCTTGAGGGTCAGCAGGAACAGGTCGCGCACCAACGCCTTCTCTTCGTCGTCCAGGCCCACCGAACGCCCGGCCTTGCCGTCCGCCAGTGCCGCCTGCAGCTTCGCCAGCACCGGCTTGCGCGCCGCTGCCTCCTTGTCACCGCCCTTGGCCGCACGCTCGGCGCGGTTGAGCGCCTTCTCGACGCTGTCCAGGTCGGCCAAGGCCAGCTCGATATCGATGGTCTCGATGTCCGAGATCGGATCGACCTTGTTGTTGACGTGGATCACGTCGGCGTTCTCGAAGCAGCGCACCACGTGGGTGATCGCATCCACTTCGCGGATGTGCGCCAGGAACTTGTTGCCCAGGCCTTCGCCGCTCGCCGCGCCCGCGACCAGGCCGGCGATGTCGACGAACTCCACCGCGGTCGGAATGACCTTCTGCGGGTTGATGATCGCCGCCAGCTCATTCAGGCGCGGATCCGGCACCGGCACGATGCCGACGTTCGGCTCGATCGTGCAGAACGGGAAATTGGCCGCGGCGATGCCCGCCTTGGTCAGCGCGTTGAACAGGGTCGACTTGCCGACATTGGGCAGGCCGACGATGCCGCATTTGATACCCATCTTTGACAACCTCTGGGGTGAAAGTGATTGGGGAAACGGCGACGTTGGGCGCGGTTTTTCCAATCATTCTCCGTACCGACCAACGGTCGGTACCTACCTCCGACCAACGGTCGGTACCTACCGTCCAAACTACTGGGCGGACGTTACTTCGGGGTGTGCAGGCGCTTCATCGCCTCGCTGAAATCGCCCTTCACTGCCAGCGGCAGTACATCGATCGCGTCATCCACCGCATTGCCGATCAGCACATCGTCGTCCTTGCCGGCGCGACCCAGCACCCACGGCACCACACGGTCCTTGTGGCCGGGATGGCCGATGCCGATGCGGAGCCGGTGGAACCGGCCATGGCCGAGCAGGCGGATGGTATCGCGCAGGCCATTCTGGCCACCGTGGCCGCCATCGAACTTCAACCGGGCCACGCCGGGCGGCAGGTCCAGTTCGTCGTGGGCCAGCAGGGTTTCCTCGGGCTCGATCTTCCAGAAACGCTGCGCGGCGGTGACCGACTTGCCGCTGAGGTTCATGAAGGTGGCGGGCTTGAGCAGCCACACCGGCTGCCCGGCGATGTCGACCTTCGCGGTCTCACCGAACAGTTTGCTGTCCACGTTCCAGCGCGCGCCGGCCTGGGCGGCCAGGGCGTCAATGAAACGAAACCCGGCATTGTGCCGGGTCTGGGCGTGCTCGGGTCCGGGGTTGCCCAGACCAACGATCAGTCGCAATCCTGTCATCACTCTTCTTCGTCGGTACCGGCCCTGTGCCGGTACATACAGAAACGGCGCCTGCCCCGGGGGGCAGGCGCCGCAGGTACTTACTCTGCAGCCGGTGCTTCTTCGTCGGCCGCATCGACCTTGCCGGTCTTGGCGGTCACGATCGCATCGTCGTGGTCCTTGCCCAGGGCCAGGGCCGGGATGGTCACGCCCTTCGGCAGCTTGATGTCCGACAGCTTGATCACGTCGCCCGAGGCCAGCTCGGCCAGATCGACGTCGATCGATTCCGGCAGGTCCTTCGGCAGGCAGGTGATGGTCACTTCCTTCAGTTCGTGGGTGACCACGACGTCGGCAGCCTTGCCGGCCGGCGAGGTGTCTTCGTTGATGAAGTGCAGCGGCACCGAAGCGGTCAGGGCCTGGTTCTCGTCCACGCGCAGGAAGTCCAGGTGCATGATCAGCTGCTTGTGCGGGTGGCGCTGCATGTCACGCAGCAGGACCTTGGTGATCTGGCCGTCCAGGTTCAGGTCCAGGATCGACGAGTAGAACCACTCGTTCTGCTGGGCAAGCCAGGTAGCGTTGTGGTCCAGGCTGATGGCGACCGGTTCGGCGTTGCCACCGTACACGATGGCCGGGATCACACCGGCGTGACGCAGGCGGCGGCTCGCACCCTTACGCTGCAGTTCACGCTTGGTGACCTTGATTTCATGGGTCTTCGACATTTTGCTTCTACCAGTTGTTGCCTTGCCGGAGTGGCTTGGCGATGAAGGGCACGTCCGCGACCAGACGTCCCCGGGGCCCTGGCTGCCGTTGCCGGCGGCCAGGAAAAAAACGAATCAATCCACGTACAGCGAGCTGACCGACTCGCCGAAGGCGATGCGGCGCATCGTTTCGGCCAGCATTTCCGCCACGCTGAGCTGGCGGATCTTGCTGCACACGCGCGCTTCTTCACGCAGCGGGATGGTATCGGTCACCACCAGCTCGTCGAGCTGGGAGTTGTTGATGTTGTCCACCGCCGGGCCCGAGAGCACGGCGTGGGTGCAGTACGCGGCCACCTTGAGGGCGCCACGCGCCTTCAGCGCCGCGGCGGCCGCACACAGGGTGCCGGCGGTATCGACGATGTCATCGACCATCACGCAGGTCTTGCCTTCGACGTCACCGATGATGTTCATCACGGTGGAGACGTTGGCGCGCGGCCGGCGCTTGTCGATGATCGCCAGGTCGGCGTCGTCCAGGCGCTTGGCCACGGCGCGCGCACGCACCACGCCACCCACGTCCGGGGACACCACGATCAGGTTTTCGGTGCCGTAGGCGCGCCAGATGTCGGCGAGCAGCAGCGGCGACGCATACACGTTGTCCACCGGCATGTCGAAGAACCCCTGGATCTGGTCGGCATGCAGGTCCACCGTCAGGACGCGGTCGGCGCCAACGGCGCTGAACATCTTGGCGGCTACCTTGGCGGTGATCGGCACGCGCGAGGAGCGCATGCGGCGATCCTGGCGCGAGTAGCCGAAGTACGGCACCACGGCGGTGACACTGTTGACCGAAGCGCGCTTGAGCGCATCGATCAGGACCAGCAGTTCCATCAGGTTCTCGGCGCTGGGCGCACAGGTCGGCTGGATCACGAAGACGTCCTGCTTGCGGACGTTCTCTTCGATTTCGACCTGCACTTCACCATCGGAGAAGCGCGACACCAGCGCCTTGCCCGGTCGCACCCCCAGTTCCTTGCAGATGCTCTGCGCAAGGCGCTTGTTGGCGTTGCCGGAAAATACCAGCAGGTTCGGGTGATCTTGCATCATGACGGTCTCGGGCGGGAGCGATTGGCGGAGAACTCGGCCGCCGGCGCCCGAGGACGTCTGCGGTGACAACACCGCGGCCGTTCAACCGTGTCCGCGCAGCATGCGCATGGAACGCGGTTGGCGTCCGCAAGTGGCAGGGGCGGGAGGATTCGAACCTCCGAATGCCAGGATCAAAACCTGGTGCCTTGGGCCTCTTGGCGACGCCCCTGCATCAAAATCAATAACGCTCGAGTACATCAAGCAGTGGCGAGCGCTCCACGCCCGCAGCCACCCATGCCCGCAGTTCCTTCGGCAACCGCGCCAGGCCCTGCTCTGCAGCAGCGCGCGTGGCGAACTCGACGAAACAACCGCTTCCCGACCCGGTGAGTCGTGCCCGGCCAATCCTGTCCAACGCGATAAGCACTGCCTCGACGGCAGGTTCGCGACGGCGCAGTACCGGCTCGAACGCATTCCCGAGCAAAGACCCGGAAGCGAAGTCCGCTATTTTCGCTACTGGGGCGTCGCGCGTCAAATCGGGACTGGCAAAAAGTGCAGCCGTGGGCACGTGAACGCCGGGGTCGGCGATCACATACCAGGCCGGCGGCAGCGCCAGCGGGGTCAGTTGCTCCCCCACGCCTTCGGCCCAGGCGTTGCAGCCGCGCACGAAGACCGGCACGTCCGCGCCCAGCTGCAGGCCCAGGCCGGCCAGCGCGTCTTCGTCCAGACCCGTTTCCCAGAGCGCGTTCAACGCCACCAGGACGGTCGCCGCATCGGAAGAACCCCCACCAAAACCGCCACCGGCAGGAATGCGCTTTTCGACGGCGATATCCACACCTTGCGCGACGTTCGCATGATTTTTCAGGAGAACCGCAGCACGCACGGCGAGATCATCGGCCTCGGCCACGCCCGGCACGGAGGGCCCCACACGACGCACCTGGCCGTCTTCACGCACCTGCAGCCGGACCCGGTCGCCCCAGTCCAGCAGCCGGAACACGCTCTGCAGTTCGTGGTAGCCGTCGGCGCGGCGGCCGGTGATGTGCAGGAACAGGTTGAGTTTGGCCGGGGCCGGAAACCACGGCCCGCCGGCGTTCAGGTCCAGCGCGCTCATGGGCTGCCGAGCACCCAGCCGTCGACCAGCAGGCGCACCTTGGCGTCGCCATTGACCGCCTCGATCCGCCGCGGCAGCACGGGGCGGTCGCCTTCGGCCGGGTACCAGTCCAGGAATTGGATGTCCCAGCCCATCTGGCGGACGCGGCGCGGCCGGCCTTCGGCGTCCCGATCGATCTGCCCGGCACCAGCCCCTTCGGCGACCAGGCCGCGCACCCATTCCGGCAACTGGTTGACCGGGATATCCCAGCCGGTGGCCTCCAGCAGCACCTGCTGCGCATCCTCGCCCTGGCGGGGCCCACCGTCCACGCCGTCCAGGCGCCCGCTGCGGTTTTCGCTGTCGCCGCTCAAGGTCCAGCTCTGCCGGGTGACCGGCGCGCTGAGTGACACCACGTATTGCCGCGCCTGCTGCTGCCAGTCGATGCGACCACTGCCGCCGTTGCGCCCCTTGCTGACCGCGACCCGGCCCTGGAACGACCACGCCGGCTGTGCGCGCAGCGCGTCCACGCGCGCGGCCTCTGCCTGCTGCGCTTCGGTGCTCACGGTGGTCACCACATCGGGCGCGGCCGGGGCCTTGCGCGTGTCCAGTGACACGCAGGCCGACAACGACACGGCCAGGACCGCCGCCAGGGCGGCCTTCACGGGAATCAGGTTCATACGCCGTATTTCTCGATCACGCGCTGCAGCGCACGGTTTTCCGGGTCGAGCTTGCGTGCTTCATCGAAGAAACGGCGGGCCTCGTCCTTGCGGCCGAGCACCCACAGCACCTCACCCACATGCGCGGCGATTTCCGGGTCCTTGGCCAGCGTCCAGGCGCGGCGCAGCTGGACCAGCGCTTCTTCGTTGCGGCCCAGGCGATAGAGCACCCAGCCGTAGCTGTCGACGATGGCGGCGTTGTCCGGCTCGGCCACGCGGGCACGGTCGATCAGCTCCAATGCTTCCTGGTAACGCGTGGTGCGGTCGGCAAGGGTGTAGCCCAGCGCATTGAGCGCGGCCACGTTCTCCGGCTCGGTCACCAGGATCTTGCGCAGGTCCGCTTCGGCGCGCGGCACGTCATCGCGGCGCTCCCAGGCCAGCGCGCGGGCATACAGCAGCGCGTTCTCGTCCGGGTAGGCGGCCAGGCCCCGGGCCAGCGCGTCCAGCTCACCCGGCAGGTCATCGCCCCGCTGGCGCAGCTCGGCTTCGAGCAGGTAGGCATCGCGCCGCGCTTCGTCGTCGATCATGGCGTCGGACTGGATCGCGTGCACCCCGGCAAAGGCCTTGTCGGTCTGGCCCAGTTCGTACTGGGCGCTGGCCGCACGCAGGCGCGCTTCGGCGCGCTCTTCGCCGCCCGGCACGCTGAGGTACCAGTCCACCGCTTCGGCATGGCGTTTGAGGTATTCGGCGATCTTGCCCAGCAGCAGGCGCTGCGCCGGATCCGGCTTGGTCGCCTGCTTCGAGAGATCGGTATACAGCGCCAGCAGCGCCACATCGTCCTTCTGCTTGGCCAGCAGCGAGGCGCGCATGCCCCAGGTCTGCACGTTCTGCGGACCGACCGCGAGCACGCGCTCGGCCGATTTCGCATCGCCCATGGCGTCGTAGGCGATGGCCACGGCATTGCGCAGCTCCGGGTCTTCGGCGGTGCGCGGCTCCACCGAACGCAGCGCCGCCAGAGCGTCGTCGGTCTTCCCGGCCTGGAACATCAGGCTGGCATTGAGCAGCGCCACGCGCGGCTCACCGGGGAAGCGGCGCACCACTTCATCGACCATGCGCCGGGCCAGCTCGGGCCGGTCCATGCGCATGGCCAGCCGGCCGAATTCCTGCCAGGGCTCGAGCTGGTTGGGGATGGCGTTGTCGTCGACCAGCCGGCCCAGCACATCGGCGGCGGCGGCCGGGTCGCGGCCCCCACCGACCAGCGCGGCCAGTGCGAACTTCCAGCCGCGCGGGTCCGGGTCACGCAGCAGGCTGGCCAGCTCGGTCCGCGCGCCCTTCACATCGCCCTTGCGCAGGTCCAGCGCGGCCGCAGCGCTGCGCATGGACAACGAACGGGGCGCACGCTTCTCCCACAGGGACAACGCGCGGCTGGCGCGCTTGTCATCGTCGGCGAGCATGGCGATCCGGGTGGCGCGCTCGGCCAGGCCGGCGTCGTCACGGCCCGCCTCGGCGGCCTCCAGGTACCAGCGCGCGGCCTCGGGCAGCTTGCCGGCCTGCAGCGCGAACTCACCGGCCATGACCGGGGTCAGAGACGCCGGTTCGGCCGTTCCGGCCTTGCCGGCCGGTGCAGCCGGGGCCGCCGCCAGGGCGGTGGCGGTGAACAGGGACAGCAGCAGAACGCTGGAGATGCGAATCAATGCGGGCATCGGGGGCTTCTGGCCTTAAAATGACGACTTGAATGGCCAGCAGCTTATCGCAAGCAACTGAACAATGACCCTGTGGGTGCTCGGACTGAATCACCAGACCGCGCCAGTGGAACTGCGCGAACGCGCGTCCTTTGGCGGCGACGCCCTGCCCCAGGCATTGGCGTCGCTGCGCGATACCCCACAGGTGGCCGAGGCGGTGCTGCTGTCCACCTGCAACCGCACGGAGCTGTATGCCGTGGCCGAATCGGGCGAGGCGCTGGCGCAGTGGCTGGAGTCGCACGCCGGGCAGCTGCACGGTTACCTGTACCAGCATGCCGATGCCGATGCGGTGCGCCACCTGTTCCGGGTCGCCACCGGGCTGGACTCGATGGTGCTAGGTGAGCCCCAGATCCTGGGCCAGGTGAAGGATGCCTGGGCGACCGCGCGCGACCATGGCCTGCTCGGCCAGCGCCTGGATCGCTTGTTCCAGCAGACCTTCTCGGTGGCCAAGCGCGCGCGCACCGATACCCGCGTGGGCGCCAACCCGATCTCGGTGGCCTCCACCGCAGTGCGCCTGGCGCAGAACTCCTTCGCGCGGCTGGAAGACTCCACCGTGCTGCTGGTGGGCGCCGGCGAAACCATCGAACTGGCCGCCCGTCACCTCAGCGAAGGCCGCGTACGCCGGCTGCTCATCGCCAACCGCACCCTGGCGCACGCGCAGGAGCTGGCCACCCGCCATGGCGGCGTGGCGCTGCCGCTGACCGAGCTGGAACGCCACCTGGGCGAAGCCGACGTGGTGTTTTCGGCCACCGCCGCGCGCGAGCCGGTGATCACCAAGGCGCAGATCGCCGCGGCGCTGCGCTCGCGAAAGCACAAGCCGATGCTGCTGTTCGACCTGGCGGTGCCGCGCGATATCGAAACCGGGGTGGGCGAGCTGCAGGATGCCTTCCTGTACACGGTCGACGACCTGGAGCGCGCGGTGGAGGACAACCGCCGCAGCCGGCGTGAGGCGGCCGCCGAAGCCGAAGCCATCATCGAGCTGCAGGTATCGCGGTTCGTCGAGACCCTGCAGGCCAATGCGCACCAGGCGCCGCTGCGCCAGCTGCGCGCGTACGGCGAAGCCACCCGGGTGGAAATGCTGGACAAGGCGCGCCAGCAGCTGGCCCACGGCAAATCGCCGGAGGAAGTGCTGGAGCTGCTTGCGCATGGCCTGACCAACCGCCTGCTGCACCCGCCGACCGCCGCGCTGCGTGCGGCCGCGCTCAGCGGCGATACTGAATTGACCCGCGCCGCCGAGCGCCTGTTCCCGGCCAAGCCGGGCTACCAACACCCTGCCGTGAGCAACGATGACGCCGACCCTGCGCCGTAAGCTGGAAGCGCTGGCCGAACGCCGCGAAGAACTTGAACGCCTGCTGGCCGACCCGGACGTGGTCGGCGACAACGAGCGCTTCCGCAATTTTTCACGTGAATTCGCCCAGCTGCAGCCGATCGCCACCGCGCTGGCCGATGAAGCGCGGGCGTTGGCCGACCTGGCCGCCGCCGAAGCGATGCGTGCCGACCCGGACCTGCGCGAGCTGGCCGAGGAGGAAATCACCGCCGCGCAGGAACGCCTGCAGCAGCTGGACCATGACCTGGCGCTGCTGCTGGTGCCGCGCGATCCGCGCGACGACGGCAACCTGTTCCTGGAAGTGCGCGCCGGCACCGGCGGCGACGAGGCGGCGATCTTCGCCGGCGACCTGTTCCGCATGTACGCGCGCTATGCCGAACGCCAGGGCTGGAAGGTGGAGATCGAATCGGACAGCCCCGGCGAGCATGGCGGCTACAAGGAGATCGTGGCGCGCGTGGTCGGGCGCGGCGCCTATTCCAAGCTCAAGTTCGAATCCGGCACGCACCGCGTGCAGCGCGTGCCGGCCACCGAGTCGCAGGGCCGCATCCACACCTCGGCGGCCACGGTGGCGATCATTCCCGAAGCCGACGAGGTCGATGAGATCGTCATCAACCCGGCCGACCTGCGGGTGGATACGTTCCGCTCGTCCGGCGCCGGTGGCCAGCACGTCAACAAGACCGAATCGGCCATCCGCATCACCCACGTGCCCAGCGGCGTGGTGGTGGAATGCCAGACCGAGCGCAGCCAGCACGCCAACCGCGACAAGGCGATGAAGCGCCTGAAGGCGCAGCTGCTCGATGCCGAGCGCAGCAAGCAGGCGGCCGCCACCGCCGAAAGCCGCCGGCTGCAGGTCGGCAGCGGCGACCGCAGCCAGCGCATCCGCACCTACAGCTTCCCGCAGGGCCGGATCACCGACCACCGGGTGGAAGGGCTGACCCTGTACGACCTGCCCAACATCATCGCCGGTGAGATGGATACGCTGGTGGAGCGGCTGATCCACGAACACCAGGCCGATGAACTGGCCCAGCTGTCCGCCGGCGCGTGAGCATGGACCCGCAGCGCGAGCAGCTGCGCAGCGCGGTACAGCGCCAGCCGCAGGACTTCATCGCCTGGGTGATGCTGGCCGACGCCGAGCTCGAGGCCGGTGACACCGCTGCCGGCGATCACGCCGCTGCACGCGCGTTGCAACTGCGCCCCGGCCACCCCGAAGCGCTGGCCCGACTGGGCCGCACGCGCTGGATGCAGGGCCGCCATGGCGAAGCAGCCACGCTGCTGCGCCAGGCCGCCAACCTGGTCCCGGAGCACCCCGGCATCGCGCTGTGGCTGGGCCACGCGCTGGAAGACGCCGGCCAGCCCGAAGCCGCTGCCGATGCCTACCGCCAGGCGCATCGGCTGCTGCCCGGCGAGCCTTACATCACCGCCCAGCTGCTCAACTGGCAACGCCGGCTGTGCGACTGGCGCGAACTCGAACCGCTGTCCCAGCAGGTGCGCCAGGCCGTGGCGCAAGGCGCGGCGGTGGTGGAGCCGTTCGCCTTCCTCAGCGAAGACGCCAGCGCCGCCGAGCAGCGGGCGTGTGCGCGGCAGCGCGCTGCGGGCATTGCCGAGGGAGTGCGTGCGCTGCCGCCTGCGCAGGTCCGCCGCGAGGGCCAGCTGCGCGTGGGTTTCCTTTCCAATGGCTTCGGCGCGCACCCCACCGGGCTGCTTACCGTGGCGCTGTTCGAGCAGCTGCGTGCGCTCGGCGCGCTGGAGCTGCATCTGTTTGCCCTCAACGCCGATGATGGCAGCGCGATCCGCGCGCGCCTGCAGGCCGCTGCCACCGCACTGCATGACGTGTCGAGCCTGCCGCACGCGGCAATCGCCGCGCAAATCCGCGCGACCGGCATCGATGTGCTGTTCGATCTGCGTGGCTGGGGCGGCGGCGGCGCGCCGGCGGTACTGGCGATGCGCCCGGCCCCGGTGCAGGTGAACTGGCTGGCGTATCCGGGCACGTCGGGCGCGGCGTGGATCGACTACGTGCTGGCCGATGACTACGTGCTGCCCGCCGCGCTGACGCCGGCCTTCAGCGAACAGGTCCGGCGGCTGCCCCGCGCGTTCCAGCCCTCGGACAATACCCGCGTGCTGGAGCCGGCGCCGGGCCGCGAGGCCTGTGGCCTGCCCGCGCAGGGCGTGGTGTTCTGCTGCTTCAACAACAGTTACAAGCTCAACCCGCGCAGCATGCGCCGCGCGTTCGCGGTGCTGCAGGGCGTGCCGGGCAGCGTGTTGTGGCTGCTGTCCGGGCCGGGCAATGCCGATGCGCGGCTGCGCGCGGCGGCGCGCGAGGCGGGGCTGGATCCGGCGCGGCTGGTGTTCATGCCCAAGCTGCCGCACCCGACCTACCTGGCGCGCTACCAGCAGGCGGACCTGTTCCTGGACACGCACCCGTACAACGCGCACACCACCGCATCCGATGCACTGTGGGCCGGCTGCCCGGTGCTGACCTGCCCGGGCGTGACGTTCGCTTCGCGCGTGGCCGGCTCGCTCAACCATCACCTGCAGCTGCCGACGATGAACGCTGCTGACGACCGCGTCTTCGTGGAGACCGCCATCGCGCTGGGCAACGACCCGCAGGCACTGGCAGCGTTGCGCGCCACCCTGGCCCAGCGGCGTTCGGACACCGGCCTGTTCGACATGGCCGGGTTCGCCCGCGACTTCACTGCCGAGGTGCAGGCGATGGGGCGATTGCATGGCTGGCAGGATGCACACGCGGACTGACCACCCACTGCGCTAGGCTCGGGTTTCTTCTGTCAGCCGGAATACCGCACCGATGGGCAAGCTCAAGCGCAAGGCGTACCAGGCACTGCTTGAACCGATGCAGCTCGAACTCACGGCGATGGCGCGTTGGGCCCAGCACACCGGGCAGCGCGTGCTGGTGCTGTTCGAGGGCCGCGATACCGCCGGCAAGGGCGGCGCCATCCAGGCCATCGCCGAGCACCTAAACCCCCGCCAGTGCAGGGTGGTGGCGCTGCCCAAGCCGACCGACCGCGAAAGTACCCAGTGGTACTTCCAGCGCTATGTGTCGCACCTGCCGGCTGCCGGCGAGATCGTGCTGATGGACCGCAGCTGGTACAACCGGGCCGGGGTCGAGCACGTGATGGGCTATTGCACCGAGGCCGAGTACCACGCGTTTCTGGCGCAGGCGCCGGTGTTCGAGAAGCTGCTGGTGGACGATGGCATCCTGCTGTTCAAGTACTGGCTCACGGTCGACCAGGTGCAGCAGGAGAAACGCTTTGCCGAGCGCCACGTGGACCCGCTCAAGGGCTGGAAGCTGTCACCGGTGGACCTCAAATCGCGCAGCAAGTACAGCGCTTATACCGAAGCGCGCGAGGCGATGTTGCGCGCGACGCATCGGGAAGAGGCACCGTGGACGCTGGTGGACTTCAACGACCAGAAGCGCGGGCGGCTGGGATTGATCCGCAACCTGCTGGATCGCCTGCCCGATACCGGGGTGGACGATCCCATCCCGGACCTGCCGCCGTTGAAAGGCAAACTGCACGAAGAGCATTTCGGCGTGTTGAAGCCGATCAACCTGTCACCTCATGACCCCCAGGTTGATTGATCCCGATCCTGATGGGCCCGTATGAATTCGTAGCGCCGGCCGTTGGCCGGACACCGCGCGCAGCGCGGCCCACGTATCCGCAGCCGGCAAAACGCGGCTCAGGTAATCCGTCCGACGCTTGGACGATCCGAAGCCGACTGTAGCGCCGGCCGTTGGCCGGCCGCTTTTCGTTCCGGCGCCATGAACGCCCGACAGACGGCTTCGGAACCTGTAAACCCCGGCGTGTTGGTCGCGAGCGTGGCGCAACCGTCTCCGGACACTTGGGCCGCGCTTCGCGCGGTGTCCGGCCAACGGCCGGCGCTACGAATTGTTACGTGGCGTCCGCGGATCGGGATCAATCAACCAAGGGCAGATCGTCAATGCACAATCGCTTCGATGTCCGCTGCGGTGACCGGGCCCAGGAATTCCTTGGCGACCTTGCCGTCCGGGGCGATCAGGTAGGTCAGCGGCAGGCCGCGCGGCACGGCGAAGTCTTCCGGCGGGTTGTAGGTGTCCACCAGCACGATCGGGTAGGTCACCGGCAGCTTCTGCAGGAACGCCTTCATCTCCTCCGGTTCGATGTCTTCGTAGGCCAGGCCGACCACTTCGATCTCCTCGCGCATGGCATGCAGTGCCGACAGCTCCGGCATTTCCTTGCGGCACGGCGCGCACCAGGTCGCCCAGAAGTTCACCACCACCCATTTGCCGCGATGTGCGGCCAGGTCGTACGTGGTTCCGTCGAGGGCGGGCAGCACCAGGCGCGGCTGCGCCACGGTTTTGCGCTCCAGGTCGGGCGTGGCGGGGTCGGCGGCCGGGGCTGCCGGTTCTGCTGCGGGGGCTGGCGCCGGGGCGGCCGCTTCGGGCTGCGGTGCCGGCTTGTTGCAGCCGGCCAGGGCCAGCAGGCCGACGGCCAGCAGCAGGGGCTTGAAGGTCATGGGGTGTCTCCAGACGGGGAATAGATATCGCTGACGCGGCGCTTGAGCAGCTCGCGCAGCGGCAGCCGCAGGGCATCCAGCGCCGCCACCGAGGCGGTACCGAGGCTGTCGTCGCGGTAAGGCAGGTAGGCTTCCTTGACCGGAATGCGCAGCTGCGTGGATTCGTAGAGCTCGGCCAGGGTGAGCTTGTCCAGGTCGCGCGACAGCAGCCATTCGCCCTGTTCGTCGCGGCGCACCACCCGGATCGCTTCCAGGTCGCAGAGCATGCTCTGCAGCAGCGAGTCGGTCAGCATCGGCTCCAGCCGCAGGATCTCGTCTTCGTCCAGCCCGCGTCCGTCCAGGCGCGCCTGGTGGAAGCGGCCGATCAGGCGCAGCAGGCCATACAGTTCGTAGCCGGTGGGCAGGCGCAGGTCGGCCGGCTGGTAGCGGAACGCGGCGATCGACGAGGCCAGCGAGGCACCCAGCAGCACCGACACCCAGCACAGGTAGATCCACAGCAGCAGGATCGGCACGAAGGCCACCGTGCCGTAAAGCTTCTGGTAGGACTGGAAGCTGCCCAGGTAGGCGCCCATGCCCCACTTCACCAGCTCCAGCATCACCGCCGCAAGGATCGCGCCGGGAATGGCATGCCGCCACTTCACCGTGTGGTGCGGCACCACCCGGTAGACCAGCATGATGCAGACGAACTCGATCAGGATCGGCGCCAGGGTCAACGACGCATTGGCCAGCAGGCGGCCTTCACTGGTGCCGAACAGCGGCAGCGCGAACACGCGGGCCGATACGGCCAGCGACGCGGCCGCCAGCATCGCGCCCAGGGTGAGCACGGTCCAATAGACCAGGAAGCGGGTGAGCTTGGGCCGCGCCGAACTGACCCGCCAGATCTGGTTGAAGGTCTGCTCGACGCTGTTGAGGGTGATCAGCAGCGACACCACCAGCGCGATGAAGCCGGCGGCGGTGAGCTGCCCGGCACTGGCCGAGAACTGGCGCAGGTAGCCTTCGGCCGCGCGCGCGGCGTTGGGCACGAAGTTGGAGAACACGTAGTCGCTGAGCGTGTCGCTCCAGCGGTCGAACACCGGGAACGCCGAGAGCACGCCGAACACCACGATCGCCAGCGGCACCAGCGCGAACACGGTGGTGTAGGCCAGCGAAGCAGCGGCCTGGAACAGGCGGTCGTCGAGGAAGCGGCGCCACAGGAAGCGACCGAAGCTGGCGGTACGGGCGCGATCGCGCACGCGTTCCATCCACAGGTTGAGGGTGTCCAGGGGTTCCATCGTGGCAAGCGTACCTGAAGCCGGGTGGAGGCAATGCCATACTGCGGACAGACTGGACACAACGGAAGCGAGATGGCGGAGATCCTGGTGCTGTATTACAGCCGCGGCGGTTCGGTGGCGCGGCTTGCGCGCCAGATCGCGCGTGGCATCGGCGAAGTGCCCGGCATGAGCGCGCGCCTGCGCACGGTGCCGCCGGTGGCGGCGGTCACCCAGACCGCGCGGCCGCCGGTGCCCGATGACGGTGCGCCCTACGTGAGCGTGGAGGACCTGGCCGAGTGCAGCGGCCTGCTGCTGGGCAGCCCGACGCGGTTCGGCAACATGGCCGCGCCGGTCAAGCATTTCCTCGACGGGCTGGGGGCCGAGTGGGTCAACGGCACGCTGGCCGGCAAGCCCGCCGGGGTGTTCACCTCCACCGCGTCGCTGCATGGCGGGCAGGAATCCACACTGTTGTCGATGCAGGTGCCGCTGCTGCACCACGGCTGCCTTATCGTGGGCATTCCGTTCACCGAGCCGGCGCTGAGCCATACCACCACCGGCGGCACCCCCTACGGTGCCAGCCATGTGGCCGGCGCCGACGACAACCCGGTGCCGAGCGAGGACGAAGCGATCCTGGCGCGCGCGCTGGGCCGGCGCGTGGCCGATATCGCGCGGCGGCTGGGATGAGCCCGCGCGCGCAGAAGTGGACGTTGGCCACCGTGCTGCTCGCGTTGGCGGCGCTGTTTGCGGTGTGGTTCGCGCACGACCGGCACTGGCTGGCCAGCCAGCTGGTCTTCACCGCCCCGCCGCTGCTGTTGGCGCTCGGCGTGGTCACGGGGCGCGGCAAGGCGATGTTCTGGGCCGGGGTGCTGGCGCTGTTCTGGTTCAGCCACGGCGTGATGAGTGCCTGGAGCCACCCGGAAACCGCGCACTTCGCCTGGTTGGAACTGCTGCTGGCCCTGGCGGTGATCGGGGTCTCCAGCGCGCCTGGCCTGCGCCGGCGTTTCTCGAAGCGTTGAGCGCCTCGCGCGCGGCTGCGGGCGGGCGCCGGCAGCCGTATCATGGGCACCCAGCGCGGGTGTTGCCGCGCGGTACCGCCCGCACTCCAGGAAGCCTGCAATGGAAGAACTACTGATCATCACCACCGGTGGCACGATCGACAAGATCTACTTCGACGACAAGTCGGACTACCAGATCGGCGATCCCCAGATCGGGATGATCCTGCGCGAGCTGGGCGTGACCTTCCGCTTCAACGTGATTCCGATCCTGCGCAAGGATTCGCTGCACATCACCGACGAAGACCGCGAGCTGATCCGCGCCACCATCGCCGCGCAGCCGACCCGCCACGTGCTGGTCACCCACGGCACCGATTCGATGGTGCAGACCGGCCGGGTGCTCAAGAGCATCCCCGACAAGACCATCGTCATGACCGGCGCACTCAGCCCGGCGCGCTTCCGTGGTTCGGACGCCGAGTTCAACATCGGCTGTGCGATCGGCGCGGTGCAGTCGCTGCAGCCGGGCGTGTACATCGCCATGAACGGCCGCATCTGGAACCCCGAACACGTGCGAAAGAACGTCGCTGCGAACCGGTTCGAAGACGCGTGACGCGGTAACCGCGTCACGCGTGGGGCGTGCCGACCAACGGTCGGCACCTACCTGCGGTAGCACCCGACCGTTGGTCGGGTGACCGATCGCATCAATACTGCGCGGTCAGGGTCACGCCGGAGAAGGTGCTGTAGGCCTTCACCCGGACGTGCCAGGTCCCCGCAGCCGGGGCGGTGATCGTGCAGGTTTCGTTGTTGCCGCTCAGGTACGGGCGGCAGGTGTACACGGTGTCGGTGGGCGCGCTGCCCGAGCGCACGTACAGGTCCGCATCACCCGTGCCGCCGGCGATGGTCACCTTCAGCTGGGAGCGGCCCGACGGCACGGCCACGGTGTAGGCCAGCGATGCACCGCTGGAAGCACCCAGGCCGCTGACCGGCACGTTGTTCTGCAGCGTGCCGGTGCCCGGGTTCGGGTTGGTCCCGCCCAGCGCGGAGGTGACGGCCGCATCCGCATCGACGATGCCCGCCCCGCAGCCGCCGCTGCAGGCGCCCGGCAGGGCCCGTGCGGTGTTCTTGAGCAGCGTTTCAATGGCCGCCGGCGACAGCGCGGTGGGCGCGACCGACTGCACCAGCGCGACCACGCCGGCCACGTGCGGGGCCGCCATCGAGGTGCCGTTGTACGACGCATAGGACGCAGCGCCCGGCACGGTGGTGCCGCTGTTGAGCGTGGACAGGATCGCCTGGCCCGGCGCCGAGACATCGATGCCGGCACCGTAGTTGGAGAAGCTGGCGCGGGCGCCGGCCGAGGTGGTAGCGGCCACCGCGATCACGTTGGCGCAGTTGGCCGGCACCGACGAGGACACGTTGGTGTTGCTGTTGCCCGCTGCCACCACCACGGTGGTGCCGCGCGAGACCGCGCCGTTGATGGCGTTCTGGTAGGTGGTCGAGCAGGTGCCGCCGCCGCCCAGGGACATGTTGATCACTTCGGCCGGGTTGGCATTGGCCGGCACGCCGCTGACGGTGCCACCGGATGCCCACACGATCGCATCGGCGATGTCGGAGGTGTAGCCGCCGCACTTGCCCAGCACGCGCACCGGAACGACCTTGGCGTTGTAGGCGGTGCCGGCCACGCCGGTGGTGTTGTTGGTCACCGCGGCGATGGTGCCGGCCACGTGGGTGCCGTGCCAGCTGGAGTTGGAAGCCGGGTAGCCGGCGCCGCATTCGTTGGCGGCATACCAGTCGCCTTCGTCGTTGGCATTGTTGTCGCGGCCACCGCCATCGCGCGCCATCGCGGCATCGCTGATGAAGTCATAGCCGGGCAGGATGTTGGCGTTCAGATCCGGATGGTTGGTGATGCCGGTATCGATCACCGCCACCACCACGCCGGTCCCCGTGGCCTTGTCCCAGGCCGGGCGCACGTTGATCGAGGCGTTGCTGGTGCCGAAGCCCCACTGCTCGGACAGGCGGCTGTCGTTGGGCACCAGGGTGGCGTGCATCAGCTGGTCGACTTCGACGTATTCCACGTTCGGATCGGCGGCCAGGCGACGCATCAGCAGTTCCGATTCGGCGGCATCCAGCGGCCGGTCGGCCTTGACCACGGTCGGGCCGATGGCCAGCTGGCGCAGCTTCTGCAGGCCCAGCGCGCGCCCCTGCGCGGCAGGAACGGCCTGGGCGGCGGCCTTGAGCGAACTGGCCAGCGCGGTCGGGGTGGCCACGTCGGTGGCGCCGTCCTTGTACTTGACGATGAAACGCTGGTGGGTCGGGGCCGAGGCCAGGCCACTCAACTGCACGTCGCCGGCGAATGCCGGCGCCGCCAGGAGCAGGGTCGAAAGCACCGAACCACCGAGTACAACCAAGGCACGCTGACGCAAGCGCTGCGGATCATGAGACATCGGAATTCCCTTCAAGATTGAGGAGCCGTCGAGGCGGCAAAGGTCGGTCAGATCCGGCGCTGTGGAGCGGTGGCTTGGATCGGACCTGGAAGACGGATCGGCTTTCCCCTGCGAAACCGCCCGAACCCGGACGCTAGTGGTTTCGATTCGGCCCAACAATGTTTCAGCCCGCTTTCAGGCTTGTGAAAGTTTCGATCTGAGACTTTTCGGGTCAACGGTTTGTGAATGTGAAGAAACTTCCCCGTACCGATGCGGTCATGGCGGACGCAATTCGTGTCCTGCGTCACTGTCTTGCGCGTCATGACCGAGACATTGCTTGCGCGTCAATGAGTTGGGTCGGTTTGGATCGTTCAGACCGGGCTTCGGCAGGCGCCGCGCATGAAAAAGGCCCGCCTGGTGCCAGGCGGGCCTTGGGATCCAACGCGCGTCGAACGGTCAGCCGTCCAGGCGCACCAGCCAGCCATGACGGTCCGGCAGGCGGCCGTACTGGATGTCGGTCAGTTCCTTGCGCAGCGACATGGTCACCTCGCCCGCCGGGGCGGTCAGGTCACCGACCGAGAAGCCTTCGCCCTTGAGCTGGCCGATCGGCGTGACCACCGCAGCGGTCCCGCAGGCGAACACTTCGGCGATCTCGCCGGAGGCCACGCCCTGCTTCCACTCGTCGATGGTCACCTTGCGCTCTTCGACCTTCATGCCGCGATCGCGCGCCAGTTGCAGGATGCTTTCGCGGGTGATGCCTTCCAGGATGCTGCCGGACAGCGCCGGGGTCACCAGGGTGCCGTCCTTGTAGACCAGGAACACGTTCATGCCACCCAGTTCTTCCAGGTACTTGCCTTCGACCGGATCCAGGAACAGCACCTGCGAGCAACCCTGCGCCTGCGCCTTCTGCTGCGGCAGCAGCGAGGCGGCGTAGTTGCCACCGCACTTGGCCGCACCGGTGCCGCCCTTGGCCGCACGCGCATATTCGGTGGACAGCCAGATCGACACCGGGGCCACGCCCTTGGCGAAGTACGGGCCTGCCGGGCTGGCGATCACGTAGTAGCCGGCCTTCTGCGCGCCGCGCACGCCGAGGAAGGCTTCATCACCGATCATGAACGGGCGGAAGTACAGGCTGGATTCGTCGGCCGACGGCACCCAGCTGGCATCCACGGCGATCAGCTGCTTGAGCGATTCGACGAAGATATCCACCGGCAGTTCCGGCAGCGCCAGGCGCTGCGCCGAACGCTGCAGGCGGCGGCCGTTGGCATCGGGGCGGAAGGTCCAGATCGAGCCGTCGGCATGGCGGTAGGCCTTGATGCCTTCGAAGATTTCCTGGCCGTAGTGCAGCACCGCGGCGGCCGGGTCCAGCTGCAGCGGGCCGTACGGGCGCACGCTGGCGTTGTGCCAACCAGTGTCCTTGTCCCACCGCACTTCCACCATGTGGTCGGTGAAGTGCAGACCAAAACCGGGGGCGGCCAGGATGCGTTCACGCTCCTCGCTGCTGCGCGGCTGGGCGGAACGGGTGGTGGTGAAGCTCACGGAAGACTGGGACACCGGAAATTTCCTGTTCTGGTTACGGGTTCAATTACAGCATGCCGGTTTCAAGGCGGGCGGCCTCGGACATCATGTGCTGGCCCCACGGTGGGTCGAACACCAGTTCGACATCGGCTTCGACCACGGTCGGGATCATTTCCAGCTTGCTGCGCACGTCGTCGACGAGGATATCGCCCATGCCGCAGGCCGGCGCGGTCAGGGTCATCTTGACGTCGACCTCGCGCTGGCCGTCATCCAGGTGCTTGAGCTCCACTTCGTAGACCAGGCCCAGGTCGACGATGTTGAACGGGATCTCCGGGTCGAAGCAGGTTCGCAGCTGCTGCCAGACGAGCTTTTCGACCTCCTCGTCGGAGGCGTCGGCGGGCAGTTCCAGCGGCGCGGGCGGTTCCTTGCCCATGGCGTCGCCGTCCTTGCCGGCGATGCGGAACAGATTGCCTTCGACAAACACGGTATAGCTGCCGCCCAGCGCCTGGGTGATGTACCCATAGCTGCCGGCGGGCAAGGTGACCGTTTCGCCCTGCGGGACCATGACGGCCTCGCAGTCGCGTTCGAAGTGGACGGGTTCGCTGCTACGGGAGTACATGTGGATCGATATGGGGTCGCGGCCGATTCCCGCAAGGCGCTCATTTTAGCCCAGTGGCCGGCCACGCGCCGGTCACCCCGCAAGCCGGTATCCTGTGGCGGACCAAAGGAAGAATGCATGCCGCCCACCTCTGCGCCCGCCAGGTCCGCCCACTGGCTCTGGCCCCCGCTGTTGTTGCTAGGAGTTGTCACGGCCACGCTGGCCTGGTTGTTCATCGCGCTGCTGAGCGGCCGCCAGGCAGGCTGGATGGCCGTCCTGGTGGCCCTGGAGCTGGGTTTCATGCTGCGCCTGGGCAACTTGCGCGGCGGCCTGCTGCGGGTGGCGTTGACCCTGCTGGGCACCGTGCTGGTGGCATTGGCAGCCAACTGGGGGATCGCTTCGGCCTACCTGGGTGGGTCGCTGGGACTGGATCCGTGGGAATCAGCGTTGCGGATGGGGCCGTTCATGGCGTTCACATTGGTTCAGCTGGCCAACGGGGTGGCCGAGCTGTTGTGGCTGGGCATCGCCCTTGTCGTCGGATGGTGGATTTCGCGGTGAGCGCGCCACGACCAACGGTCGTGGCCTACCGTCGATCGGGGGTAGGTCACGACCGTTGGTCGTGACCCGTTGATCGAATCAATGCCCTCCATCGAGGGCTTTGAGCTCGCTCACCAGCGCGCTGGCCGCACCGGCGCCATCGCCGTAGAGCATGCGGGCGTTGTCGGCGTAGAACAGCGCGTTTTCGATGCCCGCGAAGCCGGTGCCCTTGCCGCGCTTGATCACCACCACGTTGCGGGCGTTGACCACGTCCAGGATCGGCATGCCGTAGATCGGGCTGGCCGGGTCGGTGCGCGCCACCGGGTTGACCACGTCGTTGGCGCCGATCACCAGCACCACGTCGGTGGTGGGGAACTCGGGGTTGATGTCGTCCATGTCGGCGATCAGGTCGTAGGGCACGCCCGCTTCGGCCAGCAGCACGTTCATGTGGCCCGGCATGCGCCCGGCCACCGGGTGAATCGCGAATTTGACCTTGATGCCGCGTTCCAACAGCCGCTGCGCGAGCTCCCACACCTTGTGCTGGGCCTGGGCCACGGCCATGCCATAACCGGGCACGATCACCACGCGCTCGGCGAACGCCAGCATCGCGGCCACGTCGCTGGCCTCGATCGGCTTCTGCGCGCCGGTGATTTCCTGGGCCGTGCCACCGCCGCCGAAGTTGGAGAACAGCACGCCGCTGATCGGCCGGTTCATCGCCTTGGCCATCAGGCGGGTGAGCAGGATGCCGGCCGCGCCGACCATCATGCCGGCGATGATCAGCGCCTCGTTGCCCAGCACGTAGCCTTCGAAAGCGACCGCCAGGCCGGTGAATGCGTTGTACAGCGAGATCACCACCGGCATGTCGGCGCCGCCGATCGGCAGGGTCATCAGCACGCCCAGCGCCAGCGCGACCACGAAGAAGCTGATGATCGCCACCGGGCTCAGGGTCACTGCCGCCCAGATGCCCAGCACCACCATCGCCAGCGCAACCAGCAGGTTGAACGCCTGCTGGCCGGGGAAGGTTACCCGCCGGTCCAGCCGGCCATCGAGCTTGGCCCAGGCGATGACCGAACCGGACAGCGACACCGCGCCGATCGCCGAGCCGATCACCGCCAGCGCCAACACCGTGGCCGAGGGCTGGCGCGCGCTCAGTTCGGCGATGGCCTGCGCGCTCCAGTGGCTGGTATCGCGGTTGGCCAGGAACGAGAAGCGCAGCAGTTCCACCGCACCGATCGCGGCGGCCGACCCGCCGCCCATGCCGTTGTACAGCGCCACCATCTGCGGCATGTCGGTGATGGCCACCCGCTTGGCCGACCACCACGCCACGCCGGTACCGATCGCCACCGCAGCCAGGATCAGCGGCACGTTGTGCAGGTCGGGCAGGAAGAAGGTCGCCACCGTGGCGATCAGCATGCCCAGGCCGGCCCAGCGGATGCCGCTGCGCGCGGTCATCGGCGAGGCCATGCGCTGCAGGCCGAGCAGGAACAGGGTGGCGGCGACCAGGTAGCTCACCTGCACCAGCCACTGAAGCAGTTGCGCGGTGGTGATGTTCAAGGCGCCTTCTCCCCGGCGTCGCGCTTCTGGCTGGGCTTGAACATGTCCAGCATGCGTTCGGTCACCACGTAGCCACCGGCGGCATTGCCCGCGCCGAGCACCACGGCGATGAAGCCGATGATCTTTTCCAGCGGGGTCTGCGCATGGCCCAGCACCACCATGGCACCGATCAGGACGATGCCGTGGATGAAGTTCGACCCGGACATCAGGGGGGTATGCAGGATCACCGGCACCCGCGAAATGATCACGTGGCCTGCGATCGCAGCCAGCATGAAGATATACAACGCCACGAACCCGTCGCTCATTGCTGTCCCTCTTCCCGGCGGTCATCCCGTCCCCTGCATCATAACCATGCGCTGAACCGTTCTGCAGGGCGGTCAACCGATGCCGCGCTGGTGCGTTCTCACCGTATCCCCCCTGCGCGAGCGCTACCCTGTGCTGGTGAGCCCCTCCCTGCCGCCCCTGGCTGACGATGCCGATGCCGAAACCGTGTTGCCGGTGTCGCTGGATGCGTTCCTGGCCGGGATCGGCCCGCGCGCGTTCCGCTTCGCCGAGGCCGGGCTGCGCCAGCGCGACGACGCACTCGACGCGGTGCAGGACGCGATGCTGCGCATGCTGGCCTACCGCGACAAGCCCGCAGGGGAGTGGTCACCGCTGTTCTGGAGCATCCTGCGCCGCCGGGTGGTCGACCTGCAGCGCCGCCGCGGCTTCCGGCTGCGGTTCTGGCGCAGCAGCGACGAGCTGGCCGGCGACCACGACATCGACTGGGCCGATCCTGGACCCGGCCCGGCCCAGGCCCATGAGCAGCGCGACCAGTACGCGGCGCTGGTCAGGGCATTGCGCGATCTACCTGCACGCCAGCGCGAGGCCTTCACCCTGCGCGTGCTGCAGCAGCTCGACGGCGCCACGACCGCAGCGGCCATGGGCTGCAGCGAGGGCGCGGTAAAAACCCATCTTTCGCGCGCCCGGCAGGCGCTGCAGCAGCACCTGGAGATTGAACTGTGAGCCGCCCCGTGCCCCCCACCCTTCCCGATGACGCCGCACTGGCGCAGCTGCACGCACATGCGGTGACCCAGCTATCTCCCGCCACGCTGGCGCGCCTGCGTGCCGCGCGGCATGCGCCGCAGCGGGCCCGCGCGCACGGCTGGTGGCTGGCCACCGCGTGTTCGCTGGTGGTGGCGCTGGGCCTGGGCATCAGCTTCACCGCCCGACCGCCGGCGGCTACCCCGATGCAGGTGGCGGCCGTGGCGACGGATGACAGCAGCGACGTGCTGGACGAGAATCCGGACCTGTACCTGTGGCTGGGCGCCACCGACCTGGCAATGGAGTGAACATGAAACCGCGACTGACCCTGGCACTGGTACTGCTCTCGCTGAGCGCGGCCAGCGCCGCGCAGACCTCGACGCTGCCGGAGTGGGACAAGCTCACCCCGCAGCAGCGCGATGCGCTGATCGCGCCGGTGCGCGACCGCTGGAACGACGCGCCGCCGCCACAGCGCGAACGCATGCTGCAGCATGGCCAGCGTTGGCAGAGCATGACCCCGGAACAGCGCGAGCTGGCGCGGCGCGGCCGCCACCGTTTCGAGAACATGAGTCCGGAGCAGCGCGAGCAGGCCCGCGCGCTGTTCGCGCAGATGCGCGGCATGACCCCGGCCCAGCGCGATGCGCTGCGTGAGCGCTGGGGCAGCATGAGCCCGGAGCAGCGGCAGGAATGGCTGAAGGCCAATCCGGTCAAGGACCTGCCGCCGCGGTAGCGCCACGCCCTGCGTGGCGGCGCGATATCAGTTCGCAATCCAGCGCGTTTTCGCCAGCAGCTCATCGTCCCAATCGAACGCCACCGCGCCATCCTTCAGGAACAGCGCGACGAAGTTGTAAAGGTTGCGCGCATACATCTCACTGGCGTGCACCGCGCCCTGGCTGGCCAGGTTGAGCGGGCCGTCCACGGTGACGCCGCCGACGTCGACGGTTTCGCCCGGCCGGGTGGCCTCGCAGTTGCCGCCGGTTTCAGCCGCCAGGTCCACGACCACGCTGCCTGGGCGCATGCGCTGCACCATCGCGCTGGTGACGATCTTCGGCGCGGGGCGGCCGGGCACGGCGGCGGTACAGATCACCACATCGACCAACCGCAGGTGCTCGCCCAGCCGGCGCTGCTGCTCGGCCCGCTCGTCGTCGGTCAACGGACGGGCGTAACCGCCCTCGCCCGCCGCGCTGACGCCAAGGTCAAGGAACTTGCCGCCGAGCGATTCAATCTGTTCGCGGGTTTCGGGGCGCACATCGAAGCCCTCCACCTGCGCCCCAAGCCGGCGCGCGGTGGCAATGGCCTGCAGGCCGGCTACGCCGGCGCCCACCACCAGCACGCGCGACGGCCGGATGGTGCCGGCGGCGGTGGTCAGCATGGGGAAGAAGCGCGGCGCCAGCTGGGCAGCAATCAGGGTGGCCTTGTAGCCGGCCATGCCGGCCTGCGAACTGAGCACGTCCATGGACTGTGCACGGGTGGTACGCGGCAGGCGCTCCAAGGGAAATGCCTGCAGCCCACGTGACTGGATCACGCCGGCGCGTTCGTCATCGGCCTGCGGGTGCAGCATGCCGACCAGGCCGGCACCGGATTTGAGCTGGCGCAGCCGCGCGGTTTCCGGCGGCTGCACGCACAGCACGATGTCGGCCTGGCCCAGGCGGGTGTCATCGGCGAGCTGCGCGCCGACATCCAGGTAGGCCTGGTCGGTAAAGCCGGCGCGCGTGCCGGCGCCCGGTTCGATCCACACGGCAGCGCCCAGCGCGATGTACTTGCGCGCCGTTTCCGGCGTCAGCGCCACGCGGCGTTCGCCCTGCGCGTGTTCCTTGACCCCCAACACCTCGACAGCCATGCATGTCCCCGAGCAGCGGTAAGTGGTGGGATCGTAACCCGATTGGCTGGTTTGGATGTCTTTCCGCTGGAAGCGCTGCCTTGAATCCGATGTCGCTTGGGTGCCGGCCGTTGGCCGGCAGCTTCATGCATTCAGGCGGACAGCCATTGCCTGACGGGTTATCGCGCAGGGCCGGCGGGTGCGGGGGTACGGGGGGCGCCGTGAACCCATCCATGGGGGCTCTTGCGAAACATCCATGTTTCGCAAAGCCCCCGTACCCCCGCACCCGCCGACCCTCCCGAATTCGGTCGGTGGCCATGGAAGATCAAACGCAGTTCCGATCATTTCCATGCGTTACCGCGCGCGGGCGTTACAACGGCAGTCGTTTGGGAACCGACCCTACCCTGCCCCATGTGATCCGCTTAGAGCCACGCCCTGCGTGGCTGATTTTTCCATCCGCGCGCGATCCGCTGTCGGGGGAGGCCGGCGGGCAGCCCCTGTAGGGACTGTCAAAAACATGGATGTTTTTGCCAAGCCCCCAGGGATGGGTTGAGGTGGTCTAATCCGGTTGGACACTCGATAGGATCAATCCAAGCATCGAGGTGACCCGTGGCAAGACAGATAACCCAAGGTATGAGAGACGAGGCCGTGCGCCTGGTCGTGGTGGAGGGGCAGACGGTAAGAGAGGTCTGCCAGCTGATGGAGGTCGGCCCAACCGCGCTGAGGCGCTGGATAGATCAATGGCAGCGGAAGCACAACCCCGACGCCGAGGGGCCGCCGATTGACCCTCAGGCCCGGATTGCAGAGCTGGAATCCCAGAATCGAAGGCTCAAGGAGGAGCGCGATCTACTAAAAAAATCCATAGCCTTCTTCGTTCGGGACAACGATCGCCGGAACAAGTGATCGAAGAACTGGGGAAGGCTGCTCCGATCCGATTGGTCTGCCAGCTGATGGACTACCCACGCAGCAGCTACTACGCCTGGCGGGGTCGACAGGAACAGATCGACCACGAGCTACTGAGCCAGGTCGACCTGGTGAGGCGCATTCACAAATCGCATCGGGGCAGCTGTGGGTCGCGCCGTATGGCCAAGGAATTGGCCAACATTGGGCTGCAGGTTGGCCGGTACCGGGCCCGCACGCTGATGCGCCGGGCCGGGGTGAGGGCCCGGCAACACAAGCGTCATAAGTATCAAAGCCTTGGGCCACAGGCCCTGACCGTTCCCAATGTGCTGGATCGTCAGTTCAATCCGGAGGCACCGAACCAAGTATGGGCAGGCGACATCACCTATATCCCGACCCAGCAGGGCTGGCTGTATCTGGCGATTGTTGTGGACCTATATGCCCGACGGATCGTGGGATGGGCTCATTCCCATGAAGCAAATGCCTGGCTGGCCGTCAGGGCGTTGCGAGGAGCATTGAAACAGCGCCGTCCCAAAGCGGGCCTGCTTTTTCACTCCGATCAAGGCCGGCAGTACACCAGCCACGCCATGGCCGAAATCCTGCGCGACAACGGAGTTACGCAGAGCATGAGCCGCAAGGGAAATTGCTGGGACAACGCCGTCGTAGAGCGGGTTTTCGCCACCCTCAAGGGAGAATGGTTGTACGCCAAGTACCCCACACGGTACGAGGCAGCGGCAGATATCGAAAAGTTCGTGGACTGGTACAACCAGCGCCGGCTGCATAACGCCAACGGCCTGGTACCGCCTGCGCTCCACGAAGCGCAGGTGGCCTGAACGCCCCTTGAGAGTGTCCAGAAAAACTTGACCACCACAGGTTCACGGCGCTTCCCGCGGGCCCACCCCCCGCCGCTCACCTGCACGCGGGCAATGGAAACGCCGTTGCTCTGCGCTTTTACGCGTCAGCGATAGATGATCGTGGCCTGGGTGCCGACCCCGGGTTCGCTGGTCAGGGCGATCTTCCAGCCGAAGCGGTCGCACAGGCGGCGCACGATCGACAGGCCCAGGCCGGTACCCTGCGGGCGGCTGGGTTCGGCGCGGTAGAACGGCTCGAACGCGCGCGACAGCGCTTCGGCCGACATGCCGATGCCGGTGTCGCGCACCACCACCCGGTCGTCCAGCACGTCCACGTCGATACGGCCTTCGTCGGTGTAGCTGCAGGCGTTGCGCAGCAGGTTGCTGACCACCACCTGCAGTACCCGCGGTGGCGCGTGCAGGCGCACCGGTGCCTCGCTGTGCAGGTGGATCTCCACCGGCCGGCCCGCGATCAGCTCGCGCGCGTTGTCCACTTCGTAGCGCACGATCTCGTTGACGTCGAACAGCTCGATCTGCGGCTCCACGTCCGCCTCGCGTGCCAGGATCAGGAACGCATCGATCACTGCCTCCATGTCGCGCCCCGCGCGCTGGATGCGGTGCAACCCGCGACGCAGCCGCGGCGTCATGTCCTGGTCGCCCAGCGCCATGTCGCTGGCCACCCGGATCACGGTCAGCGGCGTGCGCAGTTCATGGCTCGCATCGCGGGTGAAGTTGCGTTCGCGTGCCACGTGCGCGGTGACCCGCGTGGCCAGCGAATGCAGGGCCGCCGCCAGCTGCCGCGTTTCGCCCTGCATGTCCGCCGGCAGCTTGTCCGGTGCCAGGTCCGACGCCTCCGGATGGCCCGGGTTCCAGCGCGACACCCGTCGCGCCAGCCAGTTCACCGGCGAGACCAATCGCTTCGACGCCCGGTAGGTGATCCACGACGCGCCATACACCGCCAGCAGCGTCAACAGCACCGGCACGATGCCGAACCAGAACGCCAGCATCTCCGCGCGCGAACGCAGGAACACCAGGTACAGCTGCCCTTCCGGGCGCGCATCGACCAGCACCAGCTGGTCGTCGGCCTTCAACTCGTGGAAGCCCGGCGCCAGCGTGCGCAGGTTGGGCGGCAGGCTCAGCGCCGATTGCCCGGCCTCCAGCAGGTAACCGCGGATGTTGCGCGTGTTCGGCGGCGGCTGCGCGGGCGAGGCCGCGTGCAGGTCCCAGAAATATGTCGCTTCTTCCTGCAGCGCGCTGCTGACCAGGCTGTGCTTGATCACCAGCGAGACCAGCCACGCGCCCAGCAGGATGCCCAGGCTGGCCAGTACGGCCTGCAGGATGAAGACAATGCGGATCTTGCGCGGCAGACCGTGCGGCATTACGAAGTCCAGGTCGAGTCGCCGCGATTATAGGAAAGCGCGCCGTTATTCCATCGTGCAAGCAACGGCGATGCCCCGGCAAGTGCCGGGGCATCGTGTACATCGGGGCCGCAAGCCCCCACCATCGTGCGCCCTGCGCTGTTGCGCATCAGCTCATCGGCTGGGCGATATCGGCAATACGGTAGCCGGCGCTCTGCACGGTGTGCAGCAGCGGACGGTCGAACGGCTTGTCGATGATCTTGCGCAGGTTGTACAGATGGCTGCGCAGCGTGTCCGAATCCGGCAGCCCGTTGCCCCAGATCTCGCGCTCGATTTCCTGCCGGGTCACCACGCGCGGCGATTCGCGCATCAGGATGGTGAGCAGGCGCAGGCCGATGGGCGACAGCTGCAGCTCGGTGCCCGCACGCGTGGCGCGCATGCTGACCGGGTCCAGCACCAGGTCGGCGACCTTGAGCACTTCCGATCCCACCTGGCGGCGTTCGCGCCGGATCAGCGCGCGCAGGCGGGCTTCCAGCTCCTGGATCGCAAACGGCTTGGTCAGGTAATCGTCGGCGCCGAAGCCCAGTCCGGTGAGTTTGTCGTCGAGCGTATCGCGCGCGGTCAACATCAGCACCGGCGTCGACTTGCGCGCATCGTTGCGCAGCCGGCGGCAGACTTCGATGCCGTCCAGACGCGGCAGCATCAGGTCCAGCACCACCACGTCGTAACTGTTTTCAGCCGCCAGACGATAACCGTCCAGCCCGTCCTGGGCGTAGTCCACTTCGAACCCGCGGCCTTCCAGGTATTCCCCGATCATCTCGGAGATATTGCGGTTGTCTTCGACCACCAGCACCAGGCCGGAGGTTTCCTTTGTCTGACGCATGGGAGTCCCTCTTTCTTCAGCTTTGTGAAACATGCCGGATCGTCGGTGGAGGCGATGTGAAGCCGCTCACGGATCAGTTCGGCGGCTCATACAACAGGGGTTTGAGCAGCGGCCAGACGTTGTCCAGCACCTTCGGCTGGGCCTTGGCGGTGGGGTGCAGCCCGTCGCCCTGCATCAGCCCGGGCTGCAGGGCCACGCCCTCCAGCAGGAACGGCAGCAGCGCCACCTTGTACTGGCTGGCCAGGCCTGCATACACCTGGCGCAGGCGGTCGCGATAGGCCGGGCCGTAGTTGGGCGGGACATCGATGCCCAGCAGCAGCACCTTGGCGCCGGCCTTCTGGCTGGCCACGATCATCTTCTCCAGGTTGCCGCGCAGCTGCGCCGGGCTCAGCCCGCGCAACGCGTCATTGCCGCCCAGTTCGATCACCACCACCGACGGCCGATGCTTCTCCAGCAGGGCCGGCAGACGGGTCAGTGCGCCGGCCGTGGTTTCGCCGCTGATGCTGGCATTGATGATCGTCGGCGGCGGCGTGATCTGCTGGCTAACCCGCTGCTGAAGCAGGTTCACCCAGCCCGATGCGGCCGGGATATTGTGGGCGGCACTGAGGCTGTCGCCGACCACCAGCACCGCGTGCCGGGTGTTGGCACCTTTGGCACATGCCAGCGCAGGCAGCAGCAGCAACCCTGCCAGCAGCAAGAACACCTGGGCCGCCCGGCCCGCCCATTTTGCTCGGTACATTGGAGAATCCTCATCGACAGCCTGTCCCCCCGCAGCGCGCCCGTCGCCATCGCCGCCCACAACGTGGGCAAGTCCGCACGTGGCCCGGAGGGTGAAGTCCACATACTGGACAACATTGACATGACCGTCCATGAAGGCGAGAGCGTCGCCATCGTCGGCGCGTCCGGTTCGGGCAAGACCACCCTGCTCGGGCTGCTGGCCGGACTCGACCTGCCCAGCCGCGGCGACATCGCCCTGGCCGGGGCCACGCTCGGCGCGCTGGATGAGGAAGCCCGTGCGCAGCTGCGCGCGCGCGAGGTCGGCTTCGTGTTCCAGAGCTTCCACCTGCTGCCGGCGCTGACCGCTGAAGAAAACATCGCGTTGCCGCTGGAACTGGCCGGGCGCGAGGATGCGGCGCGGGTGCGCGAGGTGCTGGCGCAGGTCGGGCTGACCCACCGCGCCCGCCATTACCCGCGCCAGCTGTCCGGTGGCGAGCAGCAGCGCGTGGCGCTGGCGCGTGCGTTCGTGGCACGGCCGCGCATCCTGTTTGCCGATGAGCCCACCGGCAGCCTGGACCAGGCCACCGGGCAGCAGATCAGCGACCTGCTGTTCGCGCTCAACGCCACCAGCGATACCACGCTGGTGCTGGTGACCCATGACCTGCGCCTGGCCCAGCGCTGCGAGCGCATCTACCGGCTCGACGGCGGGCGCCTGGTCGATGCCGCCGGAATCACCGCATGAACGTACTGCGCCATGCCGGGCGTGCGCTGCGCCGGGAATTCCTCGCCGGCGACCTGCTGACCGTGTTCGCCGCGCTGGTGCTGGGCGTGGCGGTGATGACGGCGGTGGGCACGCTGGTCAACCGGGTCACGTTGGCGCTGACCAGCAGCGCGGCGGAAATGCTCGGTGGCGACCTCGGGCTGGGCGGCCGCGAGGACGTGCCACAGGCCTTCGCCGACGAGGCGCGCGCGCGTGGGCTGGCCAGCACGCGCATGGTCAGCTTTCCCAGCGTGCTGTTCCATGGCGATGAAAGCCAGATGGCCAACATCAAGGCGGTCAGCGACGGTTATCCGCTGCGCGGCGAATTGCGGGTCAGCCGCGCCCCGGGCGGCGCCGGCGAAGTGGCCGGTACCCCGGCGGCAGGCGAGGCCTATGCCGACCCGCGCCTGATGCAGGCGCTGGGGCTGAAGGTGGGCGACGCCCTCGAATTCGGCGCCGGCACGCTCACCGTGACCCGCGTGCTGCAGGCCGAGCCGGATACCTCCGGCGAGCTGATGCAGCTGTCGCCGCCGCTGCTGGTCAACCGCATCGACGTCGACCGTGCGGGCCTGCTCGGCCCGGGCAGCCGCGCCTCGTACCGGATGATGTTTGCCGGCAGCGCCGGGGCCATTGCCGATTTCCGCGGCTGGCTGCAGCCGCGCGCCAAGGGCCTGCGCATCGTCGGCATTGCCGATGCCCAGCGTGGCGTGCGCGGCGCGTTCGACCTGGCCGGCCGCTTCCTGTCGCTGGCCGCGCTGCTGGCGGTGCTGCTGGCGGGCGTGGCCACCGCGCTGGCCGCCAACCGCTTCGCGCTGCGCCGGATCGACCAGGTGGCGGTGCTGCGCTGCCTGGGCGCGCGCAATCGCGACATCCTCACCGCCATGGCGCTGCAGCTGGTGCTGCTGGCCATCCCGGCCTGCCTGGTCGGGATCGGGCTGGGCATGGCCGCGCAGGCCGGGCTGGTGCAGGCGCTGGGCGGGCTGATTCCGGGCCGGCTGCCGTTGCCGCAGGCCACGCCGGCGCTGAGCGGGGCGGGGATCGGGCTGGTGCTGCTGCTGGGTTTCGGCCTGCCGCCGCTGTTGCGGCTGCGCAAGGTGCCGCCGATGCGCGTACTCAACCGCAGCTTCGCCAGCCTGCCGCCCAGTTCCCTGCTGGTGTATGCCGCTGCGCTGGCGGCCACCGTGGCGCTCACCGTGCAGGCCACCGGCGATGTGCGGCTGGCCGCCTGGGTGCTGGGCGGGCTCGCCGCGCTGGCGTTGCTGGCAGGTGCGGCCGGGGCCACCCTGCTGTGGCTGCTGCGCGGGCTGCAGCCGCGCCTGCGCGGGCGCTGGAAGCTGGGCCTCGCCGCCCTGACCCGCCGCCGCGGGCTGGCGGTGATGCAGTTGGTGGGACTCTCGCTGTCGCTGTGCGCCCTGTTGCTGCTGTCGGTGATCGGCCCGGGGCTGTTGGCGCAGTGGCGCGACCGCCTGCCCAGCGATACCCCGAACTATTTCCTGATGAACATCCAGCCCGAACAGCGCCAGGCAGTGCTGGCCGCGCTGGACGGCCTGGGCGTGGATGCGCCCGGGATCGAGCCGTTCAGCACCGGCCGGCTGCTGGCCGTCAACGACAGGCCACCGCAGCGGCAGGAACGCCAGGACAACAACAACGACGAAGACGATGCCAACCGCCCGGTCAATTTCTCCTGGCGGCATGATTTCCCGCCGGCCAATACCCTGTTGAGCGGCACGTACTGGGCCGCAGGCAGCACCGCTGCCGAAGCTTCGATCGAACAGGGCTGGGCCGAACGCTACGGGATGAAGCTGGGCGACACGGTCACCCTGCAGATGGGCGAGCAGGAACGGCGCTTCACCGTGACCAGCATCCGCAAGGCCGACTGGGACTCGTTCCGGGTCAATTTCTTCCTGCTGCTCAATGAAGGGGCGGTGGGCGATGCGCCGTACAACCTGATCACCGCCTTCCACCTGCCGCGCGAACAGGCCCCGGCACTGGCCGGGCTGACCCGCCAGTACCCGAACATCTCACTGCTGGATATCGACAGCATCCTGCAGCGGGTGCGCGAGGTGGTGGACCGGGTCAGCCAGGCCGTGCAGCTGGTGATGGGCTTCAGCCTGCTGGCCGGAGTGCTGGTATTGCTGGCCGCGTTGCAGGCCACCGCCGGTGAACGCCGTTACGACAGCGCGGTGCTGCGCACGCTGGGCGCCACCCGCACCCAGCTGCGCGGCGCTGTGCTGGTGGAATTCGGCGCGCTGGGTCTGCTGTCTTCGCTGCTGGCGGTGGGCACGGCGGCACTGCTGGGCAGCGTCGTGGCCCGCCAGGTATTCGAACTGCAGCTCAGCCCGCCGTGGGGCCCGCTGCTGGCCGGCGGCGCACTGGGCGTGGCGCTGAGCATGCTGGCCGGCTGGTGGGGCACCCGACGGATCCTGCACACCCCGCCGGCGCTGGCCCTTCGCGAGGCATGAACGCGATTGATGACACCGGCAGGGGTCGGCGCTAGGTATGCTGCCCGCCCCTGCCCCCTGAGAATGCCCGCGATGCCCGGCACGTCGTTCACCGCTTACCTGTACCCCGTGTTGCTGCTGCTGGGCAGCAACATCTTCATGACCTTCGCCTGGTACGGCCACCTCAAGTACAAGAGCGCGCCACTGATGGTGGTGATCCTGGTCAGCTGGGGCATCGCCTTCTTCGAGTACTGCCTGCAGGTGCCCGGCAACCGGCTGGGCAGCGCGGTGTACTCGGCCCCTCAGCTGAAGGGCATGCAGGAAGTGATCACGCTGGTGGTGTTCGCGGTCTTCTCCGCGTTCTACCTGGACCAGCCGTTGAAGTGGAACCATTACGCCGCGTTCGGGTTGATCGTGGTGGCCGCGTTCCTGATGTTCAAAGAGTGAGCGTCATTCGGGCGCTTTTTCCACCCACTGCCTGAACACCGCGTCGATCTGCGCGTCCTTGACCTGCTTGCCGTCCTGCAGGTCCTGCGCCTGGGTGAACAGCGGAATGATCATCGCCATGCCATCCAGCTTGGTCTTCAGGTGTACGCCCGGCGCCTGGCCGAGGAAACCGTCCCAGCGTGCGCGCACCTTGGCCCAGTAGTCCGCCGTTGCGGCCCAGTAGTCGTAGGCCGGTTTGAAATCGACCTCGGTGGTGCGGTCGTAATCGTTGAAGCCGAACTCACGGGCGATCTCCTGCTGGCTGCCGTCGGCGCCGCGCAGGATCTTGGTGTTGAACTGTTCGTGGGTCCAGCCGTTGGGGGTGAGCGTGTGCCGGTTGACCACCGCCAGCGCGTTGTAATCGCTGCGGCGGGTGTACTCGCGCCGCGGCAGTGGCCGCCAGCTGAGGTCACTGGTCCAGGTGGCCACGCCGTTGCGGTAGTCCCAGCGGCCGGTGCCGCAGTAGCGCGGGGCATCGCTGACTTCATACACGCACTGGGTCCACGCGCCGGCGTTCACCACCGGATCGATCGCACGCACCTGCCAGGTCTGGTCGGCGCTGAACTCGAACCGGTTCGGCGCCTCGTACACCCAGTCCTGCCGCCAATGCTTGGTCACGTGGCCGCTCTTGCCGTCCACCAGCAGGTGCTGGAGCACGATCCGCTTCGGGCTGTCCTCGACCACGATCACCACTTCGTTGCCGCCGCTGCGCACGGCCGGCGCGCGCTCATAACCGGGCTTGAGCAGCACGGTCTCATCGAAGGCGAAATCGACGATGTACTCGCCCTTCATGCCCAGGATGCTGGCGTGGTCGCGCTGCAGGTCGGAGGGCTGGGCGTGGGCGATGCCGCTGGTGGCAAGCAGCGCACACGCAACGCCTGCGCAGGCGCGTAGCGACACGCCATGCGTGTCCTGCGTGGTGCCTGGCGCTTGCGTGGGACACGCATGGCGTGTCGCTACGGGGTTCAGGTTCATCGATGGTGCTGCCTTCAGGAGGAAAGGTGGAAGAGCGGGGCCACGTTGGCGTCGTCGACCCACAGTTCGCCGTCGGCACCCTCGACCAGCGCGATCCGGCGCGCGGCGGTGGCGCCCGGCGCGGAAAGCGAGGCGACGCTGGCGGCCAGTGCCTGGCCGTTGCGCGCGTGCAGGCGCAGCGCGCACATGCGCCAGGGCTCGCCGCCGAGGTGCGTGGCCAGCCGGCGCCACAGGCGCTCGGCCACGCCGCCCTCATTGGTCGGCTCCGGGCGCGCCGGGAACGCCGATACCAGGCGGTCCCAGGCCAGGAAATCGCTGTCGGGCAGCAGGTACAGCCGCCAGCAACAGCGCCCGCGCGCATCGGAGAAGCACAGGCTTTCGCGGATGCCTTCGCTGTCCATGCCCTGGCAGGCATGGGCGGAAACGGCATGTTTCCAGCCGCCCAGCTCGCTGCTTTCGGGGCGGTACAGACACAGCACCGTGCCCAGTGCCGCCAGCTGTTCCGGGGATGGCAGCTGGCCAGGGCGCAGGTACCGGTCTGGGGTTCGCAGTGCGGAAAGGGCTCGGCTCATGATGGCTACCAGCTCACGGCAAGGCTGGCCGAGACGTTCCGGCCAGGGTTGGTGTAACGGTCGATCACCGTGCTGCTGGAGGCCAGCGCGGAAGTGATCGCGGAGTAATCGATGTAGGTGCGGTCGCCGAGGTTGAACACGCCGACGTTGATCTTGGCGCCCGGGGCGAAGTCCCAGTGCGCCACCAGGTCCAGCACCCCGTAGCCGGCCGGGCGGAACGCGGTGGCGCTGGCCATGCGGTCCTTGCGCCTGGCAAACGTGCCCAGCAGCTCCACGCCCCACGCATCGCGGTCGAAGGCGACGCCGAGCGTGCCGCGCAGCGGATCGATCGATTCCAGCGGCACGTCTTCGGTCTTGTCCTGCCCGCGCGACCACGCTACCGCGCCGTTCAACGACCAGCCGGCCAGCGCGGTGCTGAGTTCGCCGAACTCGACCCCCGCCTTCAGTTCAGCACCGTAGATTTCCGCGTCGGCGATGTTCTGCGACTGGAATACGATCAGGCCCTGCGGGTTGATGCCAACCTGGCGCTGCGACTCGATGAAGTCCTTGTAGTCGTTGTAGTAGCCACTCAGGCTGACGTACGCGGCCTTGCTGACATAGCGCAGGCCCAGTTCCAGGCCATCACTGGTTTCAGGCTTGAGGTCGGGGTTGGGAATGGCGGTGTAACCGAACATCACGTTGGTGAAGCCCAGGTTGACATCGTTGTACGGCGGCGAGCGGAAGCCGTGCGAGTAGCCGGCGAACAGCGACCAGTCATCGGCGAAGCGCCACACCATGCCCAGCTTCGGCGACACGCTGGTCTTGGTCAGGTCCGAGACCGGCATGCCCGGGTTGTCGGCGGCGAAGATCGGGTCCACGTCCGGGCGCAGTTCGTAGTGGTCCACGCGCACGCCCGGCACCAGCGAGAAGCGGCCATCGGCGAAGCGCATTTCGTCCTGTACGTACAGGCCGAGCTCGGTGGTTCTGCTGATGGGGAAATCGCGCACGGGGAACGCATCGGGCAGGATCGTGGTGCTGGTCTGGCCGTTGGCCAGGACCTGGTAGCCGTCGCGCTTCTGCCGCGTTTCGGTCCAGGTGCCATCGAAGCCATAGGTCAGCGCGTGCTCGACCGCGCCGGTCTGCAGCGCCTTGTGGAAGACCGCCTGCAGGCCGTACACGCGCTGGTCGAAGTTGAATTCACGGTGGCGCGTGCTGAGGTTGGCGCGCTGCTCATCGGTGCGCTGGGTGGTTTCGCTGTCCTGCCGGTACAGCTGCCAGGACAGGCTGTCGGCGAAGCCGGCGGCCAGGTTGTCCATCTCGTGCGCGAACGACACCCGCGCGCGGGTCTGGTGGTCGCGGGCCTGCATGCCGGTGGTGGTGGTGTGGTCGATGGCCGACAGCACGTCGGTGTCCACGCTGTCTTCGTTGCCTTCCACCGTCAGCCGGAAGCGCTGGTCTTCGCTCGGCGCATAGACCAGCTTGCCGAGCACGCTGCGGCCATCGCGGTCCTGCGGGTTGGCGGCGGTGCGGGTGCGGTCGCTGCTGCGCACATCGCCCATGCTTTCGGTTTCCTGGCCTTGGCGATGGTTGACGTTCACCATGCCGCTCCAATGGTCGCCGCCAAAGGCGGTGGTGGCGCTGCCCAGCAGACCGTTCCATTCGCCGTCATAGCCGAATTTCAGGCCGACGTAGCTGTTCCTGCCGTCCTTCAGGTAATCGGCCGGGTCCTTGGTGACGAACGCCACCACCCCGCCCAGTGCATCGGAGCCGTACAGCGCGCTGGCCGGGCCGCGCACGATCTCGACCCGCTTGAGCGTTTCCAGGTCGGTGAAGTTGCGGTTGGCGTCGGAGAAGCTGCCGATGCTGAAGGCCTTGGGCATGGCGATGCCGTCGGTCTGGATCAGTACGCGGTTGCCATCCAGCCCGCGGATGCGGAACCCGCCCAGGCCGAAGCGGGCCGGGCTGCTGGTCACCGAGATGCCCGGCTCGTACCGGACCAGGTCCTTGATGCTGCGCACAAGGTGGTCATCCAGCTGCTCGCGGTCGATCACATCAACGGTGGCGGCCACATCGCTGAGCGCACGTTCGGTGCGGGTAGCGGTGACCTGCACGCGGTCGAAGTCACGCGCGTCGGCACCGGCATCGGGGGTGGCAGGGGCAGCAGCGTGGGCGGCGGCCATGGGCAGCGCCAGCCACAAGGCAAGGCTCAGGGCGGTAGGACGGGTCATGTGGGTGGGCAGGGTCGGCTGGACGCGGAAGGAGACCCCCGACAGACGCCAGGGACCAAGCGGTCGCAGGCGACGTGCCGAGGGGGAGAGAGCGGTGAAGGCGGCAGGCCTGGGGAGCGCATCGCGGCCGCGCGAATGCACCCCGTGGGGGAGGCGGGCCGTTACTTGGTGAGGATCAGCTTGTCGTTGCTGGTGTGGCGCAGACGATAGAAGCGGTCGCCGTGCTGGATCAGGATTTCGCGGCGACCCTTGAGCAGGGCCTCGCTGTCGATCACTTCTTCGGCCGGAACGGCGCGGACCGGGCGGTCGCGCAGGGTCAGCGTTTCGGGGCGCAGCAGTACAGCGGCTTGAGTGTTCATTGTCTGGACTCGTGCGAGGGACGAGTTAGATGATAATGATTCTCAGTTCACAATCAACAACCATTCTCATGTTGATTGATGAAATTAATGATCGATTTTTGGAAATCGATTGATGCTGCCTATCGGCAGGGCCCTTCCCTGCTTGGCTGTACGTGGGCATCAGGCACCTCGGAGCCACGCAGGGCGTGGCTCTACCGGCCGTCAGGTCAGGGCGCGAAGACCGCCTCCACCCTGCTCCAGTCCGCTTCGGCCACCTGCTCCAGCACCTCGAAGGCGCCCAGGTTCTCCTCCAGCTGGCTGACCCGGCTGGCGCCGAGAATCACGCTGGAGACGTTCGGGTTGCGCAGGCACCAGGCGATGGCCAGCTGCGCCGGCGACTGGCCCAGCTCGGCAGCCAGCGCGCTGTAGGCGCGCACCTTGTCCAGCCGGGCCTCGGCCGAATCGCCCAGCACCAGCTCGCGGAGCCAGCCCATCTGGGCCTGGCCCAGCCGCGAATCCGGCTCGAACCCGCTGTTGTACTTGCCGCTCAGCAGCCCCGAGGCCAGCGGCGAGAAGATCGTGGTGCCCAGCCCCGGGTCGGCGTACAGCGGCGCGTACTCGCGCTCGACCCGTTCGCGGTGCAGCAGGTTGTACTGCGGCTGCTCCATCGTCGGCAGGTGCAGGTGATGGCGGCGCGCCACGTCCACTGCTTCCTGGATCTGCGCGGCCGACCACTCCGACGTACCCCAGTAAAGCACCTTGCCCTGCCGGATCAGCGTGTCCATGGCCAGAACAGTCTCGGCGATCGGCGTGTCCGGATCCGGCCGGTGGCAGTAATACAGGTCCAGGTAGTCCACCCGCAGGCGCTTGAGCGCGGCGTGGCAGGCATCGGTCACGTGCTTGCGCGAGAGGCCGTGCTGGGTCGGCCTGGGCTCGTCCACCGCGCCGAAGAACACCTTGCTGGACACGCACACCCCATCGCGGGGCAGGCGCAGGTCGGCAATCACGTCGCCCATCACCTGCTCGGCCCGGCCGCGCGCATAGCCCTCGGCGTTGTCGAAGAAGTTGATGCCGTGGTCCCAGGCACAGGCGACCAGGTTGCGGGCCTCGTCACGGCTGATCTGGTCGCCGAAGGTGACCCAGGCCCCGAAGGACAAGGCCGACAGCTTCAGCCCGGACGAGCCCAGGCGGCGGTAGTGCATGCGTTTTCTCCTGCTGGATGGCTGCGCCAGGACACCGGGGCGCGGCCGGAATGAGTCGCATCAGTGTATCGCCCGGCGGGCCCGAACCCCTGTGGATACTTGCCCGATCGCGGCCGATCGGCCCCCGCACGCTGCTTTTCCTTGCCCCGCCTCTGCCGCTGCTCTAGGCTTCCCGTTTTTCGCGGCGCCCTAGGGGAAGTCTGATGGTCGAAGGTTTGGGCAGGATTGGCTTCGGCCTGTTCGGGTTGGCAGTGCTGATCGGCATCGCCTGGCTGTTCTCGAACAACAAGCGTTCCGTCGACTGGCGGCTGGTGATCACCGGTATCACCCTGCAGATCGCCTTCGCCGCGGTGGTGCTGCTGATGCCCGGTGGGCGCGAAGCGTTCTCGCTGCTCGGCGACGGCTTCGTCAAGGTGCTCAGCTTCGTCAACGAAGGCTCGCGCTTCATCTTCGGCAGCCTGATGGACACCAACCAGTTCGGCTTCATCTTCGCCTTCCAGGTGCTGCCGACGATCATCTTCTTCTCTGCGCTGATGGGGGTCATGTACCACCTCAACGTGATGCAGCTGATCGTGCGCGGCATGGCCTGGGCGATCACCAAGGTGATGCGCGTGTCCGGCGCCGAAACCACCAGCGTCTGCGCCAGCGTGTTCATCGGCCAGACCGAAGCGCCGCTGACGGTGCGCCCTTACATCGCCAAGATGACCCAGTCCGAGCTGATCACCATGATGATCGGCGGCATGGCGCACATCGCCGGCGGCGTGCTGGCCGCCTACGTGGGCATGCTGGGCGGCAACGACCCGGTGCAGCAGGCCTTCTACGCCAAGCACCTGCTGGCCGCCAGCATCATGGCCGCCCCGGCCACCCTGGTGGTGGCCAAGCTGCTGGTGCCCGAAACCGGCACCCCGCTGACCCGTGGCACCGTCAAGATGGAAGTGGAGAAGACCTCCAGCAACATCATCGACGCCGCCGCCGCAGGCGCTGGCGACGGCCTCAAGCTGGCCCTGAACATCGGCGCCATGCTGCTTGCCTTCATCGCCCTGATCGCCCTGCTCAACGCCCCGCTGACCTGGTTCGGCGAAATCACCGGCCTGCAGGCCATGATCGGCCGCCCGACCGACCTGTCGACCATCTTCGGCTACCTGCTGGCCCCGATCGCCTGGGTGATCGGCACCCCGTGGGCCGATGCCACCACGGTCGGCTCGCTGATCGGCCAGAAAGTGGTCATCAACGAGTTCGTCGCCTATTCCAAGCTCTCCGAAATCGTCAACGGCCAGGTCCCCGGCGTGTCGCTGTCGGCTGAAGGCCGCCTGATCGCCACCTACGCCCTGTGCGGTTTCGCCAATTTCAGCTCGATCGCCATCCAGATCGGTGGTATTGGTGGGCTGGCACCGGAACGCCGCCACGACCTGGCCAAGTTCGGCCTGCGGGCCGTGCTGGGCGGTACCATTGCCACCTTCATGACGGCGACCATCGCCGGCGTGCTGACGCATTTCAGCTGATATCCGTTCCCGAGAAACAGTCTTTATGAGTAGCAGTGTCGTCGTTGTCGGTTCCTTCAACGTGGATCATGTGTGGCGTTGCGAATCGCTCCCGGCCCCGGGTGCGACCATCGCCGGCCGCTACAGCACCGGCCCCGGCGGCAAGGGTTTCAACCAGGCCGTGGCCGCCCGCCGTGCCGGCGCCCCGACCACGTTCCTGTGCGCCCTCGGCGATGACGCCGGCGGCGCCATGGCCCGTGGCCTGGCCGAACAGGACGGCTTCGCCCTGAGCGCCGAAGCCAGCACCGAGCCCACCGGCACCGGCGGCATCTACGTCGACAGCCGCGGCCGCAACACCATCGTGATCGGCCCCGGCGCCAACGCCGCGCTCAGCACCGCCTACATCGACCAGCAGCGCGCACTGCTGGCCGGCGCCAAGGTCGTGCTGGCCCAGCTCGAATCCCCGGTCGAAACCATCGAAGCGGCCCTGGCCATCGCCCGCGAAGCCGGTGCCACCACCGTCCTCAACGCCGCCCCGGCCGACGCGCCCTCCAGCATCGGCCTGCTCAAGCTTGCCGACGTGCTGACCCCCAACGAAACCGAATTCGCCGCCCTGCTCGGCCGCCATGTCGGCGAACGCGTCGACGCCGACGACGTTGCCGCCCTCGACGGCGCCAGCCTGCACGCCCTGTGCCGCAAGCTGGTCGGCAACGGTACCGTCGTGGTCACCCTCGGCGCCGTCGGCGTGTTCGTCTCGCACGCCGAAGAGAACCTGCGCGGCGACACCCAGCCCTACTACCGCGTAGGCGCCGAACAGGTCCAGGTGCTCGATACCACCGGCGCCGGCGACGCCTTCAACGGCGCCCTGGTCGCCTCCCTGGCCCAGGACCCGGACGCCGCCTTCGCCCGCCATGTCCGCTTCGCCAACCAGTTCGCCGGCCGTTCCACCGAAAAGGAAGGCGCCGCCGTAGCGATGCCGCATTACACGCCGGCGGACGTGTAAGACAGCACGACCAACGGTCGTGCTCTACCAAAAACCGGCGCCAAGGCGCCGGTTTTTTTTGCCTCTGCATTTGACGTTCGTACCGTCACCGACAATGTCTCAAAGGCAGGTCGGGGTGGGTTTGCGGGGGTGTGAGCGGCATGGATGCCGCGACCAAGCCCCCATGGATGGGTTTACGGCGTCCCCCGCAAACCCACCCCGACCTGCCAAGCCGTGGGACCCGGCAGAGCCGACGCCGTTGACCTTGATCCTGCTTTTTGCCACAGGCAACCCCCAACCATCCCGCAGCCATGGGGGCGCAGGAAGCAACCGTCAAGCATCTGCTCATGCCCGTACGGCATCAGGGCCTTCCGGATCGGCCTGAATGTGGGGCCGGATCGCAGGGGTCTGCTTGGTTGCCGGCCATGGGCCGGCACTACAATGCCCGCATGCAGATTGGTCCCTACAACATCCAGCCCAATGTGGTGCTCGCCCCCATGGCCGGCGTCACCGACAAACCGTTCCGGCTGCTGTGCAAGCGCCTGGGCGCGGGTCTGGCTGCGTCTGAAATGACCATCTCCGATCCGCGCTTCTGGACCACCCGCAAATCCATCCACCGCATGGACCATGCCGGCGAACCCGACCCCATCAGCGTCCAGATCGCCGGTACCGAACCCCAGCAGCTCGCTGACGCCGCCCGCTACAACGTCGACCACGGCGCCCAGATCATCGACATCAACATGGGCTGCCCCGCCAAGAAAGTCTGCAACGCCTGGGCCGGCTCCGCCCTGATGCGCGACGAAGACCTCGTCGCCCGCATCCTCAGCGCCGTCGTCGGCGCCGTCGATGTTCCCGTCACCCTCAAGATCCGCACCGGCTGGGACTGCGACCACCGCAACGGCCCCCGCATCGCCCACATCGCCGAAGACAGCGGCATCGCCGCACTCGCCGTGCATGGCCGCACCCGCGACCAGCATTACACCGGCAGCGCCGAATACGAGACCATCGCCGCCATCAAGGCCGCCCTGCGCATCCCCGTGATCGCCAACGGCGATATCGACTCCCCGCAGAAAGCCGCCCACGTGCTCTCCCAGACCGGCGTGGACGCCATCATGATCGGCCGCGCCGCACAGGGCCGCCCCTGGATTTTCCGCGAAGTCGCCCACTACCTCGCCACCGGCACCCTGCTGCCGCCGCCCAGCCTGCACGAAGTGCGCGACATCCTGCTCGGCCACCTGCATGCCCTGCACGACTTCTACGGCGAACCCCAGGGCGTGCGCATCGCCCGCAAGCACCTTGGCTGGTACGCCAAGGACCGCCCCGAGAATGCCGCCTTCCGCGCCGTCGTCAACCGCGCCGAAGACGCTGCAGGCCAGATCGCCCTGACCACCGACTACTTCACCGCACTGGCCGCCGGCGAACCGCTGTCCTCCGCGGCCTGATCCACCCCAAGTGACCGCCATGACCCCGATTGCCGCCCCCACCTACCTGCACGGCTTCTCCAGCACCGAACAGCATCGCCTGGTCACCCAGGCCCGCCTGCTGGAATCGTCGATCTTCAACAACATCGACTACAGCGGCGCCCAGCGCCTGCTTGAAGTCGGCAGTGGCGTTGGCGCGCAGACCGAGATCCTGCTGCGCCGCTTCCCCGAACTGCACGTCACCGGCGTGGACCTCAGCGAAACGCAGCTGGCCACCGCCCGCCAGAACCTCGAGAAAACCCCGTGGTGCAGCGAGCGCTACACCCTGCTGCAGGCCGACGCCGGCAACCTGCCGTTCGGCGCGCGCGAGTTCGATTCAGCCTTCCTGTGCTGGGTGCTCGAACACGTGCCCTCGCCGGCCCGCGTGCTCAACGAAGTGCGCCGCGTGCTGGTGCCCGGCTCGCCCGTCTACGTCACCGAAGTGATGAACGCCTCGTTCCTGCTCGACCCGTACTCGCCGCACATCTGGCGCTACTGGATGGCCTTCAACGACTTCCAGTACGACCACGGCGGCGACCCGTTCGTCGGCGCCAAGCTCGGCAACCTGCTGCTGGCCGGCGGCTTCCGCGACGTCCACACCGAGATCAAGACCATCCACCTGGACAACCGCGAACCGGCCCGGCGCAAGACCATGATCGCCTTCTGGGAACAGCTGCTGCTGTCGGCCGCCGATCCGCTGCTGGAAGCCGGCCTGGTGGACCAGGAAACCGTCGACGGCATGCGCCGCGAGTTCAGCCTGGTGCAGAACGACCCCAACGCCGTGTTCTTCTTCTCGTTCGTGCAGGCCCGCGCGACGGTGTACTGAAAAGAATGGCGGGTACTGCTGACGGTGGTAGAGCCGACTGTCAGTCGGCTGCTCGCCGGCGCGCTGCGCGCAGCCGACTGACAGTCGGCTCTACCCGTGGGCTTACCGGCCCGGCGTCTGCGGGGCGTGCCAGATGCGTTGCCACATCGCCCCGAGGCGGCGCTTGGCGCGCGCCCGGCCCTGCTCGCCGTCGTACGCCGGGCGCAGCTGCTCGGGCGGGATCGCCACCCAACGCTCGCCCTCCGCACGTGCCACCGCGAAGGTGAAGGTGTAATCCGGTTCCAGCCCCATGCGCAGGTCACTCAGCTGCAGCTGGCCATCGACCACCTGCGCGCGCATGAAGCCGCGGTTGAACCAGTTCAATCGGGCAACGGCGGGAATGTGCGCAGCCTGGCGCAGCGCCTGCACGTTCGAGGGGAAGCCGCGGAACGTCATCGGGCCCCTGTCGGCCGCCAGCGAACGCTCGCCGATCACATAGCCGCTGGGCGTCATCGCCACCACCTGCCACAGCAGCGTGTTGAACGGCGTGGCGACCGAGAACCGGGGTGCATCGCCCAGCCCCATCGCCGCCAGCGCACGGTCGGCTTCGCGGTCGACCTGGTACTTGGCCAGCAGCGACCAGCCCAGGTACCCGGTGCTCAGCACCAGCCCCGCCAGCAGCGCCTTCTGCGCCAAGGGGCGGCTGCGCGCAAACCATGCCACCGCGCAGCCCAGCAGCAACCACACCGTGTACAGCGGGTCGATGATGAAGACGCTGGACCACATCGTCGGCGGCGGGGTGAACGGCCACCACAGCTGGGTGCCGTACACCGTGAACGCATCGAGGAGGGGATGGGTGATCAGCGCCAGCAGGATCGCCCAGAACCAGCGCGCGGGTGCCTGCGCCACGCGGCCGTGACCAAAGCGTTTGAAACCCCACCAGATCAACAGCGCCACCCAGGGCAGCACCAGCAGCGAGTGGCTGTAGCTGCGGTGCTCGGTCATCAGCGCCACCGGGTCGGTGGCGGTGAAGGCCAGCAAGAGGGCATCCAGGTCCGGCAGGGTGCCCAGTGCGGCGCCGGCAAGCAGCGCGGCGCGGCGGTGGCCGGCAGGGGCGATGGCGGCGGCGACGGCGCCGCCCAGAACGATCTGGCTTAGGGAATCCATCCGGCGATGGTACGGGAGGTCCGCGCGTTTACGTGCGTGGGGGCATGGCTTTGACACGCATGGCGTGTCACTACGATCCGGGGTCGCACGGGTTGGGGGGTCGCACGGGTTGGGGTTTGGCGGGTTCGGGGGTGGGGTTGGGGGCCGCGCGGGTTGGGCGGCGTCGTCACGCTGGTGGAACACTGGGCCCCGAGGCTGGGGGTCAATCGCGCTGCGGCGGCCTTTCACGGTGGGCACGCCGGCTTAACCACGGGCAACCCCCGCTGGGCCACAATGCAATGGCGCGACTTGCCGTGTATCATTCGCGCCCATCTTTCCATCCGAATCAAAGGATATTACGCCTGATGTCCAGCTACCTGTTCACCTCCGAATCGGTCTCCGAAGGCCATCCGGACAAGATTGCCGACCAGATCTCCGATGCGGTGCTGGACGCGATCCTTGCCCAGGACCAGCGCGCCCGCGTGGCCTGCGAAACCATGGTCAAGACCGGCGTGGCGATCGTGGCCGGTGAAATCACCACCTCCGCCTGGATCGACCTGGAAGCGGTGACCCGCAAGGTGATCCTGGACATCGGCTATGACAGCTCCGACGTCGGCTTCGACGGCGCCACCTGTGGCGTGCTGAACCTGATCGGCAAGCAGTCGCCGCACATCGCCCAGGGCGTGGACCGCAAGAAGCCCGAAGAAATGGGCGCTGGCGACCAGGGCCTGATGTTCGGCTATGCCACCAACGAGACCGACAGCTACATGCCGGCCGCGATCCACCTGTCGCACCGCCTGGTCGAGCAGCAGGCCAAGATCCGCAAGAAGAAGAACTCGCCGCTGTCGTGGCTGCGCCCGGACGCCAAGAGCCAGGTCACCCTGCGCTATGAAAACGGCGAAGTGTCCGCCATCGACGCCGTCGTGCTGTCGACCCAGCATGCCCCGGGCATCAAGCAGAAGGACCTCATCGAGGCCGTCCGCGAAGAGATCATCAAGCCGGTGCTGCCGGCCAAGTGGCTGCACAAGGGCACCAAGTTCCACATCAACCCGACCGGCAAGTTCGAGATCGGCGGCCCGGTGGGCGACTGCGGCCTGACCGGCCGCAAGATCATCGTCGACACCTACGGCGGCTGGGCCCGTCACGGTGGTGGCGCGTTCTCGGGCAAGGATCCGTCCAAGGTCGATCGTTCCGCGGCGTACGCGGCCCGTTACGTGGCCAAGAACGTCGTGGCTGCCGGCCTGGCCGACCGCTGCGAAGTGCAGGTCTCCTACGCCATCGGCGTGGCCGAGCCGACCTCGATTTCGGTCACCACCTTCGGCACCGGCAAGATCAGCGATGACAAGATCGAAAAGCTGATCCGCAAGCATTTCGACCTGCGCCCGTACGGCATCATCAAGATGCTCGACCTGATCCACCCGATGTACCAGCAGACGGCGGCCTACGGCCACTTCGGCCGCAAGCCGAAGGACTTCAGCTACCTCAACGCTGCCGGTGACACGGTCAACGCCACGGCCTTCTCCTGGGAGAAGACCGACCGCGCCGCCGCCCTGCGCGCGGATGCGAAACTGAAATAAGACGAAGGGCCGCGAAAGCGGCCCTTCTCTTTGGCGGGCACCGCATTCCGGTAGCGCCGGCCGTTGGCCGGCCCAGGCGATAACGGGGCCGGCCAACGGCCGGCGCTACCGGGCAGCTCGTGGGCCGATACAATCGGGACATGAGCTCAGAGATCAAATCCCACCAGCTGACCATGACCGTGCTGATGTCGCCGGAGATGGCCAACTTCTCCGGCAAGGTCCATGGCGGGGCGATCCTGCGCCTCCTCGACCAGGTTGCCTATGCCTGCGCCAGCCGCTACGCCGGACGCTACGTGGTCACCCTGTCGGTGGACCAGGTGACGTTCCGCGAACCGATCGCGGTGGGCGAGCTGGTCACTTTCCTGGCCTCGGTGAACTACACCGGCACCTCGTCGATGGAGGTCGGGGTGAAGGTGGTGGCCGAAGACATCCTCAAGCGCAGCGTGCGGCATGCCAACAGCTGCTTCTTCACCATGGTGGCGGTGGATGACGACGGCCGCCCGACCCCGGTGCCTGCGCTGGAACTGGAGAGCAGCAACCAACGCCGCCGGCACGCTGCGGCGTTGTTGCGACGCCAGTTGCGCGGTGAAATGGAGCAGCGCCAGCGCGAACTGCTGGCGTCGAATCCGCCTTCGGCGGAATAAGCGTCACGACCAACGGTCGTGACCTACCGCCGGTGGGTTGCGTGCGTCACGACCAACGGTCGTGACCTACCCTGGTGGGTTGCGTGCGTCACGACCAACGGTCGTGACCTACCGGCGGTCGCGTATCTGACCAGTACGCAATGCTGGTAGGTATCGACCGTTGGTCGATACGTGCGTTACCCGGTGTTCTGCACGCCCTGGGAGACGCCGTTGACGCACGCCACCAGTGCGCGCAGCACCTCGTCATCCTCGCCGCCGCTTTCCCGCCAGCGGCGCAGCAGGTCCACCTGCAGCACGCTGATCGGGTCGATGTAGGGATTGCGCAGGCGGATCGACAGCGCCAGGCGCTGATCGTGCTGCAGCAGTTCCTCCTGGCCGGTGATGTCCAGGATCAGCCTGCCGGTGAGGGCCAGCTCGCGCTGGATCTGCGGGAAGAACCGGTCGTGCAGCGGACCGGACAGGCGCGAGAACTGCTCGGCGATGGTGATGTCGCCCTTGGACAGCACCATCGCGATATCGTCCAGGAAGGTGCTGAAGAACGGCCAGTCGCGCGCCATCTCCTGCAAGGTATCTGCATGCCCGGCATCGATCGCCGCCTGCAATCCGCTGCCCACGCCATACCAGCCCGGAATCACCGCGCGTGCCTGGCTCCAGGCGAACACCCACGGAATCGCACGCAGGTTGCCCAGCGCGGCGTCCTGGCCAAGCCGCCGCGAGGGCCGCGAGCCCAGCGTCATCCGTTCGATCACGTCGATCGGGGTCGCCTGGCGGAAGTACTGCATGAAATCGGGCTGGCCCACGAACATGCGGTAGGCCTCGGCACTCTTCGCCGCCACCAGATCCATCACCGGGCGCCACTGCGCTTCGCGCGGCTCCGGCGCACGCGGGCGCAGGCTGGAACGCAGCACCGCGCCGGTCGACTGCTCCAGCGAGCGCAGCGCCAGCGCGCGGATGCCGTACTTGCGGTGGATCACTTCGCCCTGTTCGGTCACCCGCAGGCGGCCGTCGATGCTGCCACGCGGCGAGGCATCCACCGCGTCGGTGGTCTTGCCGCCGCCGCGGCTGATCGAGCCGCCACGACCATGGAAGAAGGTCAGCCGGATGCCGCTTTCCGCCGCCACCTCCAGCAGTTCCACCTGGGCACGCTGCAGGCCCCAGCGCGACGCGGCGATGCCGCCGTCCTTGCCGCTGTCCGAATAGCCCAGCATCACCATCTGCACGTCGTCGCGCGCGGCCAGGTGGGCGCGGTAGACCGGGTCGGCCAGCAGGTCGCGCAGCGTGTCGGTGCCACGCTGCAGGTCGTCGACGGTCTCGAACAGCGGGGCGATGTCCAGCGGTACCGCGCCGGTGTCGTCGACCAGCCCGCCGCGTCGCGCCAGCGCCAGCACTGCCAGCACGTCGCTGCGGTCGTGGGCCATGGAAATGATGTAGCTGCCGAGGGCATCGGCACCATGCCGGCGGCGGGCATCGGCCAGCGCGGCGAACACCGCATCCAGGCGCTGGCCGCCCTCCTCCGTGCTCGCCGGCAGCGCCTGCCCACCGCTGGCAAACGGCGCCAGACGCTGCGCACGCGCGATCGCGTCGGCGGCGTCCCAGGCGTCCTGGCCGTCCAGCACGCTTGCCAGGGCGCGCCCATGTACGCTCGACTCCTGGCGCACGTCCAGCCGCGCCAGGTGGAAGCCGAAGGTACGCACCCGCCACAACAGCCGGCGCACCGCGAAGCCGCCGGCGTGGTCGCCCTTGTTGGCATGCAGGCTGTCGAGGATGAGGGTGATGTCCTCCTCCAGTTCCTGCGGCGAGGCATACGCGCCGTCGGCATCCTCCAGCGTGGCCTGCACGCGCGCGCGCATGCGGTCGTTGAGCAGGCGGTACGGCATGTCCGCATGGCGCGGACGCGAGACCACCTTCGGCAACCGCTGCTGGTAGTGCGCCACCCGGGCCTGCAGCGCATCGCTCACCGCCACCCGTTCGGTGGACTGGCTGAGCAGGCTTGCCAGCTGCAGCAGGTCTTTCTGGTAGCGGCCCAGCACGGCCTGGCGCTGCGCATCCAATGTGTTGCGGATGGTGCCGGCATCCACGTTCGGGTTGCCGTCCATGTCGCCGCCCACCCAGGTGCCGAAGCGCAGCAGCCGCGGCAGCGGCACGCTGTCGCCGTAGGTGTCCAGCAGGGCCTGCTGCAGCGATTCGTAGAGCACCGGGATCACCCGGTACAGCACCTGCACCAGGTAGAAGCCGACGTGCTCGCGTTCGTCGTCCACGGTCGGGCGCACCGGCGAGGAATCGGTGGTCTGCCAGGACGCCGTGAGCGCCATGCGGAAGCGTGCCGCGTCGGCAGCCGCTTCGCCGGGGGTGCGCTGGCCATCGAGGTTGTCGACCAGGCTGGCCACCATCAGCTGCTCTTTTTCCAGCAGCGCGCGGCGTACCGCTTCGGTCGGGTGCGCGGTGAACACCGGTTCGATGTCGATGCGTGGCAGCCACTCGGCCAGTTCCTCGAGCGTTACTCCCTGCGCCTTGAGCTTCTGCAGGGCGTCCTGCAGGCCATCGGGCTGCGGTGCGGCGGTACCGGCGCGCTGGTAATTGCGGCGGCGACGGATGCGGTGCACCCGCTCGGCGATGTTGACCACCTGGAAGTAGGTGCTGAACGCACGCACCATCGCTTCGGCGCGTTCGGGCGGCAGCCCGGCCAGTGCATCGTTGAGGTCGGACAGCGGCGCGTCGCTTTCGCGGCGTGCGATGGCGCGGGTGCGCACCTGTTCCACTTCATCGAAGAACTGCGTGGACACCTGCTCTGCAAGCAGGTCGCCGACCAGTGCGCCAAGGCGGCGCACGTCGTCACGCAGGGGAATGTCGGGACTGGCAAAGACGATGCTGCTGCGGTACTCGTTCATCTGCGACGCACTGGCCTCGGGAACGGAATCGCATCAAGCCTAACCCAGATCGCGCGGCGATCGACGGCGTACAGATAGTTTCAATTGCATGTGTTGGTGACGGATTGCCACGCATGGCGTGGCACTACGAGGTCCACCGGAGCCGCCAACGCCATCGTCCTGCGCACGTAAAAATTCGTAGTGCCACGCCATGCGTGGCAACCGCGCGCCAGCGCGGCACAAGCATCCGAAGGCGCGTAGCATTCGTCCCCGGCATCCCTCCGACGTTCAGCAACGCCGGAGACATGCGCCAGACTTTCATGAAGCAGGAACGAAGGAAAACGCCGGGCAACGCCCGGCGCCACATCATTTCATCTTCATGCCCGGCCCGATGGTCTGCTCCAGCCACCGCTCGCTTTCGGCCAGCATCGTCATCAGCGACTCGCGCGCGCGGTAGTGGTGCGACTCGTTCGGCAGCATCACCAGCCGCGCGGTACCGCCCAGTCCCTTCACCGCCGCGAACATGCGCTCGCTCTGCATCGGGAAGGTGCCGGAATTGTTGTCGTCCTCGCCATGGATGAAGAGGATCGGGTCCTTGATCCGGTCCGCGAAGTTGAACGGCGACATCTTCAGGTACACGTCCTGCGCCTGCCAGAAGTTGCGTTCCTCGGCCTGGAACCCGAACGGGGTGAGCGTGCGGTTGTAGGCGCCGCTGCGCGCGATGCCCGCTTTGAACAGTCGCGTGTGCGCCAGCAGGTTCGCGGTCATGAACGCTCCGTACGAATGACCGCCGATGGCGATGTGGTCACGGTCGGTCACGCCGCGCCGTACCACTTCGTCCACTGCCGCTTCCGCGTTGGCGACCAGCTGCGGCAGGTAGGTGTCGTTGGGCTCCTTGTCGCCTTCGCCGATGATCGGCATCGACGGGCTCACCAGCACCGCATAGCCCTTGGCCAGGAACGCCTGCGGTCCCCAGTAGCCCACGGCATTGAAGCGGTACGGCGAATCGGTCACCTGGCTGGCCGCCGCAGCGGTCTTGAACTCACCCGGGTAGGCCCACATCAGCATCGGCAGCGGGCCGTCCTTCCTGGCGTTGTAGCCCGGCGGCAGCATCAGCGTGGCGGTCAGGTCCACCCCGTCATTGCGCTTGTAGCGGATCTGCTCCTTGCTCACCCCGCGCAGCTGCGGCAGTGGATGCTCGAAGTGGGTCAGGGCACGCGGTGCCGCCGTGGCATCGGCCAGCGACTGCACGAAGTAGTTGGCCGGTGTGTCCGGCGATTCGCGGGTCAGCAGGACCGACGTGCCTTCCTGGTCGAGCAGTGCCTGCGGCAGCGAATAGGTTGGCGCCTGCGAGTGGAAAAGCCGCGTTGCCTGGCGGGTTTCCAGATCGAAGCGGTCCACGAACGGTCGGTCGCCTTCCGGCGACGCGCCCTGCCCGAGCAGGAAGATGCTGCGCCCGTCGGCGCTGGTCTGCAGGCGCGTGCGACCGTTCGCATCGCGCATCAGCGCCGGGCGTCCCGGGTCGTTGTAGCGGTCCTGCGAGGAGCGCTCGGACAGCAGCTGCGGCGCCTGGTCGAGCTGGTCCGGCGCGATCCGCCACTGTTTGACCACGCGCGACTTCCACCACGATTCGTTGAGCAGCGCGAGGTCGGCGCGGCCCCACTGGATGCCGGCGTAGCGGCTGCCCAGCTGCGCCAGCGTGACCGGCGCGGTGTCGAACGGCGCGGCCTGCATCAGCACCGCGTCGCGCACCTTGGCCTCGCGGGCAGGGTCGCCGCCGTCCTGGGCTTCGGCCCAGACCAGCGTGGCCGGCGCATCGGCACGCCAGCTGGCGTTGCGCACGCCGACCGGTACCGCGTCGTTGCCGGTGGGCAGGCCTTCCACCAGCGGCAGGTCGGCCAGGGTGTGCTGCAGGGTACCGTCGGCACTCGACAGCACCTCGATCCGGCGCGGGAAATCGTCGACCGGCACCAGGTAGGAGTACGGACGCTGCACGCGTTCGGCCAGCACGTGGCGCCCGTCCGGCGACACGCTCAGGTCCAGGTAGATGCCAGGGCTCGACAACGCCGTGACCTGGCCGTCGAGCCCTACCCGGGCCGGCTGCGCGCGGGCATGAAAGTCGAACAGGCGTGCATCGGCCTCGTTGGACAGCAGGTCCTGGTAGGTGCGGATCGCACGCACGCCCGCGGCGGCCTGGGTCTGCTGGATCGCCGGACCGGTGGGAACGCCCCCGCTGGCGGGCGCCGGGCCGGGGTTCTTCAGCTGCTGGGTGACCAGCAGCCCGCGGCTGTCCGGCAGCCAGCCGTACCCGTCGCCGAACACCGTGTTGAGGTCGCCCAGCAGCCGGCGCGCGGTGCCGTCTGCGACGTCGACGATCCACAGTTCATTGGCACCGCTGGCCGCCTGCACCTGGTTGAAGGCCAGGTAGCGCTGGTCCGGCGACCACGCCAGCGAGGCGATCGACAGCGGCTGCGGCAGGCCGCTGATCTGGCGCTCCTTCCCATCGGCGATGTTCATCAGCCACAGCTTGTTGCCGAAGGTAAAGGTACTGGCCGAATGCGTGGCCGGGTTGATCCGCACGCCGGCCAGTTTCAGCTCGGGCTGGGCCACGTCGTTGATCGACGGCAGCGGCGGGGTCTGCAGCAGGGCGGCGATGTCGCGGCGCGGGGACAGGCTGAGCGTGGGCGCACGCGGCGCATTGGCCACCGCCTGCAGCGCGGCCGAGGGCAGCTGGTAGCCCTGGCCCGCGGGTGCGCCGGCGGCCGGTGCCGCCTTGCCGGCCACCGGTGCGGCCGCCAGCGCCAGCGGGGCGACCGCCAGCAGGGCCATGCCCACGATCAGCCGGTTGCTCCAGCGCGCGCGGCGCGTACGGTTGTTGCCTGTCATCTTTCCACCCCATGCTGTGCAAACCTTGGACCTTAACAGTGGCGCGCGGTTTGCCCCCCTGCCGATGGTTGGGGGCGGGCACCGATTCATGCCCGGGCGGTGCGGCGGGATATAATGGGCGTCCCCTCCACCGAGGGGCGCTGCGACCGCTGCCGGACCTCATCCGCACGGCCAGGCTCGGTGGCAGGGCTGGTTCCAACGGCGCCCGGCGAAGACGAGCCATTCGTCCATTACCGGAGCTTTTGCATGAACGCTGTTGCCAAGACCTTCTCCACCGAAGGTGATTACA
>Ga0102591_1000709_pt1 | contig 57752 bp, 53 predicted proteins | sample AraplaCol_mCL_r2_2_FD_76860 | JGI IMG/M metagenome (GOLD analysis project Ga0102591, IMG submission 76860) | Arabidopsis root microbial communities from North Carolina, USA - plate scrape MF_Col_mCL_r2 (SPADES assembly) (version 2) | ecosystem: Host-associated > Plants > Roots > Endosphere... | reverse complement strand
TGCGACGCTGCAGGCGTTCGCATCGTGCCGCATGTCTGGGGCACGGGCGTGCATATCGCTGCCGCGCTGCAGTTCATGGCGGCGATGACGCCGGATCCGGTGCGGGTCAACCCGATCGAACCGATCCTGGAGTTCGACCGGACGGAAAATCCGTTCCGGCAGGCGGTGCTGAAGGCGCCGATCGAGGCGGTCAACGGTGTCGTTGCCATCCCCGATGCGCCCGGCCTTGGCATCGAGATCGATCGTGACGCGCTCGCCAGGTTCAAGATGCCCGAGAGCGCGCAATGATCGAGCGAACCCTCACCGGCCGCCCGCCTGAACCGCGCTTGCCGACGGGCACGGTCGACGCGCAGATGCACATGTATCTGCCGGGGTTTCCGTCGCTTCCCGGCGGCCCGCCTTTGCCCGTTGAGCCGTTGCCGGATGCTGCCGCCTACCGCCAGGTCATGGACTGGCTCGGCATCGACAGGGTGATCATCACCCAGGGCAACGCCCATCAGAAGGATAACGCCAATCTGCTCGCCTGCCTGGCCGAGATGGGCGATGTCGCGCGCGGCGTCGCCGTCATCGACGAAACCACGTCCGATGCGGACATCGGCGCGCTCAGCGACGCGGGCGTTGTCGGTGCCCGTATCATGGATCTGCCTGGAGGGGCGGTGGGGCTCGATGCGTTGGAAGCGGTCGATGCGCGGGCACATGCGGCAGATTGGATGATAGCCGTGCAGTTCGACGGCAACCGGCTGCTCGACCATCTGCCGCGGCTGGCGCGCATCCGGTCACGCTGGGTGCTCGATCACCACGGCAAGTTCTTTGCCGGCGTCGATCCGGATGGACCGGAGATCGCGGCTCTCTTGAAGATGATTGATCGCGACAATGTCTGGTTCAAGTTCGCCGGCGTCTACGAGAGTTCGCGCGACGGGTGGCCCTATGGGGATGTCGCAGCCGTCTCCAGGAAGATCGCCGCGCATGCGCCAGAGCGCATCGTATGGGGCTCGAACTGGCCGCACAACATGATCCGCAAGACAGAAGACTATCCCGACGATGCACGGCTGGCAGACCTCGTGCTCGGCTGGCTTCCGGACGAACGGGCCAGACATCTGGCTCTCGTCGAGAACCCGGAACGCCTGTTCAAGCTGCCGGCCTTCGCCGCGGTGTAGTTGCCGCGGGTGCTGGGAGGCGCCCGCGGAACCCACAACAAGGAGATTTCGCATGCCGGCCCGGATGGGCAGCAACCCGGTCTTGGGAGAGGCCGAAGCACGACTAGAGGAGGAGGAAAACATGAAGAAAATTGCAAGCATGCTTTGCGTCGCCATGGGGCTGGCGTTTGCCGGCACAGCGGCGCAGGCGCAGGAAATCACCCTGCGTTCGGCCGACATCCATCCGGATGGCTACCCGACGGTCGATGCGGTCAAATACATGGGGCAATTGCTCTCCGAGCGCACCAACGGCCGAATCAAGATCGAGGTCATGAACAACGGCGTTCTCGGCGGCGAGAAGGACACGATCGAACAGACCCGCTTCGGCGTCATCGACATGAACCGCGTCAACGCAGCACCCTTCAACAACCTCGTCAAGGAGACGATGGTCCTCGGCATGCCTTTCCTGTTCCGCTCGACGGAACATATGCACAATACCGTCGACGGCCCGATCGGCGACGAGATCCTCGCAGCCTTCGAGCCGCACGGCCTGATTGGCCTTGCTTTCTACGATAGCGGGGCGCGCTCCTTCTACACGACCAAGAAGCCGATCGAGAAACTGGCTGACTTGAAGGGTCTGAAGATCCGCGTGCAGCAATCCGATCTCTGGATCGCGATGATGCAGGCCTTCGGCGCCAACCCGACGCCGATGCCGATGGGCGAAGTCTATTCCTCGCTCGAGACGGGCGTCGTCGATGGTGCCGAGAACAACTGGCCGTCCTACGAATCTGCCCGCCATTTCGAGGTGGCCAAGAACTATTCGCTGACCGAACATTCGCTCAATCCGGAGATCCTCGTCATTTCCAAGACGAGCTGGGACAAGCTCTCGCCTGAGGATCAGACGCTGCTTCGCCAAGCGGCCAAGGACAGCGTCGGCAAGATGCGCGAGCTTTGGAGCGCGCGCGAAAAGGCTTCCGAGGAGAAGGTCCGCGCTGCCGGTGCGAACGTGATCAAGGTCAACAAGGAGGAGTTCGCAGCCGCGATGGGGCCGGTCTACGACCAGTTCGTCAGCGACCCGAAGCTGAAGGACCTTCTCGAAAGGGTAAAGGCGGTCAAGTGACAGCGGTGAGGCCGGCTCCGGGATCGGGGCCGGCCTTTTCAACTGTTTACCGGATCGCCTTTGCGGAGGAGGAAGAAACATGCGTCGTTTCATGCGGACGATACGTCCGCTTCTAGGCGCGCTGAGCCGCGCTTCGCTCTACATCGCCGGCATCGGCATGGTCGCCATGACCCTGATCGTCGGCTGGCAGGTCTTTGCCCGCTACGTGCTCAACGACTCTCCGAGCTGGTCGGAGCCCTTGGCTCTTCATCTCATGGCCTGGTTCATCATGCTCGGCGCCGCCGTCGGTGTACGCGAAAGCGTGCATCTCGGCCTCGATGTCGTCCGACACGTGATGAAGCCGTCGGTGCAGCTTGCCATGGATCTGGCGAGCCTCGGGCTGATCGTCGTGTTCGGCTTAGCGATGGCCTATTACGGCCTGCTCCTTTCGGCCGGCACCTGGACGGCGACCATTCCGGTTCTCGGATGGCCCGGCGGCGTCGACTTTTTCCCGCTGATCGTCGGTGGCGCCATGATCGCCCTTTTTGCCGCGGAGCGATTTATCGACCAGTTTCTCGGCGTCGAACTCGCAGCCGATGTCGTCGTGCAGGAGATGGCCTGAATGGCTTACACTATCCTCTTTGGGGTCTTCACCCTCCTGATGCTCATCGGCACGCCGATCGCCTTCTGCCTCGGCATCGCTTCGTTCGCGACCGTGCTCTATCTCGGCCTGCCGCCGGTGGTGGTGTTTCAGCAGCTGAATTCGGGCATGAACGTCTTTGCCATGATGGCGATCCCGTTCTTCATCTTTGCCGGTGACCTGATGGTGCGCGGCGGCATCGCCAACCGGCTGATCCAGTTTGCGGCCGGCCTCGTCGGCCACCTGCGCGGCGGCCTCGGCCAGGTCAATATCGTCGCCTCGACGCTCTTCGGAGGCATCTCCGGCTCGGCGGTGGCTGACGCCTCTGCGGTCGGCGGTCTGATGATCCCGCAGATGGCCAAGCGCGGCTACGACCGCGACTATGCCGTCAACGTCACCGTCAATGCGGCGATTATCGCGCTGATGGTTCCGCCGTCGCACAACATGATCCTCTATTCGATCGCCGCCGGCGGTAATGTTTCGGTTGCCGATCTCTTTACCGCCGGCATCATCCCGGGGCTCTTGCTCGCGCTTGCGCTGATGGTGACGGCCTATGTCGTTGCCAGGCGCCGGGGCTATCCGTCCGAACCGTTTCCGGGCTTTGCCAAGGTCTTCTACTACCTGCTCGCCTCGTTCCCCGGCATCGTGCTGATCGGCATCATCTTCGGCGGCGTGCGCTCCGGCGTCTTCACCGCCACGGAAAGCTCGTGCATTGCCGTGCTCTATGCCTTCCTCGTCGCCATGCTTGTTTATCGCGAGCTGGATTGGACGGGCTTCGTCGAGGCGGTGATGGGGGCGGTGCGCACGACGGCCATGGTGCTGCTCGTCATCGGCATGGCGGCGTCCTTCGGCTGGCTGATGGCGTTCCTGCAGGTGCAGGCATTGATGATCAGTGCGATCGGCGCGATCTCGGAAAACCCGATCATCGTGCTGCTCGTCATCAACATCATCCTTTTGATCCTCGGCACCTTCATGGACATGGCGCCGATGGTGATCATCTGCACGCCAGTGCTGCTGCCCGTGGTCAAGGCCTTCGGCATCGATCCGGTGCATTTCGGTGTGGTGATGATCCTCAATGCCGGCATCGGCCTCAACACGCCGCCGGTCGGAACCGTACTCTTCGTCGGCTGCGCCGTCGGCGGGATATCCATCCGCGAGGCGATGCGCACGATCTGGCCGTTCTTCGGCGCCAGCATCGCAGTGCTGATGGCGGTCACCTACATACCGGCGCTGTCGCTGTGGCTGCCTTCGGTCTTCAAGTGAACTAACCGTTCGCGATATCTCCGGGCTCGGCATATCCGCCGGGCCCGGCCTTTTTCAGGGCTGGCTACTCGTTCCCGTTGGCGGCGAGACACTGCCGCTCCAGGCGTTTCAGGAAGACGCCGATTTCCTTTGCTGCCTGCAGATCGCCCTTCCGCTCGGCGACCGTACGGCCTTCGCGCCAGACCTGAATTGCCTCCTGGTGGCGACCCAGCTTGAGGAGGATCGCGCCACGCAGTTTCCATGCTGCCGAATAGTCCGGGTCAAAGGCGATCGCCCGCTCCACATGGGCCAAGGCGGTATCGAAGTCCGCCTCCTGGAGGCAGATGCTGCCGAGCGTGAACCGCAAGAGGGCGTCGTCCTTGCCGTCCTGTAAGAGCTTTTCGAGCACTTGCCGCATGGCTTCCTCCTCCGCGATCGCCGGTTCAGGCCGCAGGCTTGCTTGGGGTAAGGGGCGCATGCCCATTGCTCGCCAGCGTCAGCGATCTCGTCCTGTCGAGAGACTGATACTGGCGGCGGCCCCAGATCAAGGGGTCAGCATGAGCAGACGTCTCGGTTGCGACAATTGTTCCCACGAACAGCATATGGTCGCCCACCTCGATCGAAGCGCTGAGCAGGCAGTCGAGCGTGGCAGCCGCGCCGAGCAGCCTTGGCCGTCCGCTCGGCCACTCAGCCCAGATGCCGACGAGATAGCGCTTCGACGCTTCGATCTTGCCGGCAAAGGCATCTGCGATCAGCTCCTGGCCCTCAGCGAGCATGGCGAGCGAAAACCCTCGCTCGGCAGCGATCAGCGCGGCAAGCGGACTGTCCGCCTTGATCGAAATGACGATCGACGGCGGGTTGGCAGAGAGCGAGAAGGTCGCCGTCACCGTCCGGCCGAGACTGTCGGGGCCATTGCCGGCGCTCGCCACGCAGACGGTGGCGGCGAGATGCGACAGGGTGTCGGCGAACTCCGGTTTCGACACCGCCAGGTCGGCATGGGCGTCGATGGCGAGGGAGGGCGGAGGTGTCTGGCGCATGGGGCTCGTTCCGAGATGAAATAGCCCGTGGCGGCGGGGAGACGCCACGGGATTTGCAGAAGCCTGAGCTCAGGCGGGGGCGAGCGGCTGCTGCAACTCTTCGACCGATCGGCTCGCGAACTCTTTCCAGCCCGCACCGCCTTCAGTCGGTCAGGCGGACTTGAGTTCCGCTTCGGCAAACTCGTAGTTGGCGAGCTTGTCGAGGAAGTTCGACGCGTAGTCCGGGCGACGGTTGCGGTAGTCGATGTAATAGGCGTGCTCCCAGACATCGAGGCCGAGCAGCGCCTTGCCTTCATTGGTGGCAACCGGGTTGGAGCCATTGGCGGTCTTCGTCACCTTCAGCTTGCCGTCCTGGCCGAGCACCAGCCAGGCCCAGCCCGAACCGAACTGGCCGGTGGCGGCTGCCTTGAAGGCATCCTTGAAGGCAGCGACGCTGCCGAAATCTTCGGTGATCTTCTTATCGAGCACGCCGGGGATCTGACCGCCCTTCGGCGAAAGGTTGTTCCAGAACAGGATGTGGTTCCAGTGCTGGCCGGCATTGTTGAAGACCGGGGCGAGTTCCGCGTTGCCGTGGCTGAGGCGAATGATCTCTTCCAGCGACAGGCCTGCAAGCGAGGCGTCCTTCTCGACGAAGCCGTTGAGCGCCGTGACATAGGCCTGGTGATGCTTGCCGTGGTGAAACTCGATCGTCTCGGCGCTCATGCCGTTTTCGGCAAGTGCTGCGGCGGCGTAGGGAAGGGCGGGAAGTTCGAAGGCCATGGTCAAATCCTTTGCGGGCGGGGCACTCTCGGATCACTTGTCTGCGAACGGAGGAGAGTGTATTTAGCAAGACAATTCTTTGTAAATCTGCGCGCGGGAATATGTCAAGCGATCCCTTGTTAAATCCAGAGCAAAGCGCCGGCCGCACCCCGGGCGAGCGCATCATGCTTGCACTCAAGCTACACGGACCGCAGACCGCGACAGCGCTCGGCAAACGTCTGGCGATCACCGGCGAGGCCGTGCGCCAGCAGTTGGTGCGTCTCGCCGAGGAGGGGCTGGCCACGTCGTGGTCCGAGGCAAAAGGCGTCGGTCGTCCGTCGCAGTTCTGGGGGCTGACGGCTGCCGGCCACGCGGAGTTTCCGGATACGCATGCAGAGCTGACCGTCCAGTTGTTGCGCACCATCCGGCAGACGCTTGGCGAGGACGCGATCGACCGGCTGATCGCCGCGCGTGAGGACGAGACGCGCCAGAACTATCGTGCGGCGATGGTGGAGAAAGAGAGCCTGCGCGAACGGGTGGACGTGCTCGTTCGATTGCGGTCACAGGAAGGCTATATGGCCGCCTGCGAGGATCCGGGCGACGGCACGCTGCTGTTCGTCGAGAACCATTGTCCGATCTGTGCCGCCGCGACCAACTGCCAGGGCTTCTGCAGGGCAGAATTGAGCGTGTTTCGGGCGGTGCTCGGCCCCGGTGTCGAGGTCGAGCGCGCCGAGCACATTCTGGCCGGCGCGCGACGTTGTGCCTATGTGGTCAAGTCGGCCGACCGGGCCGCCTGATCGTGCCAAAGGAACGCTCTGGCACGCGCCCGGTCGTCGGGCGCCACCAGCTCCGATCGTGTCAGCGCGCGCCCATGCGCAGGGCGCCGTCGAGGCGGATGACTTCGCCGTTCAGCATGCGGTTTTCGCAGATGTGCTGCACGAGTGCCGCGAATTCGTCCGGTTTGCCAAGGCGCTGCGGGAAGGGCACGCTCTTGCCGAGCGAATCCTGCACTTCCTGCGGCATGCCGGCCATCATCGGTGTTTCGAAGATGCCCGGCGCAATGGCGACGACGCGAATGCCGTGGCGCGCGAGTTCGCGCGCAATCGGCAGGGTCATCGAGACGACGCCGCCCTTGGAAGCGGCATAGGCCGCCTGGCCGATCTGGCCATCGAAGGCGGCGACCGATGCGGTATTGACGATCACCCCGCGCTCACCATCCTCGCCGGGCTCTTCCCGCTGGATCGCCTCTGAGGCGAGCCGCAGCATGTTGAAGGTGCCGATGAGGTTGATCGCGACCGCGCGCGAAAAGCTTTCAAGCCGGTGCGGACCGTCGCGCCCGAGCACCTTTTCCCCCGGCGCGATGCCGGCGCAGTTCACCAGGCCGTGCAGATGTCCGAAGCGATCGAGAGCCGCTGCCACTGCGGCGGCGCCATCGACCTCGCTGGTGACATCCGTCTTCTGGAAAAGCGCGTTGCTGCCAAGCTCCTCGGCCATCTGCTGGCCGGCTGCGGCGTTGACGTCGGCGAGAACCACGCGGGCACCCTCGCCATGCAGCCGCCGCGCGACGGCCGCACCCAGACCCGAACCGCCACCGGTAACGATAAAGACTTTTCCATCGATCAGCATATGAGGCTCCTCCCGTACCGGATCGTGTCGTTGAACTATCGACATAGCCTTGCTGGCTGTGGAAGCCAAGTTCCGCTGACGACGGCGGCCTTACGCCTCGGAGCCTATTGGGCGCCGATCGGGGAGATTTCGATGATCTTGATGCCGATGGCGTTGGTGGCTTCGTCGAAGACGATCTCGCCGCGGCCGATCACCATGCCGTTGACCTTGAGTTCCACCGGTTCGCCGAAGTTGCGATCGAGATGGATCGTGTCGTCCTGATGGAGTTTCGAGATCTGCGACACCGTCAGCTTGGCGCGCCCGATCACCGCTTCGATCGCGAGTGGAATTCCCTGGACTGCGCGCTCGCTCATGACAGAACGGCCTTCGAACGCAGGGCTTTCGTCGAGCTCGACCAGCTCATCCTGTAGCTTCTTGTTAATCATTCTGCACCATCCAAAGCACTGATTCACGACTCTTTAACAAAGAGTTGCGCCAGTTCGCCCTGGGTAGCAACCGTGGCTAAATGGGGGTTCCCCGTGCCTTGCAAGCGAGCGTTAACAAAGCGTTAACATCCACAATTCGGAGGCGGTGAAAGCTGTCAAAGCGTCACCGCAGCCCAGTTTCCGTCCCGTTTTTGGAATCCGATCATGCGGCGGCCATTCGGCAATTTGTCGCCGAGTCGCACGACATAGACGTAACCCTCGTAGACCATCAGCCCGCGATCGCCGTCACTGAACAGGATCTGGAAATTCGGCGACTGCATCATCGCGGCGTCGACTTCAGCGCCGGTCACAGCCGGGGCAATCGCTGCGATCTCCGACGAAGGCTCTTTCGCTCCACTCAAATAGTAGAGCGATGCCGCAGCGGCTGTAACGAAAAGCAGCAGGGCGCCCGCCAAAGGCAACGGGCGGCTCTTGAAACGTGTCGGGTTCGGTTGAGAGGCGGCAACACTCAAGGTCAACTTCCTGATTCGCTGTATTTTCCGAACGGATCCGGCCACAGGTGGAAAGCGACTGATTTCTCCTGCCGATACAAGGGCCGGAGATCTTGCCAAATCTACCTAGCGGAACCGTTCCGTACTTCAAGCTGAGAAGTCACTTGCTTCTCCGACTCGACAGCATGCCCACTCGCCGATTTCAGGGACATATGCCCATCGGCGTTTCCACATCTTTTGCGTGCCGTGCGACAATAGCATGTCGCCGGATGATTTTTCAGCTCCCGACGCCCGCAACTGACAGGCGCCGGGGGCGAGGCCGATCCCTCAGCCCTTTCTGATGTCGATCAGTTTCAGCCAAGGCTGAAGGTGAAAGGCGCCCATCAGCAGATACATGGCGGTCATCCCGCCGATCACAGTTTGTCCGGCGCCGCTACACAGCATCGGATCGGCCCCGGCGGTTCCCATGTTGGAAAGAACCGCCATCAGGGCGAAGGTGGGGGCGGCGGCAAGCGCCAACCCCGCAGCTACCAAACGGGCGAGGGAGGGCGCCCGCCCGTCGCGCTCACCGGAGCGGGCGCCGATGCTCATGGCTTCGCGCTCGTGTCGGAGGCGCGCATCGCGGCCTCGCCGGCATCCGATACTTCGACCCATCTTTTGTCGGGGGCAGCGCCTTCGACGTAGCTGTCGTTCCAGTTCCACCACTTGTAGGTCGGGGTCTGCGGATATCCGGCCGGCGAATCCTCCCACACTTCCTGTCGGCCGAGCGGGGTGATGTCGAGATAGTTCCAGGTGCTACCCATCTGTTCGTCGCCGCGGCTGTTGACGAGGTAGGTGCGAAACAGCTCTTCGCCGTCGCGGAAGAAGACATTGTGGCCGTGCCACTCGCCCACGTCGAAATCAGCATCGAAGCTGTCGGTGATGGTGTACCAGGGCATGGTCCAGCCCATCCGTGCCTTCAGCCTGGCAATATCCGCCTGCGGGGCGCGCGAGGCAAAGACCAGGGTCGTGTCACGGGCGTTAAGGTGCGACAGATGCGCAACCTGATCGGCGACCATCGAGCAGCCCCGGCAGCCGTGATCGGGCCAGCCATGCACGCCCGGTTCGTAGAAGGCGCGGTAGACGATCAACTGGCGCCGGCCGGCAAAGAGGTCAAGCAGGCTCGCCTTGCCGTCGGAGCCCTCGAACACGTAGTTCTTGGTCACGGCCGTCCAGGGCATCCGCCGACGCTCGGCGGCCAACGCATCGCGGGCGCGGGTGTGCGCCTTTTCCTTTACCAGCATTTCCTGCCGGGCCGCTTCCCATGCCTGTGCCGAAACCACCGGCGGCTTCTGCATCGTCGACTGGGCGTCCGCGCGTCCGTTCTCGCGTTTCTCGATCGTCTGGGTCATGGTGCTGTGTCTCCTCGTTTCAGCAAAGTTTCTCAACGCAAGGCCGATGCCTTGCAGTCCTGAGCAGCTTGACACCGCAAGAGGATCGGCGGGAGTAACAAGTGTGGCGGTGTTTTCGAGCCGGAGCCGCTGCCACTGCGCAGCGGCGCGGGAGTTCGCCGATCAAGCTCCTTTTTAGTTGTCGCTGTTGTAATTCCTCGAAGTTGAGCGAGTATGCTTGTCGCAACCACGCGCGGGAGGACGGCATGCATTTCGTTTCGGATGCGGTTGGCGGGTACAAGGTCTTCGCCGTGTCGGGGGTCAATACGGTTTCGTTCGCGATAGACTATCGCAACGCCGACACCGCGGGGCTTCTCGGTTTTGCGGTCGAGCGGCATGATCCAACGGAAGGCGAGCGGTACTACATGTACGGCTTCAAGGTCTTCGAAACGGTGATCTCCCATCCCAATGAGGATACCGTCGTTCTGACCTACGACCATCCCGTTCAGAGTTTCGTCTGGGATGACTTCACGGCCAAGCCCGGTCGGCGTTACGACTATTACTTCCATCCGCTGACAGGTATGGCGAAGAACATCGACCGGTCAGCACCTGCCATCAGAATCGGTATCAAAACCGAACCGCTCTTCAGTGAGGAGACGCACGACGTTTTCTTCAACCGCGGTGTCGCGAGCAGCCAGGCCTACCGACGCCGTTTCGGAAACAAGCCGCCGGACAAGCTGGAAACGCCGGAAAAGACGCTCGAGGCGCTGCAGTGGCTGAGCCGGGACCTTGACGAAGCACTGCTGCGTTTCATCGACGAGGCGGAAGCGGGGGACACGCTGCTCGGCTGCTTCTATGAATTCAGATATCGCCCCGTCGTGGAAAGGCTGAAGGCCGCCTTCGAGCGCGGCGTCGCCGTGAGGCTCGTGCTCGACGCGAAGGAAAATGCCTATACCGACAAGAAGGGCAAGTTCCACGAGAGCTTTCCGCGCGAGGAGAACAAGGAAATCGTCCGCACCGTAGGGCTTCCGAAGGCGGCGATCGCGCGGTGGCGGGAGAACAATCCCGCCGACATACAGCACAACAAGTTCATGGTGCTGCTCCCCAAGGATCCGGGCCGAAAGCCGCAGGTTTGGACAGGCTCGACGAACCTGTCGATGGGCGGCGTGCATGGCCAGACCAATGTCGGGCATTGGGTCCGCGACGCCGATCTCGCCAAGGCATTTGAAACATACTGGACACTGCTTGCCGGCGACCCTGGTGCGGCAAAGACCGACAATCCTGCCGCGAGCAGGTCAAAGCGAAAAGCCTTTCGCAAGGCGGTCTCTGACCTTGCCGAGGTGCCGCATGCGCCCGCGGATGTTTCAAGCGGCGTGACCTCGATCTTCAGTCCGCGTGCCGGAAGCGCCGTTCTGGATATGTATGTGAGGGCGCTGGACGAGGCGCGGTCCTATGGCGGCGTGACACTCGCCTTCGGGATCAACGATCGCTTCAAGCAGGCGTTTCTCGACAATAGTGCCCAGTCCGGCGTGCATCCGGTGCTCTTCCTCCTCCTGGAAAAGCGCGACCAGCCTAAGGCCAAGGCGAAGAAGCCGTTCATTCCGCTGACGGCGCGACAGAACGTCTATCAGGCCTGGGGATCCTATCTGCGCGATCCGGTCTATCAGTGGGCGCGGGAAACCAATGCGCGGGCGCTCGGGCTCAACAATCACGTCGCCTATGTGCATTCCAAGTTTCTGCTCGCCGATCCCCTTGGCGCGGATCCAATGGTCGTCACCGGTTCGGCGAACTTCTCGGACGCGTCGACCAACGACAACGACGAGAACATGCTGCTCATCCGTGGCGATCGGCGCGCGGCCGACATCTACTTCACGGAGTTCAATCGGCTGTTCAACCACTATTATTTCCGCTCTGTCCGGGAGGCGACAGCAAAGAAGAAGTCCGACCGGGACAAGGCGGCGCGCGTGGGGACATCCGAGGGAGCCGCGGCCAGTCTGTTCCTCGATGAAACTGGCGAGTGGCTGAAGAAGTACAAGCCCGGCAAGCTGCGAGCCAAACGCGTTCAGGTCTTCATCGACATGGCGCAGCCGGAAAATCTGCCGCCGATCTAGGTCTGCGGCGGCGATACGCCCCGAACCTGCGATTGCGCCGCCACCGTGTCGTTTGCTGCTCCCCTGTTGATCGCAGTGGGCTGGCGCGGGCACCGGAAGGTGCGTGTCATGGGCTGGGGATTTCGGTGCACTCGGCTGGCCGAGGCGCGCTGCCTGTGTCAAAACATAACCCCTAAATTATGATTGGCACCCCATATTTCATTTTTACATCACCGTTTGGCATGGCAAGCTGACAACCATCAAATCGACAGTCGTTTGCGACGAGGATGCGGGCTCGGGAGTGGCCGGCATCTCAGGGAGGAAATATGAAGTGGATGATTCTGGCTGCGGTTGCGGCTTTGGCAATGAGCAGTGCTGCCTATGCCGACACGATCAAGATCGGTGTCGTCGGACCGTTCTCCGGCCCCTTCGCGCTGCAGGGCAAGAACTTCAAGGCTGGCATCGACGCCTATATGGCGCTGAACGGCAGCAAGGTCGGCGACGACGATATCGAGATCATCTACCGCGACGTGCCGCAGGCCGATCCCGCCCAGTCAAAGGCGCTGGCCCAGGAACTGGTGGTCAAGGAAGGCGTGCAGTACCTCGCCGGCTTCTACTTCACCCCGGATGCCATGGCGGTCACGCCGCTGCTCACCCAGGCGAATGTGCCGCTCGTCATCATGAACGCGGCGACCTCGGCGATCGTCACCAAAAGCCCGCTCGTCGTGCGCACCTCGTTCACCACCTGGCAGACCTCGACGCCGATCGCCAAGGTTGCCAAGGACGCGGGTGTTTCCAAGGTGATCTCCGTCGTCAGCGACTACGGCCCGGGTGTGGACGCCGAGAACGCCTTCAAGACGGGCTTCGAAGCGGCCGGCGGCCAGGTGGTCGAAGCGATCCGCATGCCGCTTGCGACCAACGACTTTTCCCCAATCATGCAGCGCATCAAGGATTCGGGCGCGGAAGGCGTCTTCGCCTTCCTGCCGTCCGGCCCGACGACGCTCGGCTTCGTCAAGGCCTTCAAGGAAAACGGCCTGAAGGACGGCGGCATCAAGTTCTTTGCGCCCGGCGACCTCACGCAGGAATCCGATTTGCCTGCTCTCGGTGAGGCGGCGCTCGGCATTCAGACGACCTTCCACTACGCCGTCTCGCACGACTCGCCGGAGAACAAGGCCTTTGTCGAAGCGGCGAGCAAGGCGATCGGCAACCCGGCGGAACTCTCGTTCCCCTCGGTCGGAGCCTATGACGGCATGCATGTGATTTACAAGATGATTGAGGCGACCGGCGGCGAGCAGGATGCGGCCAAGGCCGTGGAAGCCGTGAAAGGCCTCTCTTGGGTCAGCCCGCGTGGTCCGGTGACGATCGATCCGGAATCGCGTCACATTACCCAGAACATCTATCTGCGCGAGGTCGCGAAGGCCGATGACGGCACCTATTACAACAAGGAAATCCAGACCTTCGAGAAGCAGGGCGACCCCGGTCTCGCTGCGCTGAAGTAGTCGACTTGGGCGGGCGCTGAGCGCCCACCGACACTGATGATGCGTTGACCGGTTGCTTTTGAGCGACCGGCGCGCCTGCGGCGCCTCGAATGCTGGCGCCTGACTGCCGCTCCGCGCATAGTGCGCACCGAATCCGGCGCAGCCAAATTTGGAAGAAAGGGCAACGGATAGCCCCATGCAAACCGTCCTCAGCATTGCGATCGACGCCCTTGCCTATGGCATGGTGCTCTTCGTCATCTCCATCGGCCTTTCGGTCACCATGGGCCTGATGCGCGTGGTCAACCTGGCGCATGGCGCCTTTGCCATGATCGGCGGTTACATCGCCTCCTATGCAGCGCGCGATTTGGGTCTTGCCTACGGCTTTGCCGTGCTGCTCGCGATCTTCGGCACCATCATCATCGCCGTGCCGATCGAGCGGCTGCTCTATAGGCGGATCTACGGCGCACCGGAACTGACCCAGGTGCTGATGACCATTGGTATCACGTTCTGCATCATCGGCATCGCCAACTATGTCTTCGGCCCGACGCTGAAGACGGTGCCGCTGCCTGGCGAATTGCAGGGATCCGTCGACCTCGGCTTCCGGGCAATCGCCACCCATCGCATCTTTGCGATCGTCTGCGGCCTCGTGGTTGCAGCCGGTCTCTGGTACGCGATCGAAAAGACCGCCTTCGGCGTCAAGCTGCGGGCCTCGGTTGACAACGCGGCAATGGCGGCCGCCCTCGGTGTGCGCACGGAAATCGTCTATGCGGTGAGCTTTGCGGTTGCCGTCGGACTTGCCGCCTTCGGCGGCGTGGTGGGGGCGGAACTTCTTCCGGTCGAACCCTATTACGCGTTGCGTTACATGGTGACGTTCCTGGTCGTCGTCTCCGTCGGCGGCGCCGGGTCTATCCCGGGCGCGCTCGTTGCCTGCCTGCTGCTCGGCGCGATCGATACGACCGGCCGTTATCTCATGCCGGAATTCGGTGAATTCTTCTTCTATCTGGCCGTGATCGCGATCATCTGCGTGTTCCCGCGCGGGCTCGCCGGGAGGGCCAAGGGATGACCATGACGACGACGAACGACTTGATCGCGACCGCTCCGGTGCGCCGACGGTTTGGCGGTGGGGACCTCATAGGTCTGGCCGTTATCCTGCTGGTCGCGGTGGTCGGCTACTTCCTCTTTCCCAACAATCTGGCTCTTCTGACCCGGATCATCGCAGCCGCTCTGTTGGTGCTGTCGCTCGATCTCGTCACCGGCTATTGCGGTGTCGCGACGCTCGGGCACGCGGCCCTCTTCGGCGCCGGCGCCTATGCCGCGGGCATCGCCTCGGCGCATTACGGCATCAACGATCCGCTGGCGATGCTGGCCTTCGGCATTGTTGCCGGGGCGGTGGCGGGACTTATCTGCGGGGTCGTCATTCTGCGTGCGCACGGGCTGCCGCAACTGGTGCTGTCGATCGCGCTCATCCATCTCTTCCACGAGTTCGCCAACAAGGCCTCCTCCTGGACGGGTGGCAGCGACGGGCTCTCCGGCATTGCGCCGACGGCACTTCTCGGACTCTACGAGTTCGATCTCTGGGGCCGCACGGCCTATGTCTTCGGCGTGGCGCTGCTTGCCATCGTCTTCGTCGTGCTGCGACTGATCGTGCGCTCGCCCTTCGGCATGTTGTGCCGCGGCATCAAGGAGGACCCTGTCCGCATCCGCTCGATGGGGGCGTCGCCGAAGTTCGCGCTCACGAAAATGTATGTCATCTCCGGTGCCGTTGCCGGCGTCGGCGGCGCGCTGAATGCGATCTCCACCCAGGTCGTCGGCCTCGACAGCCTCTCCTTTACGATGTCTGCCGAAAGCCTCGTCATGCTGGTGCTCGGGGGTACGGGCTCGTTGTTCGGTGCGCTCACGGGCACTGTCGTCTTCATGTTTTTCGAGGACGTGGTCTCGGCGGCCAATCCCTTCCACTGGCTGACGATGGTGGGCGCGCTGTTGATCGCCGTCGTGCTCTTCGCGCCGAAGGGCATCTATGGCACCGCGGCTGCGTTCTTTGCCCGCCGCAAGGAGGCACAGTGATGCAGCCGATCTTCGAAGTCCGCAACTTGAAGCGCGCCTTCGGCGGGCTCGCGGTCACCAATGACGTCAGCCTCAGCATGGCGCCGGGCGACCGGGTCGCGCTGATCGGGCCGAACGGCGCCGGCAAGACGACGTTCGTCAATCTCGTGACCGGCAATCTCAAGCCGGATTCCGGCGAGGTGCGTATCGGTGGCGAGGTAGTGACCGGTATCGACGCCATCGGTCGGGTGCGAAGGGGGCTCGTTCGCTCGTTTCAGGTGACGCGGCTCTTTGCCGATATGACACCTTCCGAACATGTTGCGCTCGCTGTCCTGCAACGCACTGGCCGCGCCGGTCGTCTGTTCGGCAATTTTCTGGGCATGCCGGACGTCATGGCCGAGGTGGCAGACCTTCTCGGCAAGCTCGGGCTTCGGGAACTGATGCACCGCAAGGTGAGCGAGATCGCCTACGGTCAGCAACGCTTGCTGGAGATCGCCGTTGCGCTGGCGCTGAAGCCGCGGGTGCTGCTGCTCGACGAGCCCGCCGCCGGCGTGCCGCAGAGCGACACCGGCCGGATCGAGCAGGCACTGGCCGACCTGCCAGCCGATCTCGCCGTCTTGATGATTGAGCACGACATGGATCTCGTCTTCCGCTTTGCCAAGCGCGTCGTCGTGCTGGCCGCCGGCGCGATCATCTTCGACGGTTCGCCGTCTGACGTGACGAAGGATCTGCGCGTGCGGGAAGCCTATCTGGGGAGCTATGCCAATGCCAGCCACGCCGCTTGAGGTGGAAAACCTGTCCGCCGGCTATGGGCCGACGCGGGTGCTCGAAGACGTATCCTTTGCCGTTCCGGCAGGTACCCGGCTTGCAGTGCTCGGTCGCAACGGCATGGGCAAGACGACGCTGCTTGCGACACTGGCCGGCCAGACACGGCGCTACGACGGTCGCATCCGCATGGGCGGGACGGACGTGACCGGGCTGCCAAGTGCTGCGCGCGCCATGCAGGGGCTCGGCTTCGTGCCGCAGGCGCGCTGCGTCTTCCCGACGCTGACCGTGGAGGAAAACCTGTTCGTCGGCCTCAAGAACCGCCCGAAAAGTGCGATCCAGGAAGCCTACGACATGTTCCCGCGTCTCTTCGAGCGCCGGCGCAATCTCGGCAGCCAGCTCTCAGGCGGCGAACAGCAGATGCTGTCGACGGCACGCTCCATCCTCGGCCGTCCGTCGATCCTGTTGCTCGACGAACCGCTGGAGGGCCTGGCCCCCGTTATCTGCGAAGAGCTGATGAAGGCGTTTGCCGAACTGGCAAAGACCGGCGACATGACGATTGTCTTGGTCGAACAGCGCATTCAGAGCGCGCTCGACTTTGCCGACCGGGTGATCGTGCTCGAACGCGGCCGGATCGCCTGGACCGGAACGCCGGAAGCGCTGGCGGGAGATCACGATGCCGTCGAGCGGCTGCTCGGCGTCGGCGGGCTCCACTGACCACGCGGTCGGTTGTGGCGGCTCACTTCGGTTCCCGTCGCGACGTATCGAGACGGGAACGCTCTCTTTCGTAGTAGCGCGCGAGTGGCGGCAGGGCGCTCTTCAACTGGTCGAACACCGCGTCATGAGCTCGAAGCGTGCCGTCATATTTGGCCTGTACGAAGGCCTGGTGGCGTTCGATCGCGTCCTTCCTGGCGCCGACGGCGACGGTGAAGACCGGCGACACGGCGGTGCGGCCCTTGACGGTGATGCGATCGAGTTCGGCGATCGGGAAGGTCTTTTCGACGAGACGCGCGGTCTCCTCGCCGAGGAGCAGGGAGATGCCGTAGTCCTTCGATGCGCCTTCGAGGCGCGAGGCCAGATTGACGGCGTCGCCAAGGGCCGAATAGTCGAACCGCTGGTGCGAGCCCATGTTGCCGACGACGCATTCGCCGGTGTTGATGCCGATGCCGATCCTCAAGGTTTGGGCCGGTCGGCGTTCCCGTTTCGCCTCGCTTTCGAGTTCCCGGTTCACCCGTTCAAGCCGCGCAAGCATGTCGAGCGCCGCCCCGACTGCATGCACGGCATGCTCGGGGTCGTCGAGCGGCGCGTTCCAGAAGGCCATCAGGCAGTCGCCGATATATTTGTCGATGGTACCGCCCTGTTCGAGAACGGCTTCCGAAAGCGGCGTCAGCAGCCGGTTGACCAGTGCCGTCAAACGCTCCGGGTCCTCCTTCATTTCCTCCGCGATGGTGGTAAAGCCCCGGATGTCGCAAAAGAGGATCGACAGCGTTCGCCGCTCACCGCCGAGCCTCAGGTGTGACGGGTCTTTCGCCAGGCGCTCGACAAGGGCAGGGGAGAGGTACTGCTGGAAGGCGCGGGTGATTTCGCGGCGCTTCTTGCGTTCCTCCGCATAGTCGAGCCCGGCCTGGCCGGCAGTCACGGCAAGGAACGCAAGCCCAGGCCCAAGCGGCGACAGAAAGACGTGGCCAAGCCGCATCGCGGCATAGCTGGCGGCGATGATCAGGCCGATGGCGACGGCGCCATAGGCAAGCGTGCGCCAGCCGGTCGTCCGCAGCACCGAAAAGGCCGCAAGCATCGCGGCCAGCGCAATGGCGGCAACCACATACGGTCTTGCAGCGCGCTGAATGAAAAGCTCATGGGCCAGATTGTCGTAGATGGTAGCCTGCATCTCAACGCCGGAAACGAGCTTGTTCGAATGTACGGTATCCGATGTCGTGAAGGCATCGGCCCCGCCATCGGCGATCGATGGCGCATTTTGCAGGCTGAGACCGACGAGCACGACACGGTCCTCGAACATGCCTTCTGGCAGGAAATTGTCGGGATCGAGCGCCTGGTAATAGGAGACGGTGGGATAGGTCCGCGCCGGTCCGAAGACCTGGATCAGCGCGTCCTTTGGCGGTGCGTGCGATTTTGCGCCGGCGATTGCCGCGAGCACGGCGGCAAATCCGTCCGGATAGTCGGGAACGGCGCGCAACGTTCCGTCGCCGCTGAGGCTGACGGAGGCGATCCCGGTCCAGGCGCCCTTTGCGATGAAGCGGGCGAGCGGCTCGGTGCGCACGAACTGGTCGGCCTGCGGCGCCTCCACCAGCGTCTGGTCTCCGGCAAGAACCACGTCCGCGCCGAGCGCCTTTTCCAGCGCCTCGTCGTTGGCGGCATCGGCCGAAGGTTCAGCGAAAATCACGTCGATGCCGATGGCGCGTGCGCCGGCCTTGCGCAGCGCCTCGATGAGGCGCGCATGCAGGGCGCGCGGCCAGGGCCATTGGCGCCCGATTTCGGCCATCGACGGTTCGTCGATCGCGACGATGATCGGGCTGTCCTCGGGCAGCGGCGGGCCGTCGATGGTCGACAGGTAGTCGAAGCTGCGCAACTCGTTCAGCCGCCAGGCATTGGTCAAGGTCGCCAGCGACAGCGCGATGGCGACGAAAACCGCAAGCGCAAGAAGTTTCAACCGCCGTTGCAGGAAGCGGGGGCTGTCCCATTGTCCGGACCGACCGCTCGATGCCTGCACGGCGACGCGCTCCTCCATCAGAACCGCACTTTGATCGTGCCTTTGAACGTTCGTCCCCAACCCGGCAGGCCATTGCCCAGCTCGAAATCTTCATCGAGCAGATTGAAGGCTGCCAGATCCACCTCGATCTGCTTGTCGAACGGTTCCCATTGCAAGGCGGCGTCGAGCGTCCAGAAGTCGTCGAGCGTCTTTAACCCGCCGGGTCGTGAACCGACATAGTTGGCGGCAACGGTCGTCTTGACGTTCGCCGTGCTGACCCAAGTCAGCGCCGCTTGGCCGGTGTTTTCCGGCACGAACAGCAGTTCGCCGGGCTGGCTGCCGGTGTGTTCCTTAACGTCGGCTTCCGTGTGGGCCGCTGTCAGGGAGAGGCCGAAGCCGTGGCCGATGGCAAAGTTCGCCGTTGCCGCAACCCGGTCGAGCCCGACCTTGGCATACGCAAGGCTGGTGGTCGAAAGCGGAATGTCGAGCGCGAGTTGCCGCACCTCCTGGTGCTGGTAGTCGAGCGCGGTGAAGAACCAGCTGTTCCACTCCGCGTCCCAACGCAGTGCCAGCGTATCGGCATAGCCTTCGGCGCCGAAGCGCAGCTGGTTCGGCTGCAGCCCGACGATGCCGATCGGCGCAAGGGTGGCGACGTCGAAGTTGAGGCCATCGCGCATGGCTGCCGCCCGCAGCCAATGCCCTTCGGCCGGCGCCCAGACGATGCCGAATTTCGGTTCGAGCCTGACATCGCCGTCGTTGACGCCTTCGATATAGCGGGCAAAGAGGGCGCCTTCCGTCTTCAGGTCCGGCGTGATTTCGTAGATCGTGTCGATGTAAGCCTTGGCGACCGTCTGTGTGGCGGACGTCGAACCGGACGCGATGACGGGCGCATTGCTGCTGCCGGTGCTGACGCCCAGCGGGTCAAAAATGTCGAACGCGCTCGATGACTTTACCACGCCGCCTTCGACGCCGTAGCGCCAGGTGAAATCGCCGTCACCGTAAAGGTGATTGATGGCGGCGATATAGGTTCTTTGCTTGTCCTCGCTCCGGCTGGTGGCAAGGTCCGGAAAGCGCGGGTCCGTGAGCCGGATCCGCTCGTTTTCCGTGGTATTCTGATCGGAGAAGAAGAACGCGGCATTGGCGATGTTGCGGTATCCGAAGGTATGGCTCCACGCCACGCCCGAGAGTAGCCGTGAGGAATCGTCGTCGCTCAGCCCGTCGAGCTTCAGAGGGGCCGCGCGGGGATCCGGGATATCGAAAATACTGCGTTTATCATCAAGATCGCCGTAGTTGGCATAGGCCACGACCCTGTCATCCGGCGTCGGGGAGGCTGTCACATAGCCATTGCCGCCAAGCAGGCGTGCTTCACGCTCGATCGCCAGGCCATTGCCGATATCGATCGTATCGCGCGGCTTCTCCCAATGCAGATTGCCGTAGACGCTGATCGGGAAGGGCGAGAACGTCAGCCCGCGCAGTTCCGCCTCGCCGATCCCGCCCTCATGGTCGCTGTCGGCGATGATGCCGCCTGCGACCGCGGCCTCGAAGAACGGCCGTTGGACGAGATTGGCCGTGCGCTCGCGGCTTGCCAGCATGTGCGGCTCGATCAGCAGCCCCTGGAAGAAGGCGGAGAAGCTCTGCGGATTGGCGGTGTTGACGACGGGGCTGCCATCGAAATCATAGGTGTTGAACAGCGGATTGACGCTGCCGCGGATCGCCTGGTCGACATAGCTCGATCCCGTGAACGGATCGAAGACCACATCGCCGTAATATTGCCCCCAGGCGTTCAGGCCTTGCAGGCGGAAGGCGTCGTTGAGCGTCGATCCGGCATCCTGGTTGGCGCCGAGCGGAGCACTTTCGCCGCCGCGCGCCCGCGTCCGCCGCATCAGTTCCTGCGCGTAGCGGATCGCCGCATCGGAATCGTATTCGTCGATCGCAATCGCGGTCCGCACGGTCGCGACGACGGGGTCGTTCGGGTCGAGCCGGTCGGCATTGTCGAGGGCCTGTGCCGCCGGAAGGCGGTCTCCCTTTTCATAATGCGCCGCCGAGAGCAGCAATTGCGCGTTGGAATAGGCGGGGTTGGCCGTCGAACCGGCCAAGAGGTCGTCGATCGCCTTGTCCAGGTTGCCGTTCTGCAAATGGTACCGACCGCGGGCGACGAGCACGAGGTCGAAGGAAGGATCGATCGCGAGTGCCGTATCGATCTCGCGCTTTGCTTCCGCAAGCCGCATTTCATCGAGGTACTGATAGGCCAGGTTGGCGTGGTAAAGCGGATCGGCCGGATCGAGTTCCACGGCCTTCTGGAATGCTCTCTCGGCGCCGCGATTGTCGCCCCGCTCGCTTTTTGCCAGGCCCACCCAGTTCCAGAGAGACGGGTCGCCCGGCGTGATTTCCAAGGCGCGCTCGAGATCCGCCAGCGCGCCTATTCGATCGTTTTCAATGAGCAAGCGGTACTTGGCGCGCGATTCCAGTGCGGTCGGGTCGTCGGGATCGTTCGCAAGCGCCTTTTCGATACCGGCGCGCGTTTCGTCTCGATCGTCGAGCAGCATTGCAAATTGCGCGCGGGCCGCTGGGAGGAACGGATCGTCCGGATATCGCCTTTCCGCCTTCTTGATCGTTTCGATCGCTGCGCGGATATCGGTGCGAAAGCCCGCGGTCCAGGCCGCAGCGAAGGCGCCATAGGCACCTGTTGCCTGAGACGGCGGCTGCTCGATCCGGTCCGGGTCGGCGAGAGCGCGTGCGAAATAGCCGCCAAAGGCCGCGACGGAGCGGCGGTCGGCGTCGAGCCCGGGGGTTGCCTTTTCGAACAGCTGTGCCGCATCGCCGTAGCGGTTTTCAGAACCGGCAATCAGCGCTTCGACGAGATAGGCGCGCGCGGCTTGAGATCGATTGAGGCCGAGGCGTCGGGCCTGTTGAAGGGCGGCTGTGGCCTGGGCTCGCCCGTCGAACCGCAGCTGGATTTCGGCGAGTGTCAGCCAGTCTTCGGCCGAGCGCGACGCTTCCGGCTGGGCTTCGATCCGTTCGCGCTCATTGCGCATGTCGCGCACCTTAAGCGGGGTTGACGGCATGAGCGCGAAGGCGTCGCGTAAAGACAGATGGAAGAGCATCTGTTCGCGGTCCTTCGGCGTCACGATCACGATCTTGGTCGGCGCTTTCCCGATGGCGGCAACGGCGCCTTCGCCCTGTTTCACGGTGACGCTGCCAAGTTCGTTGCTGAGTTCGACCACGCCTTCAAGCACGGTCAGCGAGGTCGTGTCGCCGGCGACCGTCAGTGTCCAGTCGGTGCCACGAATGGCAGCCGTTGCCGCCGGCGTGTCGATCGTCAGGCCCTGGCCGCCACGCTCCGCCCGTGCCCAGATCGTGCCTGACTGCAGTTCGAGATTGGTATCGCTGCCTGTGCCCATGCGTTTGACGCGCAACGCCGTGTTGCGGCCGAGCCGGATCTGGGTGTGGTCGGAGAAAAGCACCGCCAGCGCCCCGGTCGCATTAGTGCGCAGGATATCGCCGGACAAAAGGTCCTGTGCGAGATCGACGAAACGCCAGCTCGAAACGTCGACGAAGCGCACTTCCTCACCGGATTTGCGGGCAATCACCGATCCGGCGACGGGCGGTGTTCTTTGAACCGGCTCTGCCATGCTTGCGCCTGGACAGAGGATTGCCACTGTCGCAAGCAGTCCCCGAAGCCGTTGCCGCCCCATCTTCGTTCCTGTCTCCGCCCCACGTAGATTCAGTGAATTTCGATCAGGTTAAAGTCAATTGAATTCGAATATCCTTAATTGCTTTCCAAGCAATGCAGATTGTTCGGGAGGCAAATCTGTAACACCAGGCGGACAGCGACGCTGCCATCGCCTGCCGTTGCTTGGTGGCGGACGGATTCTTCACTGTTGCACGCGAGTGTGTCGTCCCTGAACCTGCCGTCGAACTGCCGTCGGCTTCCCTCGGTGGCTGGCGCGTCTGCTGGGGACGCAGGGCTTGCTCTCCAAGCTCTCGAGCCTGGATGTCTCGGGAAAGGCGCTGACCGCAAACCCCGGTGCCGCGCGACGCAATTCGCGCGGGGAAAAAGCAGGTGGCCGCGGGAGATGCCGAGGCCGTTGCGAACGCCTGTTCGAAGTTCTGACAGAAGGTGCGCGCCTGCCGGGGCTCACTTGCGCCGAAGCTTGAGCGTCGCCTACACCGCGGCGCGCACCCGTTCCCAGGCATTCATGAGGTGCCGACCGAGAACTTCGGAAAGCCTTGCCTTGTCGCGGGCTTCGAGCGCGACGATCATTTCCTCATGCTCGGCAACGGCCGCTGCCCATTTTTCAGGCCCCTCGTGGCCGATGAAGCGAATGCGCTTCAGCCGCGTCTGCAAGATCGCATGCATATCCGCCAAGGCGGCGTTTGCCGCCAGTTGGGCGATGGCCGAATGGATCTGCTGGTTGAGCTTGTAATACTGCAGCCGGTCACCGGCCTTGTAGCGCGAGACCATTTCGTCGTGGAGCGCGCGCACTTCGGCGATGCCGGCGTCGCTGGCGGCTTCACAGGCGAGCTTGCCGGCAAGCTCTTCCAGCGTCTGCAACACCGTCAGCATGTCACGCACGTCCTTGGCGCTGAAACGCTTGACGACGGCGCCGCGGCTCGGAACGAGCTCCACCAGTCCTTCGCTCGCCAGATACTTGATGGCTTCGCGCAGCGGCGTGCGCGAGACGCCGAGCTGCTCGCCGAGTTGACCTTCATGCAGACGCGTGCCGGGCGAGAGATCACCCTCGATGATCATGTCGCGCAGATGCGTGACCAGCGTGTCGTGCAGCGCAGTGCGTCGGATCGGGCCGGGGCCGCCCTCGGGGCGTTTCTCCAGAGAGGTAATTTCGTTCATCGTTTCGCTTCTGCATCTGGCGACTGAAGTGTCGGCCGTCTGTTCCCGTTCGCGCCAATTGAATCAGCGCTGTCTCATTAAAGCATGGAGACGGGCCCCAATATCGTCAACAGAAAATGCTGCATACAGAATACAAAAGACTTGATGCAGAATTTTGAATAACGTATGACGGCTCTTGAAAGAATGAAGTGGAGGACATCTCTCATGACGACCAACGGTGTAGCCGCTAACGGCGCGCGTCCTGTCATCGCGCTCGCTATGGGCGATCCGGCCGGCATCAGCCCGGAGCTCACGGCAAAGCTGCTGGCGCTTTCCGATATTCGTGAGGCTGCCCACATCATCACGATCGGCGATCGTCGCATCCTCGATGAAGGCGCCCGCATTGCCGGCGTCACGCTCGACCTTGCATCCTCGACCCTGGAGGGCCTCGACGCCGTCGGGACCGAGCGCCACGTGTTCGTCGACCTTGGCCATCTCGATCCGGCCGACGTCGTCCGCGGCGAGGCGACGCTTGCGGGCGGCACCTTTGCGACCCGCAACTTTCGCGTAGCGCTCGAGTTGGCGCATGCCGGCAAGGCGGAAGCAGTCTGCTTCACGCCCTTCAACAAGAAGGCGATGCGCTTTGCCTATCCGGGCTACGACGACGAGATCCGCTTCGTCTCCGACGTTCTCAACTTCACGGGCAAGGTCCGGGAATTCAACGTTCTCGAGAAGGTCTGGAACGCCCGCGTCACCTCGCACATTCCGATCAAGGAAGTGGCCGACAACCTGTCGGTCGAGGCGATCCTTGCCGAGCTCGAGCTGACCCAGAGCTGCCTCAAGGAAGCCGGTTACAGCGAGGCGAAGATTGCTGTTGCCGGTCTCAACCCGCACGCCGGCGACGGCGGCAGCTTCGGCATGGAAGAGATCGACATCATCGAGCCGGCCGTCGAAAAGGCCAAGGCGCGCGGCTTCAACGTCGACGGCCCGTTCCCGGCTGACACAGTCTTCGGCCGCGCCCTGAAGGAAGGCTACAACGCCGTCATGACCATGTACCACGACCAGGGACAGATCGCGATGAAGCTGATCGGCTTCGACAAGGGCGTGACGATGATGGGCGGCCTGCCGTTCCCGCTCTGCACGCCGGCCCACGGCACGGCCTACGACATCGCCGGCAAGGGTATTGCCGACGTCGGCGCCAGCCGCGAAGCGCTGCTTCTGGCAGTGCGCATGGCGAAGAAAAAGGCGGCTCTCAAGGCTGCTGCCTGATTTCGCACGCTTTCAAGCAATAACGGCGCAGGAGGAGGTCTTGCGCCGCAGAACCACAAAAACGGGAGGACCCGCATGAAGAATACCGTCTCCATCGCATGCATCACGGCAGCCGTTTTCGGCGTTGCTGCTCCGGCCGCCGCTTTCGAGCCCGATCGTCCAGTTGAATTCGTCGTCACCGCCGGCCCCGGCGGCGGCACCGACATCTTCGCCCGCACGATCCAGGCGATCATCGGCAAGTACGAGCTGATGAAGGCTCCGGTCGTCGTGACCAACAAGGGCAGCGCCGGCGGCGCCGAAGGCTTCGTCTACACGGCGACCAACAAGGGCGACGCCTACAAGCTGGCATTCGGCACCAACAACGCCTACCTGCTGCCGGTCCGCGCCAAGGTTCCCTACAAGGCTGAAGACCTGACGCCGGTTGCGGCGCTTGCTTCCGACGAGTTCGTTCTCTGGGTCAACGGCAAGGCCTCCTACAACACCGCTGCCGACTTTGCCGCCAAGGCGAAGGAAGGCGGCCTCAAGATCGGCGGCAGCCAGTCGAAGGACGTCGACCAGATCCTGACCTCGATGATCAACGAGACGACCGGCTCGACGATCAACTACATCCCGTTCAAGAGCGGCGGCGAAGCGGCCGTTCAGCTCGCCGGCGAGCACCTCGATGCCAACGTCAACAACCCGAGCGAAAACCTTGGCCAGTGGCAGGCCGGCATGGTCAAGCCGCTTTGCGTCTTCAAGAGCGTCAAGCTTTCGAACGAAACCAAGGTTGCCGGCGACAAGGCCTGGAGCGACATCCCCACTTGCAAGGAATCGGGCATCGCCATCGACAACTACTCCATGCCGCGCACCGTCTGGCTGCCGGCTGGCGTTGACCAGGATGTGGTCAAGTTCTATGCGGACCTGATGCGCAAGGTTTCGGAAACGCCGGAATGGGCGAAGTACCTGGCCGACACGTCGCAGTCGCCCGCCTACATCGCTGGCGACGACTTCAAGGCCGCCATCGAAATGGATGGCGCTGCTGTCGGCGAAGTGCTGAAGCGCGAAGGTTGGCTCGCCAACTAACAGGCGACGATCGGGACGGGTGCCATCCGGCGCCCGTCATTCGCTTTGAAAGGTCACGATCATGAGCGAGAACGGTGCGAATGGGGTCTCCCGCTTCGCGGTTGAGCTTGGTGTTGCCGCACTGACCGGCGCCTTCGGTGCTGCGGTCTGCTACGGATCTCTCGATATCGGCGCGGGCTGGACGGAATTCGGTCCCGAAGCCGGCTATTTTCCCTTCTATGTCGGGCTTCTGATCCTTCTCGGAAGCGTCGCCAATGCGATCCACGCCTTTGTGAAACATCGCGGGTCCGGTGAAATCTTCATCGACGGTCACCGCGCCAAGGTGGTGGCATCGTTCCTGCTTCCGCTGGTTGTCTTTGCCGGCGTATCCGCCTGGCTCGGCCTTTATGTCGGGACGGCGCTCTATATCGCCGGAACCATGCTCTTCCAGGGGCGCTACAAATGGTGGATCGCGCTGCCGTCGGGCATCGCCGTTTCGCTGTTTTTCTTCATCGTATTCGAGTTCGGTTTCAAGGTTCCCCTGCTCAAGGGACCGATCGAGGCCTGGTTCGGGATCTATTGATTCCGACCGCTCAAGGGCATGTCGCGTAAGCGCGCACAGCGGTCTCGCGCTAACGACAAGCAAAAAAAATCAAAGACTTAAAGCGCGGGGAGCGAGCCTCAAGGATCGTGACGTGCTTTAAGCCCCGGGAGGAATGACATGGAAAATATCGGTCTTCTGATCGATGGCTTCGGCCACATCCTCAGCTGGAACCATATCCTGCTGATGATGATCGGCGTCACGCTCGGCATTCTGGTCGGCGTGTTGCCCGGCCTTGGCGCGCCGAACGGCGTTTCGCTGCTCTTGCCACTGACTTTCTCGATGGACCCGATCTCCGCCATCATCCTGCTCTCCTGCATGTACTGGGGGGCGCTCTTCGGCGGATCGACCACATCGATCCTGTTCAACATTCCCGGCGAACCCTCGTCGGTGGCGACCACGTTCGACGGCTATCCGATGGCGAAAGCCGGGCAGGCGAGCCGAGCGCTGACGCTCGCCTTCGTATCCGCCGGCATCGGCGCGCTGGCCGGCGTCGTGATGATCACACTGCTTTCCGGCTGGGTCGCGAACTTCGCACTGCGTTTCTCGTCGCCGGAATACTTCGCGGTCTACTTCCTTGCGTTTGCAAGTTTCATCTCGATGGGCGCGCAATCGCCCTTCAAGACGCTCGTCTCGATGATGCTCGGCTTCGCGCTTGCTTCCGTCGGCATGGACACGATCTCCGGCGACCTGCGCCTGACCTTCGATATCCCGACGCTGATCAAGGGCGTCAGCTTCCTGATCGCGGTCATGGGGCTCTTCGGCATCGGTGAACTGCTGCTGACGACGGAAGAGGGCCTGCGCTTCGAAGGCATCAAGGCGCGCGTCAAGCTCGTCGAGATCGGTCGCACGCTGGTCGAGATCCCGCGCTACTGGTTCACGATCCTGCGCTCGACGATCATCGGCATCTGGATGGGCATCACGCCCGCTGGCCCGACCGCGGCCTCCTTCATGAGCTACGGCGTTGCCCGTCGCTCTGCCCGCGACAAGTCGAAGTTCGGCAAGGGCGACCCGCGCGGTGTCGTCGCACCCGAAACCGCCGACCATTCGGCCGGCACCTCGGCGCTGCTGCCGATGCTGGCGCTCGGCGTTCCCGGCTCGGCAACGGCGGCCGTCATGATGGGCGGCCTGATGATCTGGGGCCTGACCCCCGGCCCGATGCTTTTTACCGAGCGGCCGGACTTCGTCTGGGGCCTGATCGCGTCCATGTATCTCGGCAACGTCGTCGCCGTCTTCCTGGTGATCGCCACCGTGCCGCTCTACGCCTCGATCCTGCGCGTGCCTTTTGCGATCATCGGCCCGATCATCGTCGCCGTCATCTTCTCCGGCGCCTATCAGGTGGCAAACTCGGTCTCCGACATCTTCATGGTCATCGGCTTTGGCGTACTCGGCTACGTCTTCAAGAAGCTCGACTACCCGCTTGCGCCGCTGGTTCTGGCCATGGTGCTCGGCGACAAGGCTGAGGACGCCTTCCGCCAGTCGATGCTTCTTTCCGGCGGCACCCTGAACATCTTCTGGTCAAACCCACTGGTTTCCTCTCTGATGGCGCTTGCTCTTGCCCTTCTGCTGTCGCCGCTTGTCTTCGGGCTTGTCGGCCTGGTCCGCAAGCGCAAGCAAGATGCGGCCACGCCGCATGGCGACGGCAGCGCGGCGGCTTGACGGAGCCGCCGCACCTCAAAACAAGCGCATCGGAAAAGCGCGGCGCGGTCTGCTTATAGACTGCGTCGCAAAATAAGTGAGGAAAACCATGGCGAACCCATCGCGCAAATGGACCCGTCAAACCTGGCCGATCGCGGCCGCGATGATCCAGTATCCGAACGTGCTGGCAGACGGCAGCTCCGTGCAGGATCAGTCGGTCGAGCAATGGGCCGAGACACTCGCCGATGTCGTCGACGCCGGCTTCACCGAACTCGACCCGACCGACAGCTGGATCCGGCTCGCCGACCTCCCGGCCGCGCGGCGCGATGACTTCGTCAAGCTGACGCGTGACCTTGGCCTTTCCATGCCGGCGATCTCGACTTCGCGGCGTAGCGTCATTGATCCGGAGCATGGCGACGAATATCTCGCCTACGGACATCGGGTCATCGACACGGCTGCGGCCATCGGCGCCGGCTCCGTTTCCTTCGGCTTCTTCGGGCCTTTGACCGACGCGCAGAAGAAAGCGCTCTGGTTCTGGACCGTCGACGGCGTCAAGAACCCGGAAGACCCCGCGGTCTGGAGACAAGCGGTTCAGCGCATCCGCGAACTTGGTCGCCATGCCGAGGAACTCGGCATCGAGCTGGCGCTCGAGATGTACGAGGACACCTATATCGGCTCGGCCGACAGCGCCGTGCGCTTCGTTACCGATGTCGGCCTGCCGAACGTCGGCATCAATGCCGATCTCGGCAATCTCGTGCGCCTTCACCGCCCGGTCGAGCACTGGCAGCCGATGATGGCCAAGGTTGCACCCTTCGCCAAATACTGGCACGTCAAGAATTACTACCGCACCGAGGATGAGACCTCGGGGCTGGTGGTCACCCATCCGGCGCCGCTGGAATTCGGCGTCATCAACTATCGGGCGGCGATCCGTATGGCCTTGGCGCATGGCTTCGACAGCCCGTTTCTCTGCGAGCATTACGGTGGCGACGGGCTCTCCGTCAGCGCCGCCAACCGGGACTATCTGAGGCGCATTCTGCCTCGCGACTAAGGGAAGAGACGCGATGACCACAATCTTTGACGCACCGGAAGAATTTGCGACGACCGCGCTTGCCGGATTCAGCTCGATCTACGCGCGCAACGTCCGTCTCGTGAAGGGCGGCGTCGTGCGCTCGACCAAAGTGCCGAAGGGCAAGGTCGCCGTCGTCGTCGGCGGCGGCTCCGGCCACTACCCGGCCTTTGCCGGCTATGTTGGCCCGGGCATGGCGGATGCGGCCGTGGCCGGTGACGTCTTCGCCTCACCTTCGACTGCGGCAGTTGCCCGCGTCTGCCGGGTGGCTGACCAGGGAGGCGGCGTGCTGCTTGGCTTCGGCAACTATGCCGGCGACGTCTTGAACTTCGGCGTTGCCGCCGAGCGGCTGCGCGCCGAAGGCATCGACGTGCGGATCGTGCCGGTGACGGACGACGTGGCGAGCGCCTCTGCCGAAACCCCGGCCAAGCGCCGCGGCATCGCCGGCGACCTCGTGGTCTTCAAGGTTGCTGGAGCCGCTGCGGAAGCGGGCCTCAATCTCGACGAAGTTGAGCGCGTCACCCGTCTTGCCAACGACCGCACCGTCTCCTTCGGTGTGGCTTTCGGCGGCTGCACGCTTCCGGGCGCCAAGGGTCCGCTCTTCACCGTTCCAAAGGGCGAGATGGCCCTTGGTCTCGGCATCCACGGCGAGCCGGGTATCCGCGAAGAAAAGATGGTTTCGGCAACTGAGTTCGCGAAGCTGCTCGTCGGCAAACTGCTCGCCGAGCGGCCGGCGGATGTGCGCAAGGTCGCACCGCTTCTGAACGGCCTCGGCTCGACCAAGTATGAAGAACTCTTCGTGCTTTGGGTTGCGATCGAAAAGGAACTGAAGGCGGCTGGCCTGGAGATCGTCGATCCGGAATGCGGCGAATTCGTCACCAGCCTCGACATGCAGGGCTGCTCGCTGACGCTGATGTGGCTGAACGACGAGCTCGAGACCTACTGGCGCGCGGCTTGCGATGCGCCGGCCCTGCGCAAGGGAGCGATCATCGCCACCGAGCCCGCGACGGACACGCTCAAGGATGACGAGGACGCCATTTCCTTCGCAGCCGCTTCCGAGACCTCCCGTCAGAGCGGCGCGTGCATTGCGCGGCTGATCGGCGAAATGACCGAGGCGCTGAAGCAGGCGGAAGACGAACTCGGTCGCATCGACGCCTTTGCCGGCGACGGCGACCACGGACAGGGCATGCGCCGCGGTTCGGCCGCGGCCAACGATGCCGCGAAGGCGGCGGTTGCAGCGGGTGCAGGCGCCGCCAGCGTTCTGGCGGTGGCGGGCGATGCCTGGGCGGACCGGGCCGGCGGCACGTCGGGCGCGATCTGGGGCCTGCTGTTGCGCGCCTGGAGCAATGCCTTCAACGATGATGCAGCCCCGACCGATGCCGCGATTGTCGACGGTGCCCGCCGTGCACTCGATGGCGTGACCCGCCTCGGCCGCGCCCGTGTCGGCGACAAGACCCTTGTCGATGCATTGGTGCCTTTTGTCGAGACCCTGGAGCGCGAGTTTGCCGCCGGAAAGCCGTTGATCGAGGCATGGCAGGCGGCGGCAAAGGCTGCGACCGAAGCGGCCGAAGCCACTTCGAGCCTGACGCCGAAGCTCGGCCGGGCACGGCCGCTTGCGGAAAAGAGCATCGGTCATCCGGACGCCGGCGCCGTTTCTCTGGCGCTGACGGCACGCGTTGCCGCCGGTGTCCTGGCGCAGGCCGCAAAGGCCTAAGAAACGATATCTCCTCCGATCGGGCGGCGCCGTCGCCCGATCGGAACCTCCCCCCGTGTAACCGCTGCATTGCCCCGCGCCAATCGGCGCCGCCGTCACACGCTGCCGCGCAAATCAGCTCCGCGGAATGCCCGGCCCCGGCCTTTCCGTGGCTTTTTCAACACAATCTGCAGTCATTGTTGGGGAAACCCGACCAATTTTATCGTCTGCTAAAAGCTTGCCACGGAATTGCCCGATCGCGGGCTATGGCTTTGGTTTCCTGCAGCGTGCGCTATGTGCTTGAGTTCGTGTGCCGCCGGTCAAATGACAATCATTTCTGACGTTCCGAGAAGGAGACAAGAATGAAAAAGAGTTTTGCCGTAAAGGTGTCCGCAGCGTCTCTGGTTCTCGCTGGCGCGATCGCCGCAAACGCAGCCGATCTCGCGACAGTTCAACCGCAGCCCGAGCCCGACACAAGCAACGGCGTCAAGATTGGTTACCTCGATTGCAACATCGCTGGCGGTGTCGGCTATGTGCTCGGCTCGGCCAAGGAAGTCGACTGCGTCTTCCGCTCGACCATGGGTGCTGAAGCCTCCGACCACTATTCCGGCGCCATCCGCAAGATGGGCGTCGATGTCGGCTTCACGACGCAGAGCCGCCTGATTTGGGCCGTGTTCGCACCGACCGCCGGCTACCACCGCGGTTCGCTCGGCGGTCTCTACCAGGGTGCAACGGCGGAAGCGACCGTCGGCGCCGGTATCGGTGCCAACATCCTCGTCGGCGGCACCTCCGGTTCGATCCACCTGCAGACGATCAGCGTGACCGGCCAGATCGGCCTGAACCTCGCGGCCACCGGCACGTCGATGACGCTGACGGCCGTCAACTAACGTCGTTTGGGCGGCCCGTTGCACCTCCCACAACGGGGCGTCGAAAGACCGGGTAAGACGCAAAGGCACCGCACGCTGGAGACGGCGCGCGGTGCCTTTGTTTTTTGGCCTGTTGCCATTGGCCGATTCGCGTTTAAGGAATGCGGCCAGGAATCGTGCGCCGACAGGGCGAACTTCGAGGGGTTGGATTGAACAAAAGCCTTTGCCTGGGCGTCGTTGCCCTTTGCCTTGCGTCTGAGCCGCGGTTCGCCTCTGCCGAATGGCAGCCGGTCGAAAAGGAAGCGCTCTACACAATCACCGGGCAGACGGGTGCCGAGCTCTACGCCTCGATCGGCGAACGGGGTCCGAAAGCCGGAATCGGCAGGGCAATCGCACACACCAACTTCAAGCTGACCTGGACGCGAAAATATGAAGAGCAAGGCGGTGCCTGCGTGCTGGCGGTGGCAAAGCCGAAACTGATCATCACCTACACCCTGCCGAAACCGGCAAGGCCGCTGCCTTCAGGCACGCGCGAAAACTGGGACATTTTCATCGACGGCGTGCGCAAGCACGAACTCGTGCACGGCGATTTCATCAAGGAGATGGTGCGCGCGATCGAGCAGGCGACGCTGGGCCTCACTGTTCCCGACGATCCGAAGTGCCGCAAGATCAGGACCGTCATGACCGAGCGCCTCGGCGCGCTCTCGCAGACGCAGCGCCAGCGCAGCCGCGACTTCGACCAGGTCGAGTTGACCGATGGCGGTAATATTCACCAGTTGATTCTGAAGTTGGTCAACGGGCCGTAACCGGCTCGTTCTCAGCTCGGAAAGGCGCCGAACCTCTGCCCGGCGCCGTATCACTCACGCATAACGCACCAAAAACTCTTCGGCCGTCAGCTCGCGGAAATCGTCGAGCGCGCGGCGCAGGCGCTGGTGGTCCCAGTCCCACCACGAGAGCGCGTCCATCCGCTCGCCGACGCCCTCGTTGAAACGGGCGCGGATGAGCTTGGCGGGCACGCCGCCGACGATGGTGTAGGGCTCGACGTCCTTCGAGACGACTGCGCCGGCGCCGATAACAGCACCGTTGCCGACAGTGACGCCCGGCAGGATGGTGGCGCCGTGGCCGATCCACACATCATGGCCGATCGTCACCCGGTTCGAGCGCCGCCAGGCGAAAAGGTCGTGGTCGAGTTGGGTATCGTCCCAATAGTTCGGCGCGCGATAGGTGAAGTGATGCAGCGTCGCCCGCCAGGTCGGGTGGTTGGTGGCGTTGATGCGCACGGCGGCTGCGATGTTGACGAACTTGCCGATCGTTGCGCACCAGATCGAGCCGTCCTGCATGATGTAGGAGTAGTCGCCGAACTCGACCTCGTCGAGCCTTGAGCGCTCCTGCACTTCGGTGTAGCGGCCGAGCGTCGAATTGTTGACGCTCGCCGTCGGGTGGATAAAGGGCTCGAGCCCGAGCTTCTGGCTCATGCGGCAGCCTTTCGCGGCGAGAAGGCCGAGACGTCGAGAATGCGATCGGCAACGGCGTCGCGCACTTCCTCGTCGTGGAAAATGCCGATCAGCGCGGTGCCCTTGGCCTTCTTCTCGGCAATCAGTTCGACAACGACCGCCCGGTTCTTCGCGTCGAGCGACGCGGTCGGCTCATCGAGCAGAAGGATCTTGTGGTCGGTGATGAAACCGCGGGCGATGTTGACGCGCTGCTGTTCGCCGCCGGAGAAGGTCGCCGGTGGCAGGCTCCAGAGTTCGCGCGGCAGGTTCAGCTTGTTCAACAGTTCGGCCGCATGGGTGCGGGCCTCTTCGAGCGGCACGCCGCGGGCCTGCAGCGGCTCGGCGACGATGTCGAGGGAGGAGACGCGCGGCACGACCCGCAGGAACTGGCTGACATAGCCGAGCGTCGTGCGCCGGACTTCGAGCACCGTGCGCGGCTCGGCCGTTGCCAGATTGACCAGCTTGCCGTCGTGATCCATCAGGATCTGGCCTTCGTCGACGCCGTAGTTGCCGTAGAGCATTTTCAGGATCGAGCTCTTGCCGACGCCGGAGGGGCCGCCGAGAACGACGCATTCGCCGGCCTTCACCGAGAAGGAGACGTTGGCGACGACCGGCCGGCGGATACCGTCACGCAGATGCATGGTGAAGCTTTTTGCGACTTCGGAAACAACAAGGGGCGTGGCCATGGTTTACACCTGCAGGATCGAGGAGACGAGGAGCTGGGTATAGGGCTCGCGCGGATCGTCGAGCACGCGGTCGGTCAGCCCCTGTTCGATGACGGCTCCGTCCTTCATCACCATCATGCGGTGTGAAAGAAGGCGGGCGACCGCGAGATCGTGGGTGACGATGATGGCAGCAAGCCCGAGGTCATGCACGAGGCCGCGCACGAGATCGAGCAGACGCGCCTGAACCGAGACGTCGAGGCCGCCGGTCGGCTCGTCCATGAAGACGAGGCGCGGGGAGGTGACGAGGTTGCGGGCGATCTGGAGGCGCTGACGCATGCCGCCCGAAAAGGCGCGCGGCTGGTCGTCGATGCGGTCGATGCCGATTTCCACCCGCTCCAGCCAGTCGCTGGCGGTGGCGCGGATGTTGCCGTAGTGGCGATCGCCGACGGCCATCAACCGCTCGCCGACATTGGCGCCGGCAGACACGGTCATGCGCAGGCCGTCGGCCGGGTTCTGGTGCACGAAGCCCCAGTCGGTACGCATCAGGAAGCGGCGCTCGGCTTCGCCCATGCGGGCGAGGTCACGGTACTGACCGTCGCGCATGTGGTACTCGACGATGCCGGAGGTCGGTATCAGACGGGTCGAGAGGCACGACAGAAGTGTCGTCTTGCCCGAGCCGGATTCGCCGACGATGGCGAGCACTTCGCCCGCATAGAGCTCGAAGGAAACGTTGCGGCAGCCGATGCGGCTTCCGTAGAACTTCGAGACGTCGTTCACTTTCAGAAGCGGGAGCGTACTCATTCTGCGGCTTCCTTTCGGGCAAGCATGTGACCTGCATGGCCGCAGGCGCGGCGGTCTTCGCAATGATCGGTATCGGAGCAGACGAACATGCGTCCGCCCTTGTCGTCGAGGATCACCTCGTCGAGATAGACGTCCTCGGCGCCGCAGAGCGCGCAGGGCTTGTCGAAGCTCTGGATCTCGAAGGGATGGTCGTCGAAATCGAGGCTGACGACTTCGGTATAGGGCGGGACAGCGTAGATCCGCTTTTCGCGACCGGCGCCGAAGAGCTGCAGCGCTTCCGACATATGCATCTTCGGATTGTCGAACTTAGGCGTCGGCGACGGGTCCATCACGTAACGTCCCTCGACCTTGACCGGATAGGCGTAGGTCGTGGCGATATGGCCGTTGCGGGCGATGTCCTCGTAGAGCTTCACATGCATCAGCCCGTACTCCTCGAGCGCATGCATCTTCCGCGTCTCGGTCTCGCGCGGCTCGAGGAAGCGCAAGGGTTCCGGGATCGGCACCTGGTAGACGAGCGTCTGTCCCTCCGAGAGTTTTTCCTCCGGAATGCGGTGGCGCGTCTGGATGATCGTCGCGTCTTTCGTCCGGGTGGTGACGGCAACGTCGGCGACCTTCTGGAAAAAGGCGCGGATGGAAACCGCGTTGGTTGTGTCGTCCGCGCCCTGGTCGATGACCTTCAAGACGTCCTGCGGACCGAGGATCGAGGCGGTGACCTGCACGCCGCCGGTGCCCCAGCCGTAGGGCATCGGCATTTCGCGCGACGCAAATGGAACCTGGTAGCCGGGAATGGCGATCGCCTTCAGGATCGCGCGGCGGATCATGCGCTTGGTTTGTTCGTCCAGATAGGCGAAATTATAGGTAGCAAGGTCGTTCATCGCTGATTACCCTTGAGTGTGTCGACCGCTGATGAGGCCAGGATTTGAGCGAGATTTTCGTCTGGGTGATTGGGATCTTCGTGCTGTGTTCGGCGGTTGCCGGCCTGTTCGGCATTGCCCGCCGGCCGCAGCGCGGGCCGGAGAGCAGGGCGCGCAAGAACGACGGAGGTGGCGACGCCGGGGGTGTCTATGCCGGTGACGGCGGCGATTGTGGTGGCGGGGATGGCGGCGGCGATTGAACCGCTAGGGCTGGCGGTATGCCCGATCATTCGGCCGCCTCCCGTTGTACCTTCGGTGCTTCACCTGAATTCGCGGCCTCGTAATCGCGGCGCATGCGGCGCACGAGATCGAGTTCGGCCTGGAAGTCGACATAGTGCGGCAGCTTCAGGTGCTCGACGAAGCCGGTAGCCTGAACGTTGTCTGCATGCGAGATGACAAATTCCTGATCCTGGGCGGGTGCGACGATGTCCTCGCTGAACTCGTCAGTGCGCAGTGCCCGGTCGACCAGCGACATCGACATCGCTTTGCGTTCACTTTGGCCAAAGACGAGGCCGTAGCCGCGGGTGAATTGCGGCGGCTGCTTGGCCGAGCCCATGAACTGGTTGACCATCTGGCATTCAGTGACGCGGATCGCGCCGAGTGAGACGGCAAAGCCGAGTTCCGGCAGATCGAGTTCGACTTCCACTTCTCCGATGCGGACTTCGCCGACGAATGGGTGGGTGCGGCCGTAGCCGCGCTGGGTGGAGTAGGCGAGCGCCAAGAGGAAGCCTTCGTCGCCGCGGGCAAGCGCCTGCAGTCGCAGGTCCCGGGCCATCGGAAACTCCATCGGCTCGCGGGTAAGGTCGCCCATGACATGGCCCTCGGGCATCTGGCCATCACCCTCGATCAGGCCTTCGCCGTCGAGAATGTCGGAGACGCGCATCACATGCTCACCGGGCTCCTTGACTGCCGGTTCTTCGACCGCTTCGTCGGCGATCAGTGATGGGTCGAGCAGGCGGTGGGTGTAATCGAACGTCGGGCCCAGAAGCTGTCCGCCGGGCAGATCCTTGTAGGTCGCCGACACGCGGCGCTCGACCTTCATGTTGGCGGTATCGACCGGCTCGGAGTAGCCGAAGCGCGGCAACGTCGTGCGATAGGCGCGCAGGATGAAGATCGCCTCGATCATGTCGCCGCGCGCCTGGCGGACGGCAAGGGCTGCGAGCGCACGGTCATAGAGCGAGGCTTCCGCCATCACTCTATCAACCGCAAGGCCGAGCTGCTCGACCACCTGGTCGATAGTGATGGAAGGAAGGCTACGGTCGCCACGGCGGCGATCGGCGAGAAGGCGGTGGGCATTGGCAATGGCGGCTTCCCCGCCCTTGACGGCTACATACATGGCTCACGCCTCCTTGAGCGAAAGACGGGTGGTGCGCGGCAGGCAGATGAGCTTGTCGCCGGCCGTCAGCACGAGATCGACGCCGCGCGGAAAGATCGCGCGATTGGCGGTCCAGAATTCGAGGAAGACGTCCGGCAGCCCCTTCACCGCAATCTCCGTCACGTCCTTGATGCCGGGGCCTTTGGCGGTCAGCGCAGGGCCGCCGCTCAGCGCTTCGACTTCGATGACGAGTGTCGTCGAGCGATCCGGATATTCCTGCGTGCCAAGCGAGAACTGGTCGAAGCCGGGGAAGGCGGCGCCCTTTTCGATGAAGGCGAAGCGCGCGTCGGTCTTGCTGGTGGTGAGCGGAGCACCGGTGTGGAAAGCGATCCACTGCGGAACGGCCGATTTGGAAAGTGCCGGCGTCAGCCAGACGGGCGTGTCATGGTCGCACAGAGTCAGCGCTACCGCGCCTGCGGCCGTAGCGAGCGGAGCCGGAGGCGTGCTCGTCGCTTCGAGGCGCTTGATCGTACCCGGACGGGCAAAGCCGTCCATCAGGTCGCGGAAGACGGACTGAGCGGCAAAGACTGGATCGGCAAAGGCGCCGGCGTAAATCTGCGATTGGCTGGCCATCAGTCGTCTCCCCGAACCATGGTGAAAAAGTCCACGCGGGTGGCCGCGGTTTCTTCCGCCTTGCGGCGTTCTTCCTGGGCAAGCCGGTCGGCCACGCGGCCAAGCAGGGCCTCGACCCTAGCCCTGTCGCCGTCACGCTGGGCAAGGGCGTCGAAGATGGCGGCAAGCCGGGCGCGTTCCTTGTCGGTTCCGAGCAACTGCCCGTGGCCGATTTCGCCGGTCGAAAGGCGGACGGTGGCGCGCGACACCGTAGCCTCGCCGAGATTGAAGGGATCGCCGCCGCCGCCGATGCGGCCGCGCACCATGACGAGGCCGGTCTCGGGGCCTCGGACCGGGTGAACCTCGGGCTGGTCTGCGAGCGCTTTCCAGGCGTCCTTGAGTTCGGCGAGCGTTGCCTGGGCGAGCAACCGCATGGCCTCCTTGCGCGCCGGGTCCGGCGGGCTTTCCTGCTTCACTTTCGCGTCCATCATTTTCACCTCAAATGTCTATTGATCTAGACAACTATACATCTTATACTTTTTCATAACGTCGGCAAATGACAGGCTTGTGACATGCCAATGCGAAAAGACACGGCAGCGCGAAAAGTGGTGGAGCGCCAGACCGGCGTCGCTCTCTGGCGGCAGATTGCCGACCGGATCCGCCTGGCAATCAGCAATGGCGACTATGACGCGACCGGCATGGTGCCGCCGGAAACGGTGCTTGCGGGCGAGTTCGGCGTCAACCGGCACACGGTCAGAAGCGCGCTGGCGGCGCTGGCCGAAGAAGGGCTGGTGCGTCCCGTCCAGGGGCGCGGCACGATGATCGAGCGCAAGGAGCGGGTGAGTTATCCGATTTCAAAGCGCACGCGCTTCTCGCAAGGTCTTGGCCACCAGGTGAAGGAAATTGGCTCGCGGCTGCTCGGCCACACGGAATTGCCGGCAAGGGGCGAAGTGGCGAGCGCGCTTGCCATCAGGCCCGGTGATCCGGTGATCGAACTCAGAACCGTCAGCAGCGGCGATGGTCGACCGCTCTCGGTATCCTCGAGCTACTATCCGGCGCATCGCTTCCCGCGCATGGCCGAAGAATTCGAACGGCTGCACTCCGTCACCAAGGCCTTCGCAGCCCACGGTCTGGATGATTATGTACGCGCCTCAACGGAGATCGTCGCCCGGCACGCTGACGCCGACGAGCTTGCGATGCTGAAGCTCTCGCCGGGCGCAATCGTGCTCGAAGCCCAGTCGATCAACGCCGATCTCGACGGCAAGCCGATCGAATATTCCCGTAGCCGCTTTGCCGCTGACCGGATGAAGCTGCGGATCGAGACTTGAGGCCATGAGGCCGCCTCTGCCGGTCGCGATGACGTCTCGCTCAACCAGAAGCGTTCCGATCCCTGTCAGGAAATAAGGCAAAGGCCGTATTTCCGACGCGTTTTTGCCGCATGACCGGAGCCTGCATCAGGACCGCGCATTCGGGAATTCTCTAAGGGGGAGAATGGCAATGGCGACGTGGCGACCCGATCCTTCCTTCTATCCATCACCGCGCATGGCGGCCAAGGCTCCAAAGGAGACGCTCGCCTACGTGGCGGCTTTCGATCCGGACCGAAGAAGGCCGGACGCGATCGCCGTCGTCGATGTGGATCCGGCGTCGCAAAGCTATTCGCAGATCGTCGGGCAGGTCGAGATGCCGAATGTCGGGGACGAGTTGCACCATTTCGGCTGGAACGCGTGCTCCTCGTGCCTGTGTCCCAACGCACCGCATCCACATGTCGAGCGTCGCTACCTGGTGGTGCCGGGCCTGCGCTCCTCCCGTCTCCATATCATCGACACCAAGCCGGACCCCCGCAATCCGAAGATCGTGCGGGTGATCGAGCCCGCGGAAATCGCCGAGAAGGCGAACTATTCGCGGTTGCACACAACCCATTGCGGACCTGAAGGCATTTACGTCAACGCGCTTGCGGATCGAGACGGCAAGGCGCCCGGCGGCATTTTCCTGCTCGACCATCAGAGCTTCGATGTGCTCGGACAGTGGGAAATGGACCGTGGGCCGCAGAAGCTCGCCTATGATTTCTGGTGGCACCTCGGCCACGACACGATGATCACCAGCGAATGGGGCACGCCCGATACTTTCGAGAACGGGCTGGTGCCGGAGGTGCTGCTTGGCTCGAAATACGGCCGCCGCCTGCATTTCTGGGACCTGCACAAACGCAAGCACGTGCAGGAGATCGACTTCGGCGAGGAACACCAGCTCGTTTTCGAACTGCGCCCGGCCCACGATCCGACCAAGGCCTACGGTTTCGTCGGCTGCGTCATCAGCCTCAAGGACCTCTCGGCGTCGATCTGGACCTGGTATCGCGACGGCGACCGATGGGCCGTGAAGAAGGTGATCGAGATCCCGGCAGAACCGGCCGATCCGGATCTGTTGCCACCGGTGCTGAAAGGCTTCAGTGCGGTCGCGCCGCTCGTCACCGACATCGACCTGTCAATGGACGATCGCTTCCTTTACGTTTCCTGCTGGGGCACCGGCGACATGATCCAGTACGACGTGTCCGACCCCTTCGCACCGAAGGAAACGGGGCGGGTCAGGATCGGCGGCATCGTTTCGCGTGCGAGCCATCCGAAGGCGAAGAACGGTGCGCTCAACGGTGGGCCGCAGATGGTGGAAATCAGCCGCGACGGCAAGCGGGTCTATTTCACCAACTCGCTCTATGGCGCCATCGACCCGCAGTTCTATCCCGAAGGCATCGACGGTTGGATGGTCAAGCTCGATGTCGCCGATGGTGGCGGGATCGCCTTCGACGAAAACTTCTTCGTCGACTGGCCAAAGGGTCATCGACCGCATCAGGTTCGTCTCGAAGGCGGCGACTGCTCGTCCGATTCCTATTGTTATCCGTGAGGAGGGAGCCGCGGTGCAGCCGGGTCACGGCGAATGACGACGGTCTGGCCATGGCTCTCGCTCGCCGGCCTCGGTGCCTTTCACGGCCTCAACCCGGCAATGGGCTGGTTGTTTGCGGTTGCGCTCGGACTTCATCGCCAGAGCAGCCGGGTCGTCTGGCTGTCCCTCGCACCCATTGCGGTTGGTCACGCGATCTCGGTCGCGACCGTGCTGGCGGTGGTCGCAGCATTCGGCTCGGTGCTGGATCCGAACACATTCAGGATCGCGGCCGCCGTGCTCATTCTGGGGGCCGCCGGCTACACCGCCATTCATGGCCATCGCCACCGCGTCCGGATCGGAATGCGGACCGGCATGGCGGGACTTGCGGTCTGGTCATTCCTGATGGCGACGAGCCATGGGGCCGGCCTGATGCTGGTGCCGGCGGTGCTCAGTCTCTGTCTTGCAGGTCACGCCGGCGAACTGGCGATGGCAAGTTCGCTGCCGGTCTCGCTCGCCGCCGTTGCAGTGCATAGCATCGCAATGCTGACGGTGACCGCGGTGCTGGCGCTCGCCGTCTTCACCTGGTTCGACCTTGCGGTCCTGCGTTCCGCCTGGATCAATTTCGATCGCCTCTGGACGCTCGCCCTCGGAGCAACCGGCGTCGCACTCCTCATTCAATGATCTGCATCGCAGCCGCCAGGCTATTGCCGCTGAGATTTTACATAAGCGATATAGCCGCGGACATCGGCGGCGGGCTCGGCATAGGCGGCCCCGAGCGTTCTTTCGATGCTTGCCATGTAGGTCTTTGCCCAGTCCGGCAGGTCATAGTCGATCGCGGCCAGGAACTCGAGCGTTGCTGCGAGCCGGATATCGGCGATCGAGGGCTTGGCGCCACCGATGAACGGCTTGTCGCCAATGTAGAAAGCGCGGAATACGTCGAGCGGTTCGGCAAGGGCTGCAACCGCTGCCTTCCGGGCGATCTCCTTCGTCGCCGCATCGGCATCGCTGCAGCCGACTTCGCCCGCGTAGAGCGGAAAGTTCAGCGCCGGATAGGTTGCGCGGGCAAGGTAGGGATAGAAGGTGCCGATCAGGTAGAACATGGCGCTGTCGATCATCGCGCGTGCTTCGGGTTCCCTCGGGTAGAAGTCATCAAGCCCATGTTTGTTGCAAAGGTACTGCATGATCGCGCAGCTTTCCCAAAGCGCGCCCCTGGGCAGGTCCGCGGTCTCGATCATCGGTGTCAGATGCGACGGCGCTCGTGCCAGATATTCGGGCGAGCGCGTCTGGCCGTAGACATCGTTTTCACTGAAATCGAGCTTGGCTGCGCGTAGGAACACGCGCGCGGTCATGTTGTTGACGCTGGGCTTGATCACGTTGAGCTGGATTGCGGACATGGCATTCCTCCCGGTTGAACGTCGTTGAACTGGTGGCGGCTCGCCCGCGGCAGACACCGCCACTTGGCTACAGATCTCACCAAGCGCGACCCTATCGCGGTCCGTATGGGTTCTTCGGTTGGCGATCGAGCGACAGCGTCGGCCGAGAGCGTTCGGTCAGGGCTTCGATCGCATCGGCGAGATGGACCTCGGCGATGTTATAGTCGCCGCGTTCAGTCCTGATCCTATGCGCTTCCATCAGGACTTCGGCATGGCTGTGACCGGCCGGCGGCTCGAAGCGATAGGAGGCAAGTTCAACCAGCAGCCCAAGCGGATCTTCGAAGTAGATCGAATCCATGAAGCCGCGATCCTTGACGCCACTGTGGCGGATCTTTCGCTCGTCGAGCCGCTCCACCGCCTGGTTGAATGTCGCGCGCGAAACAGCAAAGGCGATGTGGTGGACACAGCCCATGTCGGTCGGGGTGCGCTCGGGATCCGGCGTGCGGTTCTCGTCGGTGAAGACGGTGATCAGGCGGCCGTCGCCCGGATCGAAATAGAGGTGGCTTTCGCTCGCCCGGTCGAGGTTCGGTTGCTCGAAAATGAAGGGCATGCCGAGCAGCCCCTCCCAGAAATCGATCGACGTCTGACGGTCCGCCCCGACAAGCGTGATGTGGTGAACGCCTTGCGATTGCAGTTTGCGCATAGCCGGCCTCCCGGGTTCGGCGGAGAATGTGGGCCGAATGGCTCCTGGCACCGCTTTCCACCACATGCAATTGTCGCCCGTCGCGGGCAGAAGGCAAGCGCCAATCACGGGTGGGTTGGCGGGCGGCAAACGTGTTGTGGCTGGTCAATGCACAGCTTTTACCCCACCCGACCTTCGTTCTGAGGTTGTGTCTGCCGAAGAAACCGTTTCCGACACGCGTGTTTTGATTTCCCCGGCAAACTTTCCTATCTTCCGGTTGCAGTATCCGCAGGGTGGATGGAGGACAGATGCCGGTCATGCGGCGGTCGAAGATCAGGCAGCGCCTGCTGATCATGCTTGTCACCGGTATCGGCGGCATGGCGGCGGCTGCGATTTCCTTTGCTTCGGCGGTTTATGATGCAGCCAATCCGGTTCCTGTTCCGGTCATAGGTAAAGACCAGGTCGTCGACACGGGCCGTTGGCGGGTGACCATCAATGGCGCCCATATGTCGTCTCTGCCGCCAACCGGCACCAAACCGTTCGAGCCGAAGAGGTTCCTCCTTGTGGATCTCGAACTCGACAACCGGTCCGTGGCCAGCAGCAACGTCTTCATGAACCTGATCACGATCAAGGATGACGCCGCTCCGCTGCAGCCCAAGCCCACCTATTACCTGGCGAGGGACAAGTGGATCGCCAGCGCGATCAATCCGAACATGCCGGAAAAACTGGTCGCGGCCTGGGAGTGGCCGGCGGACCGCCCGGAACCGCAAACGCTTTCGCTGGCGATCGGCAAACAGATCTACAAGCCACGTGACAATCTCTACGGCGCGCCGAATTGGTTCGATGACGGCGAGGCCGCGGTCGTCGAGTTGCCGGTGACGCAAGCTGTGGAGACGACGGAGCAATGATGTCGGCTTTCCGTACGCTGCTGCTTTGCGGCCTTGCAATCGCCGCGCTCTATGGGATGCGAAACAGTACCCCCGGCTACGGCGACATCACCGCGCCGATCGCCATTCGCGGTGCTGTCGGCGAGCGGGTGGAGACGCGCGACTTCGCTTTCGGCGCAGCCAGTGTGCATCTGGCACGACAGCTCAAGGTCGAAAGTTTTGGACGGGTCAAGGACTTCTCCACATCCGGCATCTGGCTGGTCATCGAGGGCGCGGCCGTTTCCAAGACGGAAACGATGACGTTGATGTCTGCGGAATGGCTGGCGAGCAATGGTGTGCGCTACGCGTTGAGCCAGCGGTTCTCGACCGTGCCGGGCTATCTGCCGACGGAGCGGCTCGAACCCGGCCTGCCAAGGCCGGTGCTTCTTGCCTTCGAGCTTCCCGAGGCGGCCGTCGACCAGGGCACGCTGCTCGTTGCACGCAGTCGTGTGTCGCCGCTCGCCGAGGAGCTGTCGATTGCGCTCGGCGACAAGAAGCCGGCCGAGATCAAGCCGTCTGTCACCATTGCGCGCAGCGGCAGCGGCGCGCCCTGGACACTGGCCGCGCACTGAGGGAGGTAGTCATGAGCGAGAAACGCACCTTCTGGACCTGCCTGCTCGCGTTGATCGTCGCGCTGCCGCTCGCCTTCGTCGCCCGCGCATGGGAAAGCCTTGGTGAGAGCCAATGGCTCGCCGGCGGTAGCCCGGAAGTCGTCGTTGCGGATGGAGCGGCGCAGGCCTTCGCCGGCGGGCAATGGAAGCTTATGGATATGCGACGCCTGCCGCGTACCGACGACGCACGCGTCATTCTTACCGAATTCGAGGCATCGCCGACCGATCTCGCCGCTTTGTCGAAGGGCGCCTGCCGCGTTCGACTGATCGACGACAAAGGGCGCCGCTTCGAACCGGTCACCCTGACCGAGCCGATCGTGCGAGAGATGTATCCGGAGGTGGCCGAGCGTCCGCGCTGCAGTGTCCTGGCCTTTACGGATGCCAAGGCCGGCAGCCCCGTCCGCATGGCCGAGAGCTTCATCGTTCCGGCGGAGGCGCGGGACCTTTCGCTGCGGATCGAATTTCCCGGCGCCAGTGACGAGACGCTGGTGTTCAAGTGGACGCGTAGTTGATCTCGGCCTTATCGGCCTGACGGGAAACGGCGTGTTCGAGCATCGCCGCCAGCAGGGTGATGCGCAGGGCATCGAGCACGATGCCGCCGTTGAGATCGCTGGGGCTGCCGATGAAAAGGCTCACGGCATCGAAAACGAGCCGCCAGCGCGCAAGATCTGCCACGTCCAGCGTCCGTGTTGCCGCGTACCAGGTCCAGGCGCCGAGCCAGGCAATGGCATTGTAGGCGATGATAAAGGCGAAAAGTGCCGCCAGCCCCGAGCCGAGCGTCAGCTTCAGGCAGGTCCAGATCGGCGCATAGCGGGAGCGATAATCGCCGATGAAGTGGTCGAGAAAATCGGCGACCCATTTGCGCAGCGTGCGGGCGCGGCGCGGCTTTGGCGATGCCGGCGGGGTGCGCGGTGTTGCGCTCGAAAGCTCGTAGCCGTTGATGATGGCCGCCATGACCAGCCAGACGACCGGAAGGAGCGCATAGAAGAACAGGCCTTTGGCCTGGCTATCCCAGTCAGGTTTTCTCAATTCCACCGGCACGAAGGTCTCGGCGGCATGCGCAACGCCGGCGAAGGCGAAGCCGTTCATGCTCAGAAGCTTGCCGGCGCCAAACCAGGTGATCACCTGGTCCTTCCAGACCGACAGGCCGTAGAGACCGATGAAGATCCAGCTTGCATCTGCAGCGACGATCAGCAGTCGCCAGACGGGCGCTTCGCTCAGCGTGCTCACGCGTTTTGCGCCCCAGCGTACAAGCCAGCAGAGCGCGATCGACACGAGAACGCCGCGCGACCCCAGAATATCGAAGAAGTTGGCTTTTTCGCCGAAAGCGACGGCAGAAAGTGCTGACCGCGAATATTCGCGCACGGTATCGCCGAGAAAACCCCAGGCGGCGTAGTAGGCAAAGAACGGCAGCAGGGCGGCGGCGGTGACGGCGAGCAGCCTGCGCTCGGCCTTCGGCACCTTGCTCTCGACAGGCGCCGCAGCCGGTTGCTGCCGGAGCGCTTCGAGCGCCGGCAAGCCCGGGCGAAGGACCATGAACATCAGCACGATGACGACGAGCTTCGCCAACACGACGAGGGAGAGCGTGACCATGCCGCCGAGCGGATGCTGCATCCCGATCCAGACGGCTGCCCGCATCAGGAGATCGTGCACAATGGCGCCGCAGGCGCCGATCAGCAGGAGCTGCGGCCAGAAGCGGGCGAGAAGGCGCGCCATCAGGGCAAAGGGTCCGAACACTTCGGCGATCGACGTCATGCCGACACCATAGTTGCGTCGGCCGGTAACGACAACCGCTCGGGCGGGCGGAGAGACAATGTCCTCCGCGTCGCCCGGCGTCAGATGTTGCGGCGCTTGCCCTCGATCAGGTCGAGCACCGCGCGTGCCGCATCGAGCACGTTGGTGCCGGGGCCGAAGACCGCCGACACGCCGTTCTCCATGAGATAGTCATAGTCCTGGCGAGGGATGACACCCCCACAGATGACGATGACATCCTCGCCGCCACGCTTTTTCAGCGCATCGGCCAATTGCGGCATCAGCGTCTTATGGCCGGCTGCGAGCGAAGAGACGCCAATGACATTGACCTTGCTCGCAAGCGCCATGTCGGCCGCTTCCTCCGGTGTCTGGAACAACGGGCCGGCAAGCACGTCGAAGCCGATGTCGCCAAAGGCCGACGCGATCACCTTGGCGCCCCGGTCGTGGCCGTCCTGGCCGAGCTTGGCGACCATGATTTTCGGCTTGCGGCCGAGTTTCGCCGAAACTTCGTCGAGGCGGCCGGAGAGCACCTCGAGTTCAGGCTCGCCCTCATAGGCCTTGCCATAGATCTTGCTGACGACCTTGGGCGTTGCGGCATGGTCACCAAAGGCGCCGCGCATCGCATCGGAGATTTCGCCGACGGTCGCGCGCGACCGCGCCGCTTCGACGGCGGCCGCCAAGAGGTTGCCTTCGCCGGTCGAGGCGACCTTTGAAACCGCGGCCAGGGTCTCTTTCACCTTTGCGCTGTCGCGCCGCCGCTTCGTCTCCTCGATGCGACGGATCTGCGCGGCGCGCACGGCGCTGTTGTCAATTTCCAGGATGTCGATCGGCTCCTCGTTGTCGAGCCGGTACTTGTTGACGCCGACGATGATTTCCTCGCCCTTGTCGACCGCGGCCTGGCGGCGGGTCGCGGCCTCTTCGATCAGTCGCTTCGGCAGGCCGGCGTTGACCGCACGGGTCATGCCGCCCATCGCCTCGACCTCTTCGATCAGCGCCCAGGCCTTTTCCGCGAGTTCATTGGTCAGGCTCTCGACATAGTAGGAGCCGGCAAGCGGATCGACGACCTTGGTGACACCGGTCTCGTGCTGCAGGATCAGCTGCGTGTTGCGGGCGATGCGCGCTGAAAACTCCGTCGGCAGCGCGATCGCCTCGTCGAAGGAGTTGGTGTGCAGCGATTGCGTGCCGCCAAGGGCGGCCGACATCGCCTCGAAAGCGGTGCGGATGATGTTGTTATAGGGATCCTGCTCCTGCAGCGAGACGCCCGAGGTCTGGCAATGGGTACGCAGCATCAGCGAAGACGGCTTCTTCGGCTCGAACTCCTTCATGATCCGGGTCCAGAGCAGCCGCGCCGCCCGAAGCTTCGCCGCTTCCATAAAGAAATTCATGCCGATGGCGAAGAAGAACGAAAGCCGCCCGGCGAACTCGTCGACGTTCAGCCCCTTGGCAAGGGCAGCCCGCACATATTCGCGCCCGTCGGCGAGCGTGAAGGCAAGCTCCTGCACCAGCGTCGCGCCGGCTTCCTGCATGTGGTAGCCGGAGATAGAGATCGAATTGAACTTCGGCATCTCCTTCGCCGTATACTCGATGATATCGGCGACGATGCGCATCGAGGGTTCCGGCGGGTAGATGTAGGTGTTGCGGACCATGAACTCCTTGAGGATGTCGTTCTGGATGGTCCCCGAGAGCTTGTCGCGCGAAACGCCCTGTTCCTCGCCAGCGACGATGAAGGAGGCGAGGATCGGAATGACCGCGCCGTTCATGGTCATCGAGACCGACATCTCGTCGAGCGGAATGCCGTCGAACAGGATCTTCATGTCCTCGACCGAGTCGATCGCAACCCCTGCCTTGCCGACATCGCCTTCGACGCGCGGATGATCGCTGTCGTAGCCGCGATGGGTCGCAAGGTCGAAGGCGACGGAAAGGCCCTTTTGTCCGGCCGCGAGATTCTTCCGATAGAAGGCGTTCGAAGCTTCGGCCGTGGAGAATCCGGCATATTGGCGGATCGTCCAGGGACGCCCGGCATACATGGTCGCGCGCGGACCACGCACGAAAGGCTCGAAGCCCGGCAGCGAATCCAAATGATCGATGCCGTCGAGGTCGCCGGCCGTATAGAGCGGCTTCACCGCAATGCCCTCGGGCGTCTGCCAGGTGAGGCTTTCCGGCGCTGCCTTCAGTTCACGCTCGGCGAGCGTTTCCCAGTCCTTGGTGGTCTTTTCGGTCATCGGATGTTCTCCTGGATGATGGCGTCGACAGCCGTCGCCATCATTCGAATTCCATGATCAGTTCGTCGACCGCGAGGCTGGCGCCGGCGGTGACCGCCACGCGCTTGACCACGGCCTTCTTTTCGGCGCGCAGAATGTTTTCCATCTTCATCGCTTCGACCACGGCAAGAGCCTGCCCGGCCTCGACGGTGTCGCCGGCCTTGACCGTGACCGAGGTGATGACACCCGGCATCGGGCAGAGCAGCATGCGCGACGTGTCCGGTGGCAGCTTTTTCGGCATCAGCCGCGCCAGCTCCGCAACCCGCGGGCTTCTGACGTGGGCAATGGTGTCGATGCCGCGCCAGCGGAGCCGGATGGCGGTTCCAACCCGATCGACTTTGACGCTCAAGGGCTCATTGTCGATGTTGAAGGTGGCAAGGGTGCGGCCGGGAGCCCAGTCACCGGCGATCGTAACCGAGGCGCCGTCGGCAAATCGGACATAGGCACCATCGGCAGACGCGCCGGCGGTGACTGCGAAGTTGTGATCGCCGAGGCTGACCACCCAGTCGTGACCGACGATGCGACGGTGATTGCCGATCGTGCCGGAGATCTGGCTGGCGCGCTCCTGCAGCACCTGGTTGATCGATACGGCGACGGCTGCGATTTTGCGAAGCGACTGCTCGTCGGCCGCAACGCCGTGGAAGCCGTCGGCGAATTCCTCGGCGATATAGGCCGTGGTCAGCCGGCCCTCTCGGAACCGCTGCTGCTGCATGACGGCTGCAAGGAACGGCAGGTTGTGACCGATGCCTTCCACCTCGAACTGATCGAGCGCATCGGCCATGGCATCGACTGCCGTCTTGCGATCCGGCCCCCAGGTGCAGAGCTTGGCGATCATCGGGTCGTAATACATCGAGATCTCGCCGCCCTCGAAGACGCCGGTATCGTTGCGTGTCACCGTGCCATCTTCGCGTCTGCCCTCGACCGGGGGACGATAGCGCGTCAGCCGACCGATCGACGGCAGGAAATTGCGGTAGGGGTCTTCCGCATAGAGCCGGCTTTCGATCGCCCAGCCATTGAGCTTTACGTCGTCCTGGCCGAAGGCCAGTTTTTCGCCACTCGCAACACGGATCATCTGCTCGACGAGATCGAGCCCGGTGATGAGCTCGGTCACCGGATGCTCCACCTGCAGGCGGGTGTTCATTTCGAGGAAGTAGAAATTGCGCTTGCCGTCGACGATGAACTCGACGGTACCGGCCGAATGATAGCCGACGGCCTTGGCGAGCGCGACCGCCTGTTCGCCCATGGCCTTGCGGGTCTCGGCGTCGAGGAAGGGCGAGGGGGCTTCTTCGATGACCTTCTGGTTGCGTCGCTGGATCGAGCATTCGCGTTCGCCCAGGTAAAGCGTATTGCCGTGTTTGTCGCCGAGTACCTGGATTTCGATATGGCGTGGCTCGGTCACGAATTTCTCAATGAAGATGCGGTCATCGCCAAAGGCGTTCTTCGCTTCGTTCTTCGACGACTGGAAGCCTTCGCGTGCCTCCTGGTCGTTCCAGGCGATGCGCATGCCCTTGCCGCCGCCACCGGCCGAAGCCTTGATCATGACGGGATAGCCGATCGAACCGGCGATCCGAACCGCCTCGTCGGCATCCTCGATCAGACCCATATGGCCCGGAACCGTGGAGACACCCGCTTCGGCCGCGAGCTTCTTCGAGGTGATCTTGTCGCCCATCGCCTGGATGGCTCCAACCGGAGGGCCGATGAAGGCAACGCCTTCCTTTTCCAGGGCTTGCGCAAAGGCGGCATTCTCCGAAAGGAAGCCATAGCCCGGATGAACGGCATCGGCGCCGGTCTTGCGGATCGCATCGATAATTTTGTCGATGACGATATAGGACTGCGCCGAGGGCGAGGGGCCGATATGCACCGCCTCATCCGCCATGCGCACATGCATCGCGTCGCGATCGGCGTCGGAATAGACCGCGACCGTTGCGATGCCGAGCTTCTTCGCAGTCTTTATGACGCGGCAGGCGATTTCACCACGGTTGGCGATGAGGATTTTCTTGAACATCTTGTTTCTCTTTCAAATCCGGACTGCACGTCAGCGTTTGAACTTGCGGCGATAGGGCAGAAGCGCGATCGAGGATGCTGCGGCAGCACCTCCAAAGAGCAACGCGAAAGGCACGACGACCATGAGGGTTGCGAGCACCGGGCTCGTCGAGCGGATGATGTGCGTGCCGACCGCGCCGATATTGAGCCAGATCAGCACGCCGGCCGTTATGGCCCCGATCGCAACGCCGATCAGCGCGTTGACGGTCATGTAGCGCAGCATCTGCCAGTGGTCGCGTCGGGCCTCTTCCGGTGTCATTACGCGTTCCGGCTCCCGTTCCATCGTCGCCTCCATCAGAGCGGGATCGTGTCGTGCTTGCGCCAGCGGACATCGACCTGCTTGTTGCGCAAGGATGCGAAGGCACGAGCGATGCGGCGACGCGACGAATGCGGCATGATCACTTCGTCGATGAAGCCACGCTCGGCGGCGACGAACGGATTGGCGAAGCGCTCCTCGTATTCTTTGGTGCGCGCGGCAATCTTCTCGGCATCGCCGAGTTCCGAGCGGTAGAGGATCTCGGTTGCGCCCTTGGCGCCCATCACGGCGATCTCGGCGGTCGGCCAGGCATAGTTGACGTCGGCGCCGATGTGCTTGGAGGCCATGACGTCGTAGGCGCCCCCATAGGCCTTGCGGGTGATCAGCGTCACCATTGGCACGGTCGCTTGGCTATAGGCGAAGAGCAGCTTGGCGCCGTGCTTGATGACGCCGCCATACTCCTGCGCCGTGCCAGGCAGGAAGCCGGGCACGTCGACCAACGTCAGGAGCGGGATCGAGAAAGCGTCGCAGAAGCGTACGAAACGCGCGGCCTTGCGCGAGCTGTCGATATCGAGGCAGCCGGCAAGCACCATCGGCTGGTTGGCGACGACGCCGACTGTCTGGCCCTCCATGCGGATGAAGCCGGTGATGATGTTGCGGGCAAAGCTCTGCTGCAGCTCGAAGAAATCACCTTCGTCGGCGAGCGCAAGGATCAGTTCCTTCATGTCGTAGGGCTTGGTGGCGCTATCGGGGATCAGGCTGTCCAAACGCATTTCGAGCCGCGCCGGGTCGTCGTGGAAGGGACGGACCGGCGGCTTCTCTCGGTTGTTGAGCGGCAGGAAATCGAAGAGCAGGCGCACGTGCTCAAGCGTTTCGATGTCGTTCTCGTAGGCTGCGTCGGCGACGGAGGACTTTTTCGTGTGCGTGCCCGCACCGCCGAGTTCTTCGGCCGTGACGATCTCGTTGGTCACGGTCTTTACGACGTCGGGCCCGGTCACGAACATGTAGGACGAGTCACGCACCATGAAGATGAAGTCGGTCATGGCCGGCGAATAGACGGCGCCGCCGGCGCAGGGCCCCATGATGACCGAAATCTGCGGGATGACGCCCGAGGCTTCGGCATTGCGGCGGAAGACCTCGGCATAGCCGGCAAGGGAGGCCACGCCTTCCTGGATGCGGGCGCCGCCCGAGTCGTTGAGGCCGATGACCGGCGCGCCGTTGCGTACAGCCATATCCATGATCTTGCAGATCTTCTGCGCATGCGTTTCCGACAGCGAACCGCCGAGCACCGTAAAGTCCTGGGAGAAGACATAGACCTGGCGGCCATTGATTGTGCCCCAGCCGGTGACGACGCCGTCGCCCGCGACCTTCTGGCCTTCCATGCCGAAGTCGACGCAGCGGTGCGTGACGTACATGTCGTATTCTTCGAAGGAGCCTTCATCGAGCAGCACCTCGATGCGTTCGCGCGCCGTCAGCTTGCCTTTGCCGTGCTGGGCGTCGATCCGCCGCTGGCCGCCGCCGGCTCTTGCTTCCGCCCTGCGGGCTTCGACCTGTTCTAGTATGGCGCGCATGGTGCCCTCCCGATTTTTTGATGCCCGGCTTTTTCAACGATTGTGCAGAGGCGCTTCGAGCTTCGCAATAGCGTCGAAGACGGCATGGAAAAACGTCTCTTCATGTGCAAATGTGAAATAGAGTATTTTGTGAAACGTAAATTGCAAAGTTGCAAACATGGCGATCGGCAAGCTCTACATCGGCCGCAAGGTCAGGGAACTGCGGGAAGCGAACAAGGCGACGCAAGGTCAGTTCGCTGAACGCATCGGTATTTCCACCAGCTATCTCAACCAGATCGAAAACAACCAGCGGCCGGTTTCGGCGGCGGTGCTTTTGGCGCTCGCCGAAAAATTCCAGATCGACATCTCCGAGCTTTCGACCGGGGAGGGCGATCGCCTGCTTTCGGCGCTCTCCGAAGCGCTCAGCGACCCCCTGTTCGAGACCTATTCGGCGAGCCTGCAGGAGCTGAAGCTCGTTGCCCAGAACGCGCCAGGCCTGGCGCATGCACTGATCACCTGCCACCAGGCCTACCGCCGCAACAGCGAACAGCTTGCGAGCATCGACGACACCATCGGCCGCGGCGGTCCCTTCGTCGAAACGACGCCCTATGAGGAAGTGCGCGACTTCTTCCATTTCGTCGACAACTACATCCACGAGATTGATATACTCGCGGAGCGGCTGGCGAGCGAACTCGGGCTCGGCGAAGGCGACAATCATGCAGCGCTTGCAAGCTATCTGGAGCAGCGCCATGGCGTCCGTGTTGTGCGCGGTGCTGCCGGCGACGAGGCGATCCGTCGCTTCGATCCGCGTGCCCGTATCCTGACGCTCAATCCTTACGCGCCGCCAGCGACGCGCGACTTTCAGATCGCCCTGCAGATCGCCCAGCTTCATGCCCGCGAGGAGATCGACCGGGTGGCCGGCAGCGCCGGTTTCCGCACGGAAGAGGCCTATGAGATCTGTCGCATCGGCCTGCAGAACTATTTCGCCGGTGCGCTCATCTTGCCCTATCAGGCGTTCTCAAAGGCCGCCCGCGACTTGCGGCACGATATCGAGCTGCTCGCCGCCCGTTTCGGCGCGTCATTGGAGCAGGTCTGTCACCGCCTTTCGACCCTGCAGCGGCCGGGGCAGAAGGGCATTCCGATCTTCTTTGCCCGCATCGATCGCGCCGGCAACATCACCAAGCGCCATAGCGCCGCGAAGCTGCAATTCGCCCGCTTCGGTGCCGCCTGTCCCCTCTGGAACGTGCACCAGGCCTTCGAGACTCCGGGCAGAATCATCCGGCAACTCGCCGAAACGCCTGACGGCGTGCGCTACCTCTGTCTCGCCACCCAGATCACCAAGGGTGGCGGCGGTTTTCGCGCCGCGCAGCCGCGTTATGCGCTGGCACTCGGCTGCGAGATCTCCTACGCCGATGCTTTCGTATATGCCGACGACATGGATCTCGGCAACCGCGCCGCCTTCGATCCGATCGGCATTTCCTGTCGCATCTGCGAGCGCACGAAATGCGCCAGCCGCGCCGTACCGCCATTGAAGCGTCGCCTGATTGTGGATCATGACTTACGCGGCGCTCTGCCGTATCGTCTAAGTGAGAACTGATTGGGCTTGTCTGTTCATTTTTGAACAGACCCTGTGAGAAGTTGCATATGGGCCTGCCGGAGGTTTGGTGTAACTAGGCCCTAATTGCTCGACTATGCGGTCAGGGAGGACATGCATATGGATTTTCGCCTGTCGGAGGAACAGGAGGCCATTCGTCAGATGGCGCTCGATTTCGCCCGCGACGAGATTGCCCCTCACGCGATCGACTGGGATCAGCAGAAGCATTTTCCGGTCGACACGTTGCGCGGCGCCGCCGCACTCGGCATGGCCGGCATCTACGTCCGTGACGATGTCGGCGGCACGGGCCTGACCCGGCTAGACGCTGCGATCATCATCGAGGCGTTGGCGACCGGCTGCCCGGCCGTCGCCTCCTTCATGTCGATCCACAATATGTGCGCCGGCATGATCGACCGTTATGGCACCGACGAGCAGCGCCAGCGGCTGCTGCCCAAGCTTTTGACCATGGACGTGCTCGCGAGCTACTGCCTGACCGAGCCCGGTTCCGGTTCGGATGCGGCGGCGCTGAAGACAAAGGCGGTCAAGGAAGGCGACAGCTATGTGCTGACCGGCCAGAAACAGTTCATCTCCGGCGCCGGTGAATCCGGCCTCTATGTGATCATGGCGCGCACCGGCGAAGACGGCCCCAAGGGGATCTCGACCTTCATCGTCGAGAAGGATGCGCCGGGCCTGACCTTCGGCGCCAACGAGAAGAAGATGGGCTGGCACGTGCAGCCGACCCGCGCCGTCATGCTCGACGGCGTGCGCGTACCCGCTGAAAATCGCCTCGGCGGCGAAGGCGACGGCTTCAAGATCGCCATGGGCGGGCTCGATGGCGGTCGCTTGAACATCGCCGCCGCGTCGCTCGGCGGTGCTCAATCGGCCTTCGAAAAGGCGCTGGCCTACGTTCAGGAGCGGCGCGCCTTTGGCAAGGCGATCGGCGAATTCCAGGCGCTACAGTTCCGTCTCGCCGACATGGCGACCGATCTCGAAATCGCCCGCACTTTCCTTTGGCGTGCCGCTTCGGCGCTCGATGCGGGCGACCCGGAAGCGACGAAGCTCTGCGCCATGGCCAAGCGCTTCGTCACCGACCGCTGCTTCGCCGTCGCCAACGACGCGCTGCAGCTTCATGGCGGCTATGGTTATCTCGCCGATTATGGCGTCGAGAAGATTGTCAGGGACCTTCGGGTGCACCAGATCCTGGAAGGCACCAACGAGATCATGCGCCTCATCGTGGCGCGTTCGCTTATCGGCCGGAAATAGGCCAGAAACGGGAAAGACCGCTCATGGAAATGCAGACGCCAGCACCGGAAGTGATCGTCGAGCGCCAGGGCGCGGTCGGCCGGATCCGTTTGAACCGCACGCGCGCGCTGAACAGCCTCAACGTGCCGATGATCCGGTTAATCGCGGCGGCCCTGACCGAATTCGAGAACGATCCGGCGGTAGCTGCCGTGCTTGTCACCGGCGAGGGCGAGCGCGGGCTTTGCGCCGGCGGTGATATCCGAATGATCTATGAGAGCGGCCGCGAGCGCCCGGAAGAGGGCGCCCAGTTCTGGCGCGAGGAGTTCGTCGTCAACAGCCGCATCTCCGGCTACCGCAAGCCCTATATTGCCATCATGGACGGCATCGTCATGGGCGGTGGCGTCGGAATCTCCGCCCACGGCAGCCATAGGATCGTTACCGAGCGCACCAGGCTTGCAATGCCCGAAACCGGCATCGGTTACTTCCCGGATGTCGGGGCCACCTGGCTTTTGCCGAAGGCGCCCGGTGAATTCGGCACCTATCTCGGTCTCACCGGCCGGGACATCGTTGCTGCAGACGCGATCCTTGCGCGGCTCGCGGACAGTTTTGTCGCTGCGGACAAGCTGGAAGCCTTGATCGCTGATCTCGCCGCACTTGCGCCGAGCGCGGGCAGCGCGGATGTCGGCGTCGTGATTGCCAAGCATACCTCGGAAGCTCCGGCAACGCCGCTTCAAGGCCATCTTGCCCTGATTGACCGTTGCTTTGCCTTCGATACGATCGAAGAGATCCTCGCGGCGCTCGAAGCCGATGGTTCCGATTTTGTCAGGGAAACGCTCGCGCTCTTGAACTCCCGTTCCGCGCTCAGCATGAAGCTGACGCTCGATCTCCTGCGCGCCGGCCGCCGCAGTGCTTCGCTGAACGAATGCCTTGAGCGCGAATACTCCGCGACGCTCGGCATGCTCGCCAATCCCGATTTCTACGAGGGCGTGCGTGCCGCTGTGATCGACAAGGACCGCAATCCGAAATGGTCGGTTGGACTTGCCGACGTGACGCCCGATAGGCTCGCGCGATTTGCGCGCAAAGATCACCCGCCACTGTTCTAGCGCCTGAGGATGGGGCGCAGTTCGGTTTTGGCCGAGTTTCAATGCGAGGAGGAATGACATGACGAAGATCGCCTTTATCGGGCTCGGCAATATGGGCGGTCCGATGGCCGCCAATCTGGTGAAGGCGGGGCACGCGGTCACAGGCTTCGACCTGTCTGAGGCTTCGCGCAACGCCGCGGCGAAGACCGGCGTTTCCGTCGCCGGCTCGATAGCACATGCGGTGCGCGGTGCTGAATGCGTCATCACCATGCTGCCGGCCGGCGCCCATGTCCTATACGTCTGGGATGAACTTCTCGGCTTCGTCGATCCAGGCACGCTCCTGATCGACAGTTCGACGATAGACGTCGATAGCGCCCGGAAAGCTCATATGCTCGCCGAAAAGATCGGCTGCCCCTCGCTCGACGCACCGGTTTCCGGTGGCACCGGTGGTGCTGCGGCTGGCACCTTGACCTTCATGGTCGGCGGCAGCGACGAGGCTTTTTCGCGCGGCAAGCCGTTGCTCGACGCCATGGGCAAGAAAATCGTCCATTGCGGAGGAGGGGGCGCCGGTCAGGCGGCGAAGATCTGCAACAACATGATCCTCGGAATTTCCATGGCCGGCGTCTGCGAAGCTTTCGTGCTGGCCGAGCGTCTCGGCCTGTCGCACCAGGCATTGTTTGACGTGGCTTCTACGTCGTCCGGCCAGTGCTGGTCGCTGACGACCTATTGCCCGGTGCCGGGGCCGGTTCCGACCTCGCCCGCCAACAACGAGTATAAGCCGGGCTTTGCCGCAAGCCTGATGCTGAAGGACCTGAAGCTGTCGCAGCAGGCAGCGAGTGCCGCTGGTGCGACGACGCCGATGGGCGCGCAGGCCGCACAGCTCTATTCGATGTTCGAGAAACTCGGCCACGGCGGCGAGGATTTTTCGGCGCTGATCCGTCTGTTGCGCGGGAACGACGAGGCCAAGGCCGGTTAATTCATCCTGTGCCGATCGATTTCCGCCCGTTTAAGCGGGCGGAAAGTGGCTGCTGCTGCCTGTGGATAGAAATATCGTTTATTTTCAATGTGTTGTGAGATTTATGTCGGGCCCATGAAAATCCCTGTTGACGTGTCGGATGTGTGGGGTCTATAAGCCCGATCACTGACGAGGGCGGCGGCGCTGCTGGCGACGACGACCTTCGCTCTAGAGTTTCCTGATTGGCTTGGTGCTGATTGAGGGGTTCGGGACGAGAGTTCTGGGCTTTGTGGGAACGGTTTGACGGACGGTGCGTTCGTCGGTTTTTTGACAATTGAATATAGAGAAAGAGAAACGTGGGCGGCGGAGCTCGTGAGGAACCTTTAGGGGTTCTTTCGGAAAGAGACTTTGGCGGTCACGTTTTAACAAGAGACTACACCTGTTTTCTCGATGGCGATCTTTGGATTGCTGTTGATTGAAGACAAGGTGTGAGTTCTCGTCGATTCAGAACGTGACGTAATGCCAATGATTGAATTCTCAACTTGAGAGTTTGATCCTGGCTCAGAACGAACGCTGGCGGCAGGCTTAACACATGCAAGTCGAGCGCCCCGCAAGGGGAGCGGCAGACGGGTGAGTAACGCGTGGGAATCTACCCTTTTCTACGGAATAACGCAGGGAAACTTGTGCTAATACCGTATACGCCCTTCGGGGGAAAGATTTATCGGGAAAGGATGAGCCCGCGTTGGATTAGCTAGTTGGTGGGGTAAAGGCCTACCAAGGCGACGATCCATAGCTGGTCTGAGAGGATGATCAGCCACATTGGGACTGAGACACGGCCCAAACTCCTACGGGAGGCAGCAGT
>Ga0102591_1000707_pt1 | contig 57860 bp, 60 predicted proteins | sample AraplaCol_mCL_r2_2_FD_76860 | JGI IMG/M metagenome (GOLD analysis project Ga0102591, IMG submission 76860) | Arabidopsis root microbial communities from North Carolina, USA - plate scrape MF_Col_mCL_r2 (SPADES assembly) (version 2) | ecosystem: Host-associated > Plants > Roots > Endosphere... | reverse complement strand
CGCCCGAGAACTTGATGCCGCCGTCGGCGATCACCGGCACGCCGCTCTCGCGACCGGCGCGAACGGCTTCCATGATCGCGGTCAGTTGCGGCACGCCCACGCCCGCGACGATGCGGGTGGTGCAGATCGAGCCCGGGCCGATGCCCACCTTCACCGCGTCGGCGCCGGCGTCGATCAGGGCGCGGGCGGCGTCGTAGGTGGCGATGTTGCCGGCCACGATCTGGACGCGGTTGGCTTCGCGCTTGAGGCGCGAGACCGCGGCGGCGACCTGGCTGGAGTGGCCGTGGGCGGTGTCGATGACGACGACGTCGACGCCGGCGTCCACCAGGCCCATGGAGCGCTCGAAGCCGGCGTCGCCGACGGTCGAGGCCGCGCCGACCAGCAGGCGGCCCTTGTCGTCCTTGGCGGCCAGGGGGTGAGCCTGGGCCTTCTCGATGTCCTTCACCGTGATCAGGCCGACGGCGCGATAGGCGTCGTCGACGACGATCAGGCGTTCGATCTTGTGCTTGCGCAGCAGCTCGCGGGCTTCGCGGCTATCGACGCCCTCGCCGACCGTGATCAGGTTCTCGCGGGTCATCAGCGCCGAGGCCGGGACGCTGGCGTCGCCCTCGAAGCGCATGTCGCGGTTGGTCAGGATGCCGACCAGCTTGCCCGTCTCGCGCTCGACCACGGGGAAGCCCGAGATCTTGCGGCGGGCCGTGATCTCGCGGACCTCGGCCAGGGTCGTGTCGGGATTGATGGTCAGCGGGTTGATGACCATGCCGCTTTCGTAGCGCTTCACTTCGCGCACGTGGTCGGCCTGCTCCTCGTTGGTGAGGTTACGGTGCAGGATGCCCATGCCGCCGGCCTGCGCCATGGCGATGGCGAGGCGGCTTTCGGTGACCGTGTCCATGGCGGCGGACACGAGCGGGATGTTCAGACTGATTTCACGCGTGAACTTGGTCTCGGTCGTCACTTGCGTCGGCATGACGTCGGACGGACCAGGTTCGAGCAAAACGTCGTCGAAGGTGAGCCCTTCGCGAATCTCCATCGGATTCTCCATTTTGCGGCGCGGGTATAGTCGCGAGGCGGGCGTTTGTCGACCCGCCCGGAGCCGGAAATGGAGATGATTTTCCGGAACGGAAGCCGGGAAGGAGCCGCTCGCCCCTCCCCGGCCACCGGGTCACTTCACCGGCTTGGCGCCCGGCGTGCCGCACTTGGCGAACTTGCCCTTGGCGTCCTTGCACTTGACCGGCTTGGCCGGCGCGGCGGCGGCCGGGCACTTGATGAACTTGCCCTTCGCATCCTTGCAGGGAGCGGCCATGGCGCCGCCGGCCGCGGAAACGGCGAAGGCGACGGCGAGCGCGGTGACGAGCGAACGGGTCATTGGGAGATATCCAGTCTGGCGAGCGCGGGGGATACGCTCACGCCGAGATCACACCCGCGCGAAAGCCAGAGCAAGATCACCCAAGGCTGCAAACTACAGTATTTTCGAAGCAAACTCCGAAAACACAACCCAGGGGAAAATCTTGATAAATATTCCCGAAAGACGCGCGCCCGAGATCGCGACGACGCAATACTCCAGCCCTCCCGCCGGAACATTCTCACCGATCGACGCAAAGTCCGGCGCTGAAGCTTGCTGAACTCAGAGTCTTGGTCAGGCGGCGGGGCGACTCACGCGATCGCGCCGCCGTCTGCTGATCAGCGTCCCTTGAACCCCGTCGCCACGAGGAAGACCTCGGAGCTGTCCTGGCGGCTGGCCTTGGGCTTGAAGTGCTGGACCTTCTCGAAGTTCTTCTTCAGCCGGGCGATGACCTCGGAGGTCTCGCCGCCCTGGAAAGCCTTGGCGACGAAGGCGCCGCCGGGACGCAGGGTCTCGATGGCGAACTCCGCCCCGATCTCGATCAGGCCGACGATGCGCAGGTGGTCGGTCTCGCGATGGCCGACGGTGTTGGGGGCCATGTCCGACATGACGAGGTCCGGCGCGCCGCCCAGCAGCTCGAGCAGCTTGGGCGGACAGGCCGGATCCGTGAAGTCCATCTCGATGATGTGAGCCGGCTCGACCGGATCGACGTGCAGCAGGTCGACGCCGACCAGCTGGGTCACGCCGCGCTCGACCGCGATCTGCAGCCAGCCGCCGGGGGCGCAGCCGAGGTCGATGACGCGCGCCCCCTTCTTGAAGAAGCGGAACTTCTCGTCGATCTCGCTGATCTTGAAGGCCGCGCGGCTGCGATAGCCGAGCGCCCGGGCCTTGGCCGAGAACGGATCGTTGATCTGGCGCTCCAGCCAGGCCTGCTGGCTGGGCGTGCGGCCGTCGGCGGTCTTCAGGCGCGCGGGCTTGGCGCGACCGTCCGCGTTGCCGCCCGTGGGCGGCTTGACCATCCGGCGTCTGGGGGGCTCGTCGTTCATGCGTTCACCGTTCGGGCCGAACCGGCCCCGCCGCGCCGCCGACGGCGGGGGCGCTTCTGCCGATCCGACATCAGAGACATCAGGAGCCCCTCTCTAAGCCCTCGATCGGCGACTCGCACGCGCGAACATGGCCAAAGCTCTTGAACGGCTTGAAGAATGGCCGCGCCGGCCAGGACGAGGTCGGCCCGGTCGGCGCCGATGCAGGGCTCCAGCGCCCGCTCCTTGGCGGTCAGTTGCAGCAGGCGGTCGGCGGCGGCCTCGCAGTCGGTGCGCTGCATCCACAGGCCATCGACGACGTTGCGGTCGTAGCGCGGCAGGCCCAGGTGCAGGCCGGCCAGGCTGGTGATCGCGCCGGAGGTGCCGACCAGGTGGGCGCGGCCGGCGTCGAAGGTCTTGCGCATCGGGGCGGCGTGCGGAAAGGCCGCGATCTTGGACTTCACTTCCTCGACCATGGCCCGGAACCAGCCGTCGTCGGCCCGCTCGCCCTCGGGAAAGCGCTCGGCCAGGGTGACGACGCCGATCGGGATCGACAGCCAGGCGCGGATCGGCAGCTTCCAGGCCTCGAACTGGCGCGGCTTGGCGTCGAGCCCGCCGGCCTTGAGATCGACCCACGACAGCTCGGTCGAGCCGCCGCCGACATCGACCACCAGCGCCGCGTCGGCCTGGCGGTCGAACAGGCTCATGCAGCCGGCGACCGACAGCTGCGCTTCCTCACGCGGGGTGATGATCTGGAGCCGCAGGCCGGTCTCCTCGGCCACCCGGCGGACGAATTCCGTGCCGTTGGTCGCGCCGCGACAGGCCTGGGTGGCCACGGCCTTGACCCGGATCGCCTTGCGGCGGCGGATCTTCTCGGCGCAGACCTTGAGGGCGGCCATCGACCGCTCCATCGCCGCGTCGGACAGCTGGCCTGTCTGGGAAAGCCCCTCGCCCAGCCGGACGATGCGGGAATAGGCCTCGACGACGCGGAAACCGCGCGGTGAAGGCGTCGCCACCAGCAGGCGGCAGTTGTTGGTTCCGAGATCGAGCGCCGCGTAGCACGGCTGCTCGCCCGGAGGCCGGCGTCGTTCCCGGCCGTCCTGGGCCTGGGATGCGCCGGGCGCTCTCGGCGCCTCCGACATGGTCTTTCCACCTTGTCTCGCAGGCGATTCGTGACGAACCGCCTCACTTCGTCGCCGACCATAGCAATCGAGTTCGCCTCTCGGAAGCATGGCGTTGCGCGACAATGGGCGTCGTTTACGTTCAGGATTCAGTCAGGAGACTCGTCGTAATCTCTTCATCATGAACGAGAGACTCGCCAAATTCGCGATCGGCCAGATCGTCAAGCACCGCATCTTCCCTTTCCGGGGTGTGGTGTTCGACGTCGACCCCGTATTCGCCAATACGGACGAGTGGTGGGAGTCGATCCCTGAGGACATCCGGCCGTCCAAGGACCAGCCGTTCTACCACCTGCTGGCCGAGAACGACGACAACACCTACGTGGCCTACGTGTCCGAGCAGAACCTGCTGGCCGACGAGACCGGCGAACCTGTGCAGCATCCGCAAGCCGCGCTGATCTTCGAGTCCTTCGATCACGGCGCCTACAAGCTTCGCCCCCGGATCTCGCACTGACAGGCATGCCTATCCGCCCGAATGGCGGTTTCGCGCAAAAATCGAACGGAACTTGCCGCTAGGCGGGCGTAACGTCGTTTCATGAGCGCAGACGGTTTCAGCGGCGGGCCGCCCCCAGGGGCGCGGCCCGATTGGACGATCGACCAAGGCTGGGAAAGCTACGGCCAGGCCGAGCACGACGTCTGGATCACCCTCTACGAACGCCAGACCAAGGTGCTGCAAGGCCGCGCCTGCGACGAGTTCCTGCGCGGGCTCGACGCCCTGGACCTGCACCGCACCGGCATCCCCGACTTCAACCGCATCAACGAGGAGCTCCAGCGCCTGACCGGCTGGAGCGTGGTGGCCGTGCCGGGCCTGGTGCCCGACGAGGTGTTCTTCGACCACCTGGCCAATCGCCGCTTCCCGGCCGGCCAGTTCATCCGCAAGCCGCACGAGCTGGACTACCTGCAGGAGCCGGACGTCTTCCATGACGTGTTCGGCCACGTGCCGATGCTGACCGACCCGGTGTTCGCCGACTACATGCAGGCCTATGGCCAGGGCGGTCAGCGGGCGCTGGGCCTGGGGCGGCTGGCCAACCTGGCGCGGCTCTACTGGTACACCGTCGAGTTCGGGCTGATGGCGACGCCGGCGGGGCTGCGCATCTACGGGGCGGGCATCGTCTCGTCGCGCACGGAGTCGATCTTCGCCCTCGAAGACCCCTCCCCCAACCGCATCGGCTTCGACCTGGAGCGGGTGATGCGCACGCCCTACCGCATCGACGACTTCCAGCAGGTCTATTTCGTCATCCCGTCGATCCAGACGCTGCAGGAAGTGACCCTGCGCGACTTCGCCGCGCTCTACGAGCGGCTGGCCAGCGCGCGCGACATCGGCATCGCCGAGATCGTCGGCGGCGATCAGGTGCTGACGCGAGGCAGTCAGGCCTATGCGACGGCCGGCGGGCGGCTGGCTTCGGCCTAGGGCCGCTCTTCTTCAGAACTCCAATTCATCGTCATCCCGGCCGTAGCGAAGCGTAGAGCCGGGACCCAGGGGCCGGCGCAGCGCAGTTGCGCCTGGGTCCCGGGTCTGCGGCGCTGCGCGCCTCCGCCCGGGATGACGAATTTGGGCGAGGCCTAGGATTGACCCTTCACCGCCCAGAGCAGCTTCTCGACCTGCCCCTCGCCGCCGGCGATGGGGCTGTCGGCGTGCTCGCGCACCGTCCAGCCCGAAGCCTCCAGGAAGGCCGACACGCGCTCGACGCAGGCGGCGATGATCTCGGGATCCTTGACCAGACCACCCTTGCCGACGTTCTCGCGGCCGGCCTCGAACTGCGGCTTGACCAGGGCCACGAGGTCCGCGCCGGGCTTGGCCAGGGCCAGCGCCGCCGGCAGGGCCTTTTCTAGCGAGATGAAGCTGACGTCGGTGACGACGAGATCGACGCCGTCCGGCGCGTGCTCGGCGGTCAGGGCGCGGGCGTCGAGCGGCGACAGATCCTCGACGCGGGGATCGGCCTTCAGGCTGGCATGCAACTGGTCGCGGCCGACGTCGACGGCCAGGACGCGGGTCGCGCCCTTCGACAGCAGGACCTCAGTGAAGCCTCCCGTCGACGCGCCCACATCGATGGCGATCCGCCCCTCGACGGAGACCGGCCACAGCTCCACCGCACGCACGAGCTTGAGCGCGCCTCGGCCGACCCAGGGATGGGCGGCCTCGGCGACCATGTCGGCGTCCTCGGCGATAGCCTCAGAGGCCTTGGCGACGACCTTGCCGTCGGCCGTGACGCGGCCGGCCTCGATAGCGGCGCGCGCCTTGGCGCGGCTGTCGAACAGGCCCTTCTCGACCAGCAGGATGTCGGCGCGTTTGCGGCTCATGCGCGCCTGATAGCAGACTCGCGCCCCCGCTTCTCTATCAGGCCGCCTCGGCGTCGTTGGCGGCCAGGCCCAGCCGCGCGCTCACCGCGTCCATCGACGCGCCGCGCGGGACGACGACCCATTCGCGGGGCCGCGAAGCATTGACCGCGACGACGGCGTCCTTGGGACAGACGTCGAAGCAATCGACCTCGATCACCGCCAGCGGCGCCTTGCGGTCCTTGCCCTTGCCGCCGCCGGAGGCCTTGCGCAGGGCCTTGGCGAAGCTCTGCTCGCCGCCCTTGCCGAAACCGCCGTCCAGCTTGCGCGAGCACTTGCGGCAGACGAGGACCACCTCGTTCCAGTCGGCGCGCACGCGCTTGATCGGCCTATCTTTGCTCACCTGAGCCTCGTTGAATTCGGACTGCCCAGCCCGAGGCTTGGACATGGGAAGTCGCCTCGTGAAGTGCTAGAGACGCCCGCTTCAACGCTTCGGAGGCCGTCATGGTCCGCAATCTCAAGGGCAAGCTCGCGCCGCCCGCCGCCGACCCGACCGCCGCCGAGGACCTGGCCTGGTTCGCCGCCAAGGCCGACCGCGCCTTCCGCCTGCGCGACCCGGCGCCGCTGGAGTTCGGCCCGCTGGGCGATCCAGGCGACGGCTTCAGCTGGCGCGTGCTGGTGGCCCGCCTGCCCGACGGCGGCCGCCTGCGCCTGCCGATCTCCCTGGCCTGGGACCTGCACAACGACCATGCCAAGGACCAGCACCTGTCGATGCTGTTCGACCAGGTCGCCCCGGCCGAGGCCAAGGCGCTGCTGAAGAAGAAGGCGAACTAGGCCCCCTGGGTCCCGGGCCTCGCTACGCCCGGGATGACGACGGTGGGAAGCTCAGCCCTTGCGCATCCACGCCGCAACCGCCCAGGAGTGGGCGTCGTGGCGCAGGGCGACGACGGCGTCGCGGGGGTCGAGCCAGACCAGCTTGTGGTCGTCCTCGACCTTGAGCTCGGGGCGCTCGCCAGCCACCGTCACGGCATAGATGCCGCCGTAGTTGCGCACCGGCTGGCCGTCGGACTTCAGGAACGGCTGGGACACGTCGACCACGCGCGCGCCGACCTCGACGACGAGGCCCGTCTCCTCGCCGAACTCGCGGACCAGGGCCTGACTTTCCGTCTCGTCACCATCGACGGCGCCGCCCGGCAGGTCGAAATAGGGCGCCTTGCCGGGCTTGGTCACTTCGACCAGGGCGATCCGCCCCTGCGTGTCCTCGGCGATACCGAAGGCGGCGTGACGGTCCTGGTAGGCCAGGGACGCGTCAGGGGCGTAGAACGCGATCAAGGATGTCAGTCCTTGCCGAACAGGTCGTTCCACGGATCGGCCTTGCCGGACTCGACGTCGGCGACGCTGATCTCCGGACGATAGCCGATCTTGCCGTTGGCGCTGGCCTTCCAGGCCATGGTCACGACGTCGCGCAGTTCGGCGGCGCCGGCGGCCAGGCGGGAGTCGACAAAGGCCTTGGCGCGCGGATCGGTCTCGACCATGCCGCCGGCCTTTTCCAGCTGGTACAGCGGCTCGGTCTGCTTCCAGGTCGTGGTCAGGTAACCGACCATGCGGGTCTCGATGCTGCAGGCGCAGTCGACCGGGGCCGGCATCAGCGCCTTGACCTCGTCGTCCTTGGCCACGGCCTTGACCAGCGGGCCCTCGAAGGCGCCGTGGGTGCCCTTGCTCTGGGTGTAGTTGTTGGGGTTCGGATAGTCGCCCCAGCCGTTGTAGTGCACGCTCATGTGCAAGGGCTGACTGCCGTCGCCGACATAGTGGGCCCAGACGCCCAGGTCGCGCAGCAGCAGCTCCTCGCGACGCTTGAGGTCGGCGGCGTACCAGGCCTTCTTCTGGGCGTCGGTGGTGTTCTTCTCGGCCGCGACCAGCACGCGCCAGTAGGTGAAGTCCTTCACCAGCTGCTGGTAGCCGTCGATGATGGCGTACGGCAGGTAGCCGGCCTTCCAGCTGTCCTGACCGGCGGCGCGCAGGGCGGTCTCGTAGTCGGCGCGGGTGGCCGGCAGGGTCTCGACCGTGAACTTCGGTCCGCCGAACATCCGGCCCTCGTCGTCGAGATCCAGGAAGTGGGCGGCGTCGCGGTCGGTGTCGTGCACCTTGCCCGAGCCCTTCCAGCGATCCGGCTCGCGGGCGTACTCGCCGATGGCGGCCACGCCGTAGGGGCTGCGCACGAAGGCCGGCACGTCGTCCGGCAGGGTCGAGGCGCCGAGCACGCCGACCATGCGGTGGCCCGAGGCGCCCCAGGCCAGGGCCGACTGGGCGGGCGCGGCCAGGGCGGCGGCGAGGACGAGAATCTTGACGGTGGAAGACGGCGACGTCATGCGCGCTCCGAGGCGTTTCAATCTATGCCAAGGGCCGTCTCGACGCGGCCCACCCAGGCCTTGACGGCCGGATAGCGCGACAGATCGAAACCGCCCTCGTGGGCGACACGGGTGTAGGCCACCAGCGCGATGTCCGCCAGGGTCAGGCGGTCGCCGACCAGGAAACCGCTGCCGGAAAGGCCGTTTTCCAGGCGCGCCAGCGCCGCGTGGCCCCGCTCGACGATCTTTCCGTCCAGCGACTCGACCGGCTTGCCCATGTAGGCGACCTGGAACCTCGCCACCGCGACATAGGGCTCGTGGCTGTACTGCTCCCAGAACAGCCACTCGTACATCTTGGCCTTGAGGTAGGGATCGGCCGGGATCAGCACCGAGCCCTCGGCCAGGTGCAGCATGATGGCGTTGGACTGGGCCAGGAAACGACCGTCCTCCAGCACCACGGCAGGCACCTGTCCGGCCGGGTTCATGGCCAGGAAGTCGGCGGTGCGCGACTCGCCCTTGAGGATGTCGACCTCGATCCATTCGTAGGGAAGACGCAGGCGCTCGGCGGTCCACTTCACCTTCAGGCAGTTGCCCGACTTGCCGTCGCCGAAGATCCGCAGCGTCATTCCGTCGCCCTCCCTCACTTTTCAAACGGCGCGCTAAACGATTGAATTTTCAACCGAGTTCCGAGCTTGACCAGAAGTTTTCATCCGATTCCGGCCCATTTGGGCGGTTTTAAGCGGGTTGTCACGGAGCCGTGATCGGCTTAAGGAGACCGCCGAACCGACAGATACGCCGATAAGAGGACAACCTCGATGCGACGCACGCTCGCCGGAATTTTGGCCTTCATGGCCATGTTCGCCGCCCTCCCCGCCGCCGCGGGTCCTGACTCCGAGCGCAAGGACCCCCTGGGCGAACTGATCGCCGGCGCCCTCACCGGCAGCCTGCCCGGCTCCATCGAATACAAGATGAAGGCGACGCTCTACCACGCCGGCGCCCGGGGCATCCGCGCCCTCGACAGCCTCGGCTGCAAGGTGGTGGCCATGCGCACCCTGGCCGTCGACACCAAGGTGATCCCGCGCCGCACCGTGGTCTTCATCAAGGAAACCGTCGGCCTGCCGATGCCCAACGGCGAAAAGCACGACGGCTACTGGTACGCCTCCGACATCGGCGGAGCGATCAAGGGCAACAAGATCGACATGTTCAGCGGCCAGGGCGCCGGCTCGATGAAGCCGCTGGCGGACCTGAACCTCGCCAGCCTCTCGGTGACCAAGGTCGGCGAGTTCAAGGGCTGCCCGCCCGAATAGGCTTCGGCCTTCCCCGACAATTCCTCGATGACGCCGGCGCCTTGCGCGCCGGCTTTCGCTTGCGCGCCTGGCGTGCAACGCCGCCCCGGTTAACCAAATGCGCGATGTTCGCGCTGGCCTCGCGCGCGGTTCTGAACCACTCTGGATAGGTGCTCTTCGACTCCCCTATAGCTAAGCTTGCAGGCATGGCATGGCATCGAGGCGATCCGACAGTAACCAAGCGTCCTCGCCTTCGGTCCTGATAGCGGACGACGACGCCCTGCTCCGAGAGATCCTGGAGCACAAGCTCAGCATGGCCGGCTACGAGGTGAGCGTCTTCGAAGACGGCCGCGCCGTGCTGGAGGCGGCTCGCGCCGCCCGGCCGCAGGTCGTGGTGCTGGACGGCATGATGCCGATCATCGACGGCTTCGAGGTGCTGCGGCGCATGAAGGGCGACAACGCCCTGCGCGACATCCCCGTGGTCATGCTGACGGCCCTCAAGGGTCGCAACGACATCGTCACCGCCCTCAACCTCGGCGCCGCCGACTACCTGCCCAAGCCGTTCGATCCGGACGAGTTGCTGGCGCGGCTGTTCCGCATCGCCCCGGTGGCTGCGTGATCGAGGCGGCGGTTCAAGAAACCCAGGCGGCCGATCCGGCCTACGCCACGGCGGTGGCGGCGCGCCAGGCCGGACGTACGGGCGAAGCGATCGCCGCCTTCGACCTGCTGTCCAAGCAGCGCCCCAAGGACCCCGACGTCTGGCTGAACCTCGGCCTCTCGCGGATGGCCGCTCAGCGCTACACCGAAGCCGACCAGGCCTTCGAGACCACCCTGGCTCTGGCCCCCGACTATCGCGACGCCCGCATCGCCTACGCCCGCTCGGCCCTGTTCGCCGGACGCCCCGAACTGGCCAGGCGCCGGCTCGCGCCCCTGCTGGCCGGCGGATCCGCCGATGCGGAGGCCCGCGCGCTCGACCAGCAGATCTCGGCCACCCTGGCCATGCCGGGCGAGCCGAGCTGGCGGCTGGACGTCGCCTACGCCCGCAGCGAGCTCAGCCAGGACCTAGGCCACTGGAGTTCGGCCACCCTCGCCCTCTCCCGCCGCATCGATCCGCGCACGACGATCGGCGGCTCGATCGAGCACACCGAGCGGTTCGGCGTTTCCGACACCTATGGCGAGCTGCTGGCGGCGCGAACCTTCTCGCCGCGCTGGGACGGCTTCATCGCCATCGGCGGCGCGCCGGACGCCGACTATCGGCCGGAGCTGACCGTGCGGGCCGGCGGCTCGGCAGGTCTGCGGACGACCGGAACCTTCCGGGCGCGACTGGGCCTGGACGGCGTCTGGTCGCGCTACGCGGTCGGCGAGGTCAAGAGCCTGCAGCCCTATCTGGTGCTGGCCGCGGGACCAGTGTCGCTGACGGTCCGTTCGATCAACACCGAGGACGAGCGCGGCAAGCATCAGTCCGGCTACACCCTGAACGGCGAGTGGTCGGCGACCGAGCGCCTGCGCCTGCGGCTGGGCTGGGCCGACGCGCCGGAAAGCGCAGACGGCGCCACCGTGCCGGTCGAGGCGGTGTCGGCGGGGGTCGCCTTCGATCTTGCGCCGCGCTGGACGGTGCAGGTCGCCGGCGCCCACGAAAAGCGCACGGCCTATGACCGCGACGAGATCGGCGTCGCCGTCACCCGACGGTTCTAGATGTCGTCGCTGACGCTGATCTGGGTCGTCGCACTCGTCCTGATCGCCGGGGCGTTGACCTGGATGAGCGCGCTGATCGTCGCCCGCCTGTTCAAGGAGGCCGGCGCGGCCGATCGCGCCAGCGAACGCCGGATCATCATCCAGGCCCTGTCCGGCCTGCTGCGCGGCCAGACCGAGGCGGCGGACGACTTGGGCCGGTTCGTGCGGCGGCCCGAGGTGCTGGCCGAAGCCATACTCGACTTCCAGGGCATGATCCGCGGCGCCGACCAGGATCGCGCCATGGCCGCCCTCAAGCGCCTGGGCCTCGTCGCCGCTCTCGAGAAGCGCGCCACCCGCGGATCGCGCGACGAGCGCCTGACCAGCGTCGAGGCCCTGGCCGCCCTGGGCGGCGAGGAGGCCAAGGCCGCCCTGCGCCGCGCCATCGGCTCCAAGGACCCGAACGTGCGCATGGCCGCCGTGAAGGGCCTGGCGGCGGTTGGAGCGCCGCCCTCGGCCTCGCGCCTGCTCGACTATGCCGGCTCGGGCGAGCTGACCCCGTCACGGGTCTATGCCGAATTGATGCGCCAGGCGGTGGCGGCGCGGCCGGCAGACGGCCTGCTGGCGCTGGAACGCCAGGGCCTGACGTCGCTGATGCGGGCGCTGCTGCTCGACGCCCTGGGCCGCTCGGGCGCCTACGAGGCGGTGCCGGCGCTGTCGGCGGCGGCGAGCGATCCCGATCTCGACGTACGGACGGCGGCGGTGCGGGGCCTTGGCCGACTGCAACATCCCGCCGCCGCAGCGCCCCTGACCGCCGCGCTCACCGACGTGGCCTGGACCGTACGCTCGGCCGCCGCCGAGGCCGTCGGCGCCGCGGGGCTAGCCAAGCTCGCCGCCCCGGTGGCCGCGCTGCTGGACGATCCGGAATGGTGGGTGCGCTTCCGGGCCGGCGACGCCCTGGGAAAACTCGGCAAGACCGGCCGCGCCCTGCTGGAGGCCGCCGCCGGCGACGACACGCGCCCCGTGGCCCAGCGAGCGGCCGAGCGCGCCCTGGCGGAGGGCGCCTGACCATGTTGCTGGAACTGGAGATCCTGGCCCTCGTGATCGTCCGCTTCGCCGAGACCATCGCCTGGGCGGTGATCGCCACCGGCCTGCTGCAGAACGCGCTCTATCTCTACCAGCTGATCCTGGCGGCCCGTGCGCTGTCGCAGGCCCCGCCGGTCAACCAGGCCGCCCTGCTCTGGCGGCGCTACGCCGAGGCCGCCCCGCCAATCACCCTGATGGCCCCGGCCTATAACGAGGCCCTGACCATCGTCGAAAGCGTGCGCTCGCTGCTGGCCCTGCAATACCCCCACTTCGAGGTGGTAGTGGTCAATGACGGCTCCAAGGACGAAACGCTCCAGGTGCTGATCGACGCCTTCGAGCTGCATCCCGTCGAGCGCCACTACGACCTGGCCGCCTCGTGCCAGCGTATCCGCGGCCTCTACGCCGGCGCCAACCAGCCGCGGCTGCTGGTGGTCGACAAGGACAACGGCGGCAAGGCCGACGCCCTGAACGCGGCCATCAACCTGTCGCGCTCGCCGATCGTCTGCTCGATGGACGCCGACTCGCTGCTGGAGGTCGACGCCCTGCTGCGGGCGGTGGCGCCGTTCGTCGAGGATCCCGATCGCACGGTGGCGGTGGGCGGCACGATCCGCATCGCCAACGGCTGCAAGATCTCGTTCGGACGGGTGGTCGAGGTGGGCGTGCCCAAGAACCTGCTGGCCCGCTTGCAGACCGTCGAATATCTGCGCGCCTTCCTGATGGCCCGCCTGGCCTGGAGCCGCATCTCGGCCCTGACCATCATCTCCGGCGCCTTCGGCCTTTTCAGGCGTCAGGCCGTGCTCGACGTCGGCGGCTACAGCCACGGCACGGTCGGCGAGGACATGGAGTTGGTGGTCAAGCTGCACAAGCACTACCGGCGCCTCGGCAAGCCCTATCGCGTGGCCTTCACGCCCGAGCCGGTGTGCTGGACCGAAGCGCCGGAAACCATGGCCGTGCTGTCCCGGCAGAGGGCGCGCTGGCATCGCGGGGCGCTGGAGACCTTCTTCCGGCACCGGGACATGATCCTGAACCCGCGCTACGGCCGGATCGGGCTGATCGGTTTCGGCCACATCCTGGTGGTCGACGTGTTGGGGCCGCTGATCGAGATCTTCGGCTACGTGCTGATCCCGGCCTTCTGGCTGCTGGGCGTGCTGGACATCGACTATCTGTGGGCGCTGCTGGCGGTGACCTTCGGGTTCGGCATCGTCATCAGCGTCGGCGCCCTGGCGCTGGAGGAGACCGAGCTTCGGCGGTTTCCCAACGCCCGCAGTCTCGCCGTGCTGATGGGCGCGGCGATCCTGGAGAATTTCGGCTACCGCCAGATCAACAACTTCTGGCGGCTGCGCGGCACCTGGCAGTTCCTGACCGGGGCCCAGGGCTGGGGCAAGATGACCCGCAAGGGCTTCTCGTCGCAGACCTGAGCCTCAGATGTCGCCGCCGACGTTGGGGGCCACGCCCGGGGCGCGGGCGACGTGGATGCCGCACTCGGTCTTGTCCTGGCCCTGCCAGCGGCCGGCCCGGACGTCGGCGTTGGGATCGTCCACCGGCTTGGTGCACGGCCAGCAGCCGATCGAGGGGAAGCCCTGGGCGACCAGCGGGTGGGTCGGCAGCTGGTGCTCGGCGACATAGGCGTCGAGCTCGGCCTTGCTCCAGTTGGCCAGCGGATTGAACTTCAGCTTTCCGTCGGCGTCCTCGACCACGGCCAGGCGCAGGCGGTCGCCGCCATGGAAGCGCTTGCGGCCGGTGCACCAGGCCGAGAAGCCCTCGATGGCGCGGTCCAACGGCAGCACCTTGCGGATATGGCAGCAGGCGTCGGTGTCGGTGCGCCAGAGGTCCGACTTGGGATCGGTGACCGCGAGATCCGCGAAGGCCGGGCGCAGGTCGCGCACGTCGGTCAGGCCGAGCTTGGCGGCCAGGCTCTTGCGATAGTCCAGGGTCTGGCCGAACAGCATGCCGGTGTCCAGGAACAGCACCGGGATGTCCTTGGAGACCTGCGAGGCCAGGTGCAGCAACACCGCCGACTCCGCGCCGAACGAGCTGACCAAGGCCAGCTTGTCGCCGAAGGTCTCGTAGGCCTTGCGCAGGATAGTCAGCGGATGGGCGTCGCGCAGTTCGGCGTCCAGCCGCGCCGCCAGGGTCGGCGCGGCGTCGGTCTGGTCGTAGGCCATCAGAGGGCGCCTTCCTTGGCTTGGGCCTTGGCTTGCGCCCGCTCGTCCGCCGCGATCGGGCGGGCGTCGACGGCGCGCTGGTAGACGTGGCGGAAGCGATTGGCGGCCTTGGCCCAGGCCTCGGGCGTGGCGCCGTCGTTGGGCTCGAAGGCGTCGAAGCCGACGCGGACCATGAAGCCGGCCTGCTCCTGCAGCACGTCGCCCACGGCGCGGATCTCGCCCTGGTACTTGAAGCGCTCGCGCAGCAGGCGGGCCGAGGTGTAGGCGCGGCCGTCGCGGTACTTCGGGAAGGCCAGGGCGACCACCGACAGGCGCGGCAGGTCGTAGGCCAGGGCCTCGACCTCTTCGGCCGGCTCGATGCGCACGCCGACGCGGCGGCTGTTGGACGACAGCAGCGCGTCGCCCTCGGCCTGGAAGCGGGTCAGCGACAGGATGACGTCGCCGGCTTCCGGGATGGCGTCCTCGTCGGCGACGTTGACGAAGGCGTTCTCAGCCGATTGGGCCGCGCCGTCGATCAGCTTAATCAGCTTGGGCATAGACCGCTTCCTTGAAGGGCTCGAGGCCGACGCGGCGATAGGTGTCGAGGAAGCGTTCCTCGCCCTGGCGCGCGGCCAGATAGGTGTCGACCAGGGTGTCGATGGCGGGGGCGACCTTGTCGGCCGGCAGTGCCGGGCCGAGGATCTTGCCGATCGTGGCGTCTTCCGCGCCCGAACCGCCGAGCGAGAGCTGGTAGAATTCCTCGCCCTTCTTGTCGACGCCCAGGATGCCGATGTGGGCCACGTGGTGGTGGCCGCAGGCGTTGATGCAGCCGCTGATCTTGATCTTCAGCTCGCCAATCGTCTCGGCCCGGTCGGGGTCGGCGAAGGTCTTGGCGATGTCCTGGGCGATCGGGATCGCGCGCGCATTGGCCAGGGCGCAGTAGTCGAGGCCCGGGCAGGCGATGATGTCGCTGACCAGGTCGATGTTTGCCGTGGCCAGGCCGTTGGCCTCCAGGATCGCGTGCACCGCCGGCAGGTCGTCGAGCTTGATGTGCGGCAGGACGAGGTTCTGGGCGTGGGTGACGCGCAGGTCGTCCAGGCCGTAGCGCTCGGCCAGATCGGCCACGACGTCCAGCTGGTCTGCGGTGGCGTCACCGGGCGTCTGGCCAATGGCCTTCAGCGAGACCTCGACGATGGCGTAGCCCGGCTTCTTGTGCGGCTTGACGTTGTTACGCGCGAAGCGGGCCAGCGACGGGCTGGCGGCCTTGGCGGCCTCGAAGGCTTCCGAGCGGGCCGGCAGGGTCTCGAACGGGGTCTGGGCGAAGGCGCCGCGGATTCGGGCCAGCTCGACGTCGCCGAGATCGGCCCGGTCATGGTCGATCTTGGCCCACTCTTCCTCGACCTGGCGGCCGAACTCCTCGGCGCCGAGGGCGGCGACCAGGATCTTGATGCGGGCCTTGTAGATGTTGTCGCGGCGGCCGTGGCGGTTGTAGACGCGCAGGACGGCTTCCAGGTAGCTCAGCAGGCTCGAGGCCGGCAGGTGCTGCTTGATGGTCGGGCCGACATAGGGCGTACGCCCCTGCCCGCCGCCGACGATCACCTCGAAGCCCAGCGAGCCGTCACGGGCCCGACGCAGGATCAGGCCGATGTCGTGCACCTTCACCGCCGCGCGGTCGGTCAGGGCGCCGGTGATGGCGATCTTGAACTTGCGCGGCAGGTAGCTGAATTCCGGGTGCAGGGTCGACCACTGGCGGATCACTTCGGACCACACGCGCGGATCGTCGATCTCCTCGGCGGTGGCGCCGGCATAGGGGTCGGCGGTGGTGTTGCGGATGCAGTTGCCGCTGGTCTGGATGGCGTGCAGATCCACCTCGGCCAGGGCGTCCAGGATGTCCGGCGCGTCCTTCAGCTTGATCCAGTTGAACTGGACGTTCTGACGCGTGGTCATGTGCCCGTAGCCCTTATCGTAGGTGCGGGCGATCCAGGCGAGGCGACGGGCCTGGCGGGCGTTGAGCGAGCCGTACGGGATGGCGACCCGCAGCATGTAGGCGTGGAGCTGCAGGTAGAGGCCGTTCATCAGGCGCAGCGGCTTGAACTGGTCCTCGGTGAGGTCGCCGGCCAGGCGACGGGCCACCTGGTGACGGAACTCGTTGGAGCGGTCCGTCAGGAATTCACGGTCGATGACGTCGTACTGATACATAGGGTCGGCCTACTTGCGGCGGATCAGGTCGACGCGGCCCGTCGAGCGGGCGGCGCCGGAAGCGTGACGGATGGCCTCGACGACGGCGCCGCCTTCAGCCTGCTTGCCGTGAAGAAGTTCGTTGGTGGGCCCAAGCGCGCGAATGCGCTCGCGGTAGCTGACCGGCGCCAGGCCCAGGCCTTCGACGGTGATCAGGTCGATCGGATAGGGATCGACGATCACGGTCGGGGCGGCTTTGCCGGCGGCGACGGCGGCCTCGACCGCTTCGGCCTGGGCGTCGTCGAACAGCTGGGCGTCGCCGAAGCCGTCCACCCACGCGCCTTCCTTCCAGAAGACGACCTCCCCGTCGATCAGGCGATTGGCGGTCACGGCTTTCATTGGCCCGAACTCACGTTTTGAACTTCGAAGACGGCGACCTCATCCTTGGTAAGGCTGAGGTCGCCGGAAACTTGGATTTCGGCCATGGCCATGGCCTCGCCGACCATCAGCAGGGCCGGCCCCTTCAGCCCCTCGGTCGCGGTCGCCAGACCGGCCAGGGTGGTGAGGATGCGGCGCTCGTCGGCGCGGCTGGCGTTCTCGACGACCAGGGCCGGCGTCGAGCCGGCGCGGCCAGCGGCGGTCAGGCGCTCTGCGATGAAGCCCGCGGTCGAGACGCCCATATAGACGACGACGGTCTGGTTCGGACGCGCCAGGGCGGTCCAGTCCAGATCCGGCTCGCCGTGGGCCGCATGGCCGGTGACGAAGGTGACGGCCTGGGCGCTGCCGCGATGGGTCAGGGGCGCGCCGGCGGCGGCGCTGGCGGCGAGAGCTGCCGTGACCCCAGGCACCACGGTGCAGTCGACGCCGGCCTCGCGGCAGGCGGAAAGCTCCTCGCCGCCGCGGCCGAACAGGAAGGGGTCGCCGCCTTTCAGCCGCACGACCTCCAGGCCTTCGCGAGCGAGAGCGACCAGCAGTTGGTTGATGTCGTCCTGCGGCAGGGTGTGGCGCGACTTGCGCTTGGCCACGTCGATGCGGCGGGCCTGGGGCGCCAGGTCGAGGATCTCGCCCGAGACCAGGCCGTCGTGCACCAGCACGTCGGCGGCCTGCAGGGCCTTCAGCGCCTTGATGGTCAAGAGGTCGGGATCGCCGGGACCAGCGCCGACCAGGGTCACCCGGCCCACCGCCTTCAAACCGATGGGCCGCACACCCTCGCCGCCGCGAAGCGCGACCAGACGAGGTTCAGCCTTGCGATCCGAGGGCGACGCCATGCGCGATCCCAGGTCCTCTAAAAGCGTCCTTGGACGCGCGAAAGCGGCGCGAGCCGATCGACCCTCGCCGTCCAAACCCAATGAAATACGGGGCGAACCCGAAAGCTCGCCCCGCTCTTGCCCGCCGACGAAAAGGGCCAATCCGTCAGCGAACGCTTGCAAACTGGGCGCGGGCAGGCCAATTCGCAAACAAGGACTTCTGCCGGGGCGTTCAGTAAAACTCATGGAACGACAGAACGAACGGCGCCGCCTTCCGCCTCTCAACGCCCTGCGGGCTTTCGAGGCCGCGGCGCGCCATCTGAACTTCAGCCGCGCCGCCGACGAACTGTCGGTGACGCCCGGCGCCGTGAGCCAGCAGATCCAGAACCTGGAAGACTATGTCGGCGCGGCCCTGTTCAAGCGCACGCCCAAGGGCCTGCTGCTAACCGACGCGGCCCAGACCGCCCTGCCCGCCCTGCGCGAAGCCTTCGACCGCCTGGCCGAGGCCGCCTCCCTGCTGACCGCCGCCGTCGACGGCCGCCGCCTGACCCTGACGGCCGCCCCGTCCTTCGCCGCCAAGTGGCTGGTGCCGCGCCTGGGCAAGTTCGAGCAGGCCCAGCCGCAGGTCGACGTCTGGCTGTCGGCCGGCATGGAGGTCGTGGACTTCGCCGCCGGCGAGGTGGACTTGGCCATCCGCTACGGCTCGGGCCGCTATCCGGGCCTGGAAGTCATCCGCCTGCTCAACGAGACCGTGGTGCCCGTCGCCAGCCCTGAGCTGCTGGCCGAGACGCCGCTGGAAAGCCCCGAAGACCTGTCGCGCCACATCCTGCTGCACGACGGCTCGCCCGACGCCGACGATTCGTGCCCGGACTGGGCCATGTGGCTGGCGGCGCGCGGCATCAAGGGCGTCGATGGCGCCCGCGGCCCGCGCTTCAACCAGTCGAGCTTGGTGATCGAGGCCGCCGCCAACGGCCGCGGCATCGCCCTGGCCAAGCGCACCCTGGCCCAGGCCGATCTCGACGCCGGCCGCCTGGTGATCCCGTTCGACATCGCGACCTCGGTCGACTTCGCCTATTACGTGGTCCACCCCAAGGCCAAGGGCCGCCTGCCGCAGGTGAAGGCCTTCGTCGGCTGGCTGAAGGACGAGGCGGCCGCCCACGAAGCGGCCCTGCTGACCATCGACAACGGGGCGGGCATCTAGGTCCGGCATCTAGGCTGGAACAGCCCCGCCAAACCGGCTTAAAGGGGCTCATGATCAAGACGACTCTCAACGTCGACGAGCGCCTCGCGCCGGCCGACTGCCAGACCATGGTCGACGTGCGCCAGGGCGTCGACGCCCTGGACCGAGCTCTGGTGGCCCTGCTCACCGAGCGCCAGGGCTACATGGACGCCGCCGCCCGCATCAAGACCGACCGCAGCAAGGTGTTCGACCGCGCCCGCATCGAGGACGTGGTCGACAAGGTCAAGGCCGCCGCGCGCGACGCCGGCCTGTCCGAAGCCATCGCCGAGCCGGTCTGGCGCACCCTGATCGACCGCTGCATCGCCTATGAGCACGACAGCTGGGACCGGACCAAGGGCGCAGCGTGACCAAGGAAGAGATCGACCAGCAGCTGGACGAGATGGCCGCCGAAGCGCTCGCCAAGGGCGACGACGACCTGCGTCCCGGCCTGATCTATCTGAACGACAAGGCCTACGGCGTGCAGATCCGCACCGAGACCGTCTCGGCCAAGCGCGGCCAGCGCTATCGCGGCGTGCGGGTGTTCGTCTCGCGCAGCTACGACACCAGGATCATCACCCGCAAGGAGACGGCCGGCCTGGAGGTCGGTGAGTTCGAGGACCTGACGGACTCGATCCCGAACCCGGAATGACGACGCGCGACGCGGGCGCCCGCTCGCGCTAAGGTCGCGCACGGCCTGCGGGCCGTCAGTGGACGCGACTCCATGTACGCCCCCCCTGACCGAACGCGACAAGCAGACGGCCGTCGCCGAATTGCAGGCCGGCCCGCTTCGCTGGCTCGCCGAGGTGCGCGTCACCCCGGCGGGCGTGCTGGCAGTCGGCGCCCTGCTGGCCGGCACGCTGCTGTCGACGGCGGTGATCGTCTGGGCCTCGGCCGCGCCGGCCCGCATCCGCGCATCGCGGAAATAGCCTCCGAATTCACCCGGCCCCGCAGCGGCGCTGCAACCTGGGAGAAAAACAACCGCTCGGCGAACGCCATGGTGGACAGATCGGCGGGCTTTGGCATCCTTTCAGGTGCGAGGCCGTCGCCGCGCCATCTCATGACCGCTCGGGGGAGCCTCGTGACCAGGAACGCCTACCGGCCGCCCGCTCCGCGCCCGCCCCGTGAGCCGCCGCAACAGCCCGTCGGCGAGCGCGTGTTCTGGATCAGCATCGGCCTCAGCGGACTGTGCTGCGCGGTCATCGTCTGGCTGGTGCTGGCCAATGTGCCAGGCGACGTCTTCAGCTTCTGGCCCCGGGTCTTCATCGTGGCGCTGCTGGCGATCTTCGTCTGCGGGTCGCTGGCCACCACCGAGGTCATCCCCTGGGGATCGCGCAGCTGGATCCAGTGGCGCAGGCCCAAGGTGCTGGGCGCCGTCGTCTGCCTGCTGCTGGGCGCCGGCGGCTTCGTGGCGGGCGTGGCGACGATCTTCAACCCGCCCGCCGCCGAGCAGAAGACCCTGGTGGCGACCCAGAAGGCCGTGCAGGGCGTCGACAGGAAACTGGACGAGCTTTCGACGTTCCTTCACGCGCGGTTCCCCGACGATCCGCCGGTTCTTAAGGAGATCGGCGGACGCTGGGGCGATCTCGACCCGGCCTGCGAGGTGGTGTGGGACATCCGGGTGGTGCGGCGCGGCGGCAAGGCCGCCCTCGTCGCCGAAACGACCCGGGTGCCCGACGGCGCGAAGCCGCATCGGTTCGTGGGCGACATTATCAACGTCGAAGACGGCGTGCTCTATGTCGAGGGGGTGGAGCCGCAGACCGCGCAGGGCGCCCTGGCGCACTTCACGTTGAACGCCGCCAGCCAGCGGCTGTCGTGGGACGACCGCTCACGCGGTTCGGGCGGGGTGGAGACCTATCGCCGATGCGCGTGAAGCGGCTCCTGGCGGCGCTCGCGCTGGCGGCCATGCTCACGGGCGCTCCGGCGGCCGCCCTGGCGCAGTCGCCGCCCGTCTCGACCCGCCCCGACGACCTCAGCGGCGCCTCGCGCGCGCAGTTTGTGCGGGTGCAGAAGGAACGCGACGGCATCGCCGCGCAGCTTGGCCTGAAGCGGCGCACGGTGGACGCCATCGCGGTCGTCGCCCTGGGCCAGAACAGCAGCTTCACCGACGCCGAACTGGTCGTCGCCGTCCGCGAGCAGGCCCAGACCGCCCGCAAGCTGCTGGACGAGAACGAACGGCTGGCCACCCGCGTCAAGGCGCTGGAGACCCCCGCGATCCGCGACCCGGCCCTGGCCGCGCTGCAGCGGGCCGAGACCGCCATCGACGAGGGCCGCTTCGTCGACGCCGAGCGCGAATACGCCGCCATCCGCGAGGTACGCTGGGAACAGGTCGACGACGGCGCCTCGGCCTGGGAAGCGGCCGTCTCCGGCCAGGCCGTCGCCGCCCGCCTGGCCGGCGACTTCGACCGCGCCGAAGACATCCGCCTCACCGCCGGCCGCGAAGCCGCCGCCCGCCTCCGCGCCGCGGCGGACAGGATAGAGCTAGATCAACTGATGCAGGCGGCCAGCGAGCGGTATCAGCAGGGCGAGGTGTTCGGGAAACGCGCGGCGCTGGAACGTGCGATAGCGCTCTACAGGCAGGACATCCTGCCAAGGCTGTCAGAGACTGAAACGCCCATCGACTGGGCGGCCAACCAAAACAATCTGGGCGTGGTTCTGCTGACTCAGGGCCGACGCCTTACCGGCCCAGAAAGCGTTGCCCACCTTGATGAGGCCGTGGCGGTGTTTCGCGCATCGCTGCGCGTCTATTCCCAGGCAAAAACGCCAAGTGACTGGGCGTCGACCCAGAACAATCTCGGCATCGTGCTTGAAATACAGGGCGAGCGCCTAACCGGACCAGACGCCCTCGCCCGTCTCGACGGATCTGTCACCGCCTTCCGCGCAGCGCTGCAGGTCTATTCGGAAGCCGACACGCCTTTTGCGTGGGCCACCACTCAGAACAATCTCGGAAACGCCCTTCTGTCGCTAGGGGAACGCTTCGCAGGACCCGAAGCGGCTCGCCGTCTGGAGGAGGCAGTGGCGGCCTATCACGCAGCCCTGAGAATCTACTCGGAAGCGGAGGCACCAGACCAATGGAGCATGACCCAGAGTAATCTGGGCATAGCGCTGCGAACCCAGGCCGAGCGAGGCGCCGGTCCCGCCGCCATGACCCGCCTCGACGAGGCGGTCACGGCCTATAGAGCCTCGTTGCGCGTCCGTTCCGAAAACGAGACGCCCGCCGCCTGGGCGTCGACCCAAAACAATCTTGGCGTTACGCTTCGATATCAAGGCGAGCGCCTGGTCGGCCCGAACGCCATCGCCCGCCTCGACGAGGCGGTGCAGGCCTATCGCGCCGCGTTGCGCGTCTACTCCGAAAGCGAAACGCCGGCGGATTGGGCCATGACCCAGAACAATCTGGGCATCGCCCTTCTTGCGCAAGGAGAACGCCTCGCCGGAACCGAATCCATCGCTCGCCTGGACGAAGCCATCATCGCCGAACGCGCAGCGCTACGATTCTATTCAGAAGCTGAAACGCCAGCCAGTTGGGCCTCGGTGCAGAACAATCTGGGCGTGGCGCTCCGCACCCAAGGTCAGCGCCTCGCCGGCGCGCAAGGCTTGAGCCGTTTCGACGAAGCCATAGTCGCCTTTCGCGCCGCACTGCGTGTCCGAACCGAAGCCGAAACGCCGGCCGACTGGGCGTCGACCTTGAACAATCTCGGCGTTGTCCTCCAGACGCGGGGCGAACGCCTGGCCGGCCCCGACGCCCTCGTCGCCTTTAGTGAAGCCGCCGTCGCCTATCGCGCAGCCCTGCGGGTCTATTCTGAAACCGAGACCCCTTCCTTATGGGGCATAACCCAGAACAATCTGGGCGTCCTCCTACAGAGCCAAGCCGAACGCCTTAAAGGCGCCGAAGCCGTCGAACGGCTCGATGAAGCCGCCACCGCACTTCGCGCCTCGCTCCGGGTTCGCAGCGAGAACGACACGCCCGCCGACTGGGCCATGGTTCAAAATAACCTAGGCATAATGCTTCGCACAAAAGCGCTTTTGCTCATCGGATCACCCAGCATTCAAGCTCTAGACGAGGCCATCGCAGCGAACCGCGCCGCCCTGCGCGTCCGCACGGAGGTCGAAACACCTGCCGCATGGGCAATCTCCCAGAATAATCTCGGCGCGGTTCTTGAAACGAAGGGAAAGCGGCTCGATGGAGCGGCAGGAGTCGCGTGTTTGGAAGAAGCCGCCAGCGCCTATCGCGCGGCCCTGCGCGTGTTTTCGTTGCCGGGAAGTTCAGCCAACGAGGAAATCACCCGCACAAACCTCCAACGCGCCGAACGCCTCCTCGCGAAACGCCGCGCCCCGCATCAGGACAGGAACGGCAAGCGCGCGTCCCGCGCCCCCTTAGCCCTTCAGTGATCGCAGCGCCTGCTCGTGGACATAGGCGGCGATGTCGAGCAGCACCGCATCGAGGGCGGTGATCACTTCGTCCAGACTGGCCTCGCCGGCCTCGGCGCGCTGGCAGACGTCGCCCAGCGCATTGGCCCCGACGCCGCGCGCCGCGCCCTTGACCGTATGGACCGCGTCGCGCCAGCCGGGATGGTCGGGCGACAGCATCGGAGCCCACAGCGCGGCCTGTTCGCGGAACAGGGCCAGCACCTCCTCGATCACCGTGGCGTCGCCGGCCGCGAACCCTTCCAGATAGGCGAAATCCACGGCTCCGCTGATATCTCGCCTGGCCATCGAAAAAGTCCTTGCGCTCTCAAATTCATTGCGTATGTTCCGCGCCTCGCCGCCGGGACGCTTCAGCGCTTCGGAATCGCGAATGGGTGTATAGCTCAGTTGGTAGAGCAGCTGACTCTTAATCAGCGGGTCGTAGGTTCGAATCCTACTACACCCACCATTCTCTCTCAGAACTAATGATCTGAAACCGGATGGCCGCGCCAGACGGCCGCGAAAGCGGCTGGCGCCGAGGCTTCGCGCAGCCACGCGCTGTTTTGACCTGCCAGTGTCCGACAGTCGGGCGCCGCCGCCCACGCCCCCTTGAACCTTCGTTTCGCGCCTAGCGTCGCCGATCACTATCATCGGATCCGCGCCATGACCGCCGCCAAGCCGCCCTCGCCCCGCCTGCCCCTGCTCGTCCACGCCGGCTACGGCGCGGGCCAGATCGCCGGCCAGGTGTTCCGCGACGCCCCCTCGCTGCTGCTGCTGTTCTTCATGACCAATGCGCTGGGCGTCGAGCCCGCGCTGGCCGGGGCGGCGATCTTCTTTCCCAAGCTGTTCTGGGGCCTGATCTCGGACCTGACCGTCGGCCTCGTTTCGGACCGCTGGAAGGCCCGGGTTCCGCGTCGCCTGTGGCTGCTGGTCGGGGCGCTGCTGGCGCCGGCCGCGCTGATCCTGCTGTTCCACGTGCCGGAAGGGAGCCCCGCGTTGAAGGCCGGCTACGTGGCGGCCGCCTTCAGCGTCTACATGATCGTGTTCGGGGCCTTCTCTGTGCCCTACCTCGCGATCGGCACGGAGCTTTCCGACGATCCCAAGGAGCGGACGGTGGTCATGGCCTGGCGGATGGGCTTCTCGGCGATCGGCCTGCTGGTCGGCAACGCCCTGGCCCCCGTGCTGGTGCAGACCTGGGGCGGCGGACGGCCGGCCTATTCGCAGATGTCGCTGGTGCTGGCGGCGGTGTGCTCGGTCAGCCTGCTGATCGCCTTCCTGGCCTCGCCGCGCCCCGTGGTGCAGGCGGCCGGCGCCCCGGCCATGCGGCTGAAGGCGATTCTCAGCGCCGTGGCCGACCCGACCTTCCGCCCCCTGCTCGGCGCCTATGTTCTGCAGCTGATCGGCTCGGGCCTGGGCTACGCGGCCATGGTCTACTTCCTCAGCTACAACATGGGCCGCGCGGACGCCCTGACGCAGATCGGCATGATCGTGCTGGTGATGAGCGCCGTGGTCATCGCCGCCCAGCCGCTGTGGATCAGGCTGTCGACCGCCTTCGGCCGCAAGCGCGTCTACATCGCTGCCGCTTTGGGCCACGCCGTGGTCCAGGCCGCCTGGGGCGTGATGGCCGGCGCGCCGCTGCCGGCGATCTACGCCGTGGTCGTGCTGTTCGCCCTGTTCAATTCGGGCTGGAGCCTGATGGGCTACAGCCTGCTGTCGGACGTCATCGCCAAGGACGAGGCCGAGCATGGCGAAAGCCGGGCCGGCGTGTTCTCGGCCCTCTGGACCGGCGCCGACAAGATCGGCTTCGCCTTGGGCGGCACCCTGCTGACGGGCCTCGTCCTGTCGGCCTTCGGCTTCTCCAGCGCCCTGGCGGTGACCGGCGCGGCCCAGCCGAGCTCGGCGCTGGTCGGGGTGGCGGTGGCGTTCGCCTATGCCCCGGCGGCGTTCAACCTGGCGGCTGCGGCGCTCTATGCGCGGTTCGGGAAGGCCTAGTCCACCTGGCTTCGTCATCCCGGCCGAAGCGAATCGCAGAGCCGGGACCCAGGGGACCGGGCGCGGCGGTCGGACTCACAAACGAACAGGGGCCGACGCAATGCGCCGGCCCCCAGGTCCCGGATAAGCCCTTCGGGCTTTCCGGGATGACGAGTTGTTTGGAAGGCGAGCGCCTCAGCCCACCTTCACCAGCGTCTTGCCGGCGTTGGCGCCCTTCATCAGGCGCTCGAACTGGGCCGGGGCCGACTCGATGCCCTCGCCCAGGTCCTCGACCTGCACCAGGCGGCCTTCCTTGAGCCAGGGCTCGGCGGTCTTCACCCACTCGTTCCAGCGCGGATAGAAGTCGTAGACCACCAGGCCCATGACCGCGGCGCGCTTGCCGACGATGGGACCCAGGCCGAACTGCGGCGGCGGGCCGTCGGCGTGGTAGTGGGCCGACAGGCCGCAGATCACCACGCGGCCATAGGTCTTCAGCAGGCCGAACACCGGATTGAGGATCGGCAGGCCGACGTTCTCGAAGTGAACGGTGGGACCGCCGTCGGTCAGGGCCTTCAGCTCGTCGACCCAGCCCTCGTTGCGGTAGTCGACCGCGCCGTCGAAGCCGTAGCGCTCGACCACCTGGGCGACCTTGTCGGCCCCGCCGGCGATGCCGACGGCCTTGGCGCCGAGGATCCTGGCGATCTGGCCGGCCGTGCCGCCGACGCTGCCGGCGGCCGCGTCGACCGTGAAGACGTCGCCCGCGCCGACCTTGGCCAGCTGGGTGACGCCGGCCCAGGCGGTCAGGCCCGGCATGCCCAGCACGCCCAGGTGATTGGAGACGCCCAGCGAGGCGTCGACCTTGCGGGCGAACTTGGCGTCCATCAGGCCGACCTGCGTCCAGCCGGCGTCGCCGACCACGTGGTCGCCCGGCGCGAAGTCCGGATGGCCCGAGGCGATGACCTCGGCGACCGACGAGCCCGGCAGGGTCTCGCCCGGCGCCGGGCGCGGCTCGCCCATGTGCCGGCCGCGGAAGCGCGAGCCGAGATAAGGGTCGAGCGACAGGTAGAGCACCCGCACCAGCAGCTGGCCGGCCGGGGCTTCGGTCGGCGCGGCGCGCTCGATCACCTCGAAATCGGCGGCGACGGGCACGTCCTCGATCGTGCGCTTGAGGACGACTTCCAGGGTCTTGCTCATGGTCGGCTTTCGCTCCGGCGGGCGCCGCCTGTCGGAGAGAGCCTGCGCCCCCTGCCCGGCCGCCCCGCGGTTGGGACTATCGATGGGGCGACCCTAGCTTTCCGGACCTGCCCGTGGCCGCCGCCAAATCCGATCCATCCGCCAGCCGAACTTCCGCGCTCGCCGCCCTGCGGGCGATCGTCGGCGAAACCGGCGTCCGCGACGACGAGGCCGCCCGCGTCCTCTACAGCCAGGACATCTTCGCGATCGCCGACGAGACGGTGCTGGCCGTGGTCGCGCCGACCAGCCTCGAGCAGCTGGCGGCCGTGGCCGCCCTGGCCGCGCGCGAGGGCCTGGCCCTGGCCCCGCGCGGCGGCGGCATGAGCTACACCAAGGGCTACATCCCCGCCCGCGCCGGCACGCTGAGCCTGGATCTCTCCAGGCTCGACAAGATCGTGCGCATCGACGCGGCCGACATGGTCGCCACCGTCCAGGCCGGCTGCACCTGGAAGACGCTGGACGACGCCCTCGCCCCGCTGGGCCTGCGCGCGCCGTTCTGGGGGCCGATGTCGGGCCTGACCTCGACCATCGGCGGGGGCCTGTCGCAGCAGAACGCCTTCTTCGGCGCCGGCCACTACGGCACGACAAGCGAGAGCATCGTGGCCCTGACCGTGGTGACGGGCGAGGGCCGCATCCTGCGCACCGGCGCGCGCGGCAAGGACGGCGAGCATCCGTTCTGGCGGTTCTACGGACCGGACCTGACGGGCCTGTTCGGCGGCGACTGCGGGGCTCTGGGGATCAAGGCCGAAGTGACCTTGCGCCTGATCCGCCGGCCGGCGCACGAAGCCTACGCCTCCTTCGCCTTCGCCGACGCGGCCTCGATCATCGAGGCCATGGCCGAAATGACCCGCGCCGGGATCGCCAGCGAACTCTGCGGCTTCGACCCGAACCTGACCAAGGTGCGCCTGCGCCGCTCCTCGCTGCTGAGCGACGTAAAGGTGCTGAAGGACGTCGCCGCCAAGCAGGGCTCGCTGATCAAGGGCGCGGTCGCCGCCGCCAAGGTGGCCCTGGCCGGTCGGGATTTCGTCGGCGCCGACGACTATCCGCTGCACGTGATCTGCGAGGGCCGCAGCAAGGCCGGGGTCGAGGCGGATCTCGCCGAAGCGAAAGCGATCGCCAAACGCTTCGCCGGCCGCGAGATAGAGAACAGCATCCCCCGCATCATCCGCGCCCAGCCTTTCCCGGCGGCCAATTCGATCCTCGGCCCCGGCGGCGAGCGGTGGGCGACCCTGCAGTGCGTCGCGCCGTTGTCGCGGGCGGCGGCGATCCACGCGGCGATCGAGGCGGTCTATGCCGAGATGGCGGGGGCCTTCGCCGAGCATGGCGTCGACACGGCCTTCATGTTCACGGCGCTGTCGACCAACGCCTTCGTCATCGAGCCGACCTTCTACTGGCCCGGCGCGCGCCACGCCCTGCACGAGGCGACGATCGAGCCGCACCTGCTGGCCAAGCTGCCGGCCCTGCCGCACGACCCGGCAGCCTTCGCCGTGGTCAGCCAGGCCCGCGCTCGGGTGATGGCGATCTTCCAGGCCGAAGGCGCCGGCCACCTGCAGATCGGCCGCGTCTATCCCTATGCCGACAGCCTCGACGAAGCCTCCCGGGCGCTGCTGGAGGCGGTGAAAGCCGCGCTCGACCCGCAGGGCCTGATCAATCCCGGCGTCCTCGGCCTCGGAGCCAGACCATGAGCACCTACCGCGCCCTCGAACTGCGCCGCTTCGCCCGCACCCTGCGCGAGGCCGCCGACGTGGTGGAGGTCCCGATGCGCGCGCCCGGCCCCGGCGAGGTGGCGGTGCGCAACGCCTGGTGCGGGATCAACGGCCTGTTCGACGTGCAGATCGCCCGCAACGCCGTCAGCTACGTCAAGGTCTCCCCGCCCATGCCGATGGGCGTCGAGGCGGTCGGGATCGTAGAAGCCGTGGGCGACGGCGTGACCGAGCTGGCGGTCGGCGACGCGGTGGCCAGCGTGCGCTTCGGCGGCGGCTATCGCGAGATGAACATCGCGCCGGCCAACACTTTCGTGAAGGTCCCGGCGGCCGACCAGGAATCGCTGATCCTGGCCTCGACCGGCGTCTCGGCCCACGTGGCCTTCCAGCAGATCGGCCAGGCCAGGCCCGGCGAGACCGTGGCGATCTCGGCGGCGGCCGGCGGCCTGGGCCACATCCTGGTGCAGATCGCCAAGGCCCACGGCTGCAAGGTCGTCGCCGTCTGCGGCGGACCGAAGAAGGCCGACTTCGTGCGCAGCCTGGGCGCCGACGCGGTAATCGACTACCGCGCCGAACCGGTCGCCGCCGCCCTGGCCCGCGACTTTCCCGAGGCCCTGGACGTGGCCATCGACACGGTGGGCGGCGAGATCTTCGACGCCTTCGCCGACAACCTGGCCCGCCACGGCCGCCTTGTGGTGGCCGGCGTCGCCCAGGACATGGACGGCGGCGCCGAGATCGTCAGCGCCCCGCGCATCGCCCACAAGCTCTACTACAAGGCCGCCTCGATCCGCGGCTTCATGAACGGCCTGCTGACAGAGCACTGGCCGGCGGCGCGGGCGGACCTGGCGGCGCTGAAGGCGGCCGGCAAGCTGAAGGCCGTCGCCGACGACACGGCGTTCGAGGGCGTCGAGGCGATCTACGACGCGGTGGACTGGCTGAACTCCGGCAAGTCGATGGGCAAGGTGACGGTGAAGCTCTAGCGCCACGTCGCTCAACCTTGAGCATTGCGGCGACCGCGTGCGACAAGCTTGGCCTTGCCTGATGGAGCCAAGTCTTGCGCCCTACGACAGCCCTGCTTCTCGCCTCGATCACCCTGGCCTCCTGCGGCGCCGGTGATCCCGCGCCCAAGCTGTCGAGCGAGGCGGAGGCGGTCGTCGCCCGCTCCAAGACGACGCAAGCCACCTACGCCGCCTACGCCTGGACCAAGGTCGAGCGCGACGGCCGCATGGTGGAGGAGTGGTCGGCGGAGTTCCACGACGGCGCCAAGCACCGTGTCGAGACGCCCAGCCATCGCCTGATCGCCGACTGCGTCGCGCGCGTGGGCAAGGCGCTGACGGTGGCGACCGGCGAGATCTACGACGACCCCAAGGTCGCCGTCGCCGCCTGCGGCGTGAACACCAATCCAAAGACCAGGGCGTCTGCCTATCTCGGCTCGATCCAGACCCCGTTCGGCAAAGCCGATCGCATCACGGTCACCGACGCCGAGGTGATCCGCAGCTACGACATCACGTCCCAGGGCGTCATCGTCGGCGGAACCTATCGCGTGAACGACGAGAACAAGAGGCTGGTTCTGGAAGCTCGCGCCGTGGCCGTGGAAAGCATGCTGCCGGCCGCCGACATGTTCGACGCCCAGTCCCTGCAGAAAAGCTTCGTGCCCGAGCGCTACAAGGCCCCGCCGGCGAACCCTTGAGGGTCCAGCGCCTTGCGCATGTGAACCACGACACCTTTGGGCAGGGTCTCTTCGCGATCCACGACATAGCCGGCCTGGCGATAGATCGCGATGTTCCGCTCGAAGCGCTGGTTGGTGTAGAGCCGCACGGTCGAGAGCCCCGCCTCGACCGCCAACGCTTCCGCATGAGCCAGCAGGCAGCGGCCAAGGCCTCGGCCATGGCGGCGCGCGCTGGTGGCCGGACGATCCGGCGGCGCGATCGCTGCAGGATCGCTGGATGGACTGGTCGCAGGCCAGCCTGCAGCCGGACTTCCTCAACGGCGTGTTCTGGGGCTTCTACCGCACGCCGCCGGCGCAGCGGGACATGCCGCGCGTCGAGGCGGCGATTGCCCGGTGCGCGGCGTATTTCCGGCTGCTGGACGCGGTGCTGGCGGAGCGGCCCTGGCTCGGCGGCGACGAGATCGGCTTGGCCGACATCCCGGCGGGGACGGCGCTCTATCGCTATTTCGAGCTGGCGATCGACCGGCCCGACGTGCCGAACGTCGTCGCCTGGTATGAGCGGCTACAGGCGCGGCCGGGGTACCGGGCGAATGTGATGGTTCCGTTCGGAGAGCTCGAAGGGCGGCTGGCGTACTAGGGCTGAAAGCAGCGCCTAGCCAACTCTTGAAAGCGACCCCACCCCGTAAAATCCCCGCGAAAGCGGGGACCCAGGTGTTTTATCGTCGAGCAACTCGCGTTTCAGAAAAAGCCTGGGTCCCCGCTTTCGCGGGGATTTTACGGATGAGGGCAAAGCCCCTCAGTGCGGCTCTTCCCCGCCAGAGACGTTCAAACTCTCGGCGGTGATGTACTTGGCGTCGTCCGAGCACAGGAAGGCCACGGCGTCGGCGGTGTCTTCGGCCTTGCCAGGACGGCCCAGCGGGATGCGGGCGGCCATGGCGGCCAGATAGGTCTCGACCGAGGCGGCGCCGGTGACCTTGGCGAAGTATTCGTTCTGCCAGGCGCCCAGCCCCGTGGTCACGTGGTTGGGGCAGACGTTGTTGACGGTGATCTGGTGGGCGCCCAGCTCGATCGCGGCCGAGCGGGTCAGGCCCACGAGGCCGTGCTTGGAGGCGGTGTAGGCCTGGGCGTGCGGGAAGCCCGACTTGGCCGCCTGGCTGGCGATGTTGACGATGCGCCCGCCCTTGCCCTGGCCGATCATCACTTCCGCGGCGGCCTTCAGGCCGAAGAAGGCGCCGGTCAGGTTGACGTCGATGACCGCCGACCAGTCCTCGGGCCGCACATCCATCAGCGGCTTCATGATGTAGCCGATGCCGGCGTTGTTGACCCAGATGTCGAGCGAGCCGTGGGTGCTCACGGCATGGTCGGCCAGCGCCCGGACCTCCTCCCAGCGACGCACGTCGCAGGGCTGGGTGCTGGCCGACCCGCCGTACTGGCGCAGATCGGCGGCGATCGCCTCCATCTCCTCGGTCCCGCCGATCATCCCGGCTGGCGTGGAAGGATCGACGGGGCGACCAAGATCGGAAACGACAACCGCCGCTCCCTCCTGCGCCAGGCGTCGTGCGATGGCCTCCCCCAGGCCTCCGCGCCGACCGGACCCGGTGACGACCGCCGTCTTGCCCGCGAAACGTCCCGTCATGCTCAGCCCACCTTGTCGGTGACGATGAACACGGGGTCGGCCAGGGCCTGGAATTCGGCGGCGATCGCCTGCATCGTCGCGCTCGCCACTTCGGCCCCGAAGGCGTCCATGTCGGCGACGTCGATGATCTCGACATATTGGTAGGGCGGCGGGGCCTCGGTTCCGAGCAGGGCCGCCGAGCGGAAGACCTCGAACTTGTCGATCGAGGCCAGGCCGTTGACGGTCGGCAGGTCGCGTTCCTTGGCCCAGGCCTCGTAATCGGCGACCGAGACGCCGGGCTTCAGGTTGAACAGGGCGACAATCCGCGTGACGGCCATCGGGCGCTCCCTCCGTTGCGGCTCCAGCGCCGCCGTGAAGATTGAAGCCGCATGCTGGATCGCCGCCCCGATGGGCGCGAGCGCCGCGCTCAGACTGTTCGCCTCTTGGAGAAAGCCCCCATGTCCGCTCCCGCAGATTTCCGCTGGCCGGACGGCTCGCGCCTGGCCCTGTCGATCGTCGTCAATGTCGAGGAAGGCGCCGAGCACAACATCCGCGACGGCGACAAGGGCCCCGAGCCGGTCGACGAACTGGGCGCGGTTCCCAAGAAGCCGATGCGCATGCACGGCAGCGAGAGCAACTACCTCTATGGCATCAAGGCCGGCGCGCCGCGCATCCTGCGCATCCTCGACCAGCACGGCATCGAGGCCACCTGGACGGCCGCGGCCCTGGCCCTGGAGCGCGCCCCGGATCTCGCCGCCGCCATCCGCGCCCGCGGCGACGAGGTGGCCGCCCACGGCTATCGCTGGACCCACCAGTTCTGGATGGACGAAGCCAAGGAGCGCGAGTTCATCACCAAGGCCGCCGACTCGATCGAACAGACGATCGGGACCCGTCCGTCCGGCTGGCTGTCGCGCTACCTGCACACCGACCACACCCGCCGGCTGCTGGCCGAGGCCGGGTTCAGCTATCACATGGACGACTATTCCGACGACTTCCCGTTCTGGGACCGCGTCGAGACCTCGGACGGCCAGAGCAAGCCGATGGTCATCCTGCCCTACGCCATGGACTCCAACGACATGAAGTTCTGGCTGGCCCCGTCGCTGACCGCCAAGGACTGGCTGGACTACGCCGTGGCCACCTTCGATGAGCTGCACGCCGAGAGCCAGGAGGTCGGGGCGCGGATGATGAGCCTGGGGCTGCACCTGCGGATCATCGGCCGTCCGGGCCGCATCGGCGCCTTCCGCAAGTTCCTGGATCACGTCGCCGCCCACGACGGCGTTTGGATCGCCTGTCGGAGAAAGATCGCCGAGGCGTTCGCGCAAGGGGTCCCGATCGGCGATTGACGGCCAGGGCGATTGTCCTGACATTTCAACGACACGGGCGGCTCAGCCGATCATGACCTATCGCTCGCTGCTCTTCGTGCCCGGCACGCGTCCGGACCGCTTCGGCAAGGCGCTGGACGCCGGCGCCGACGCGGTCTGCATCGACCTGGAAGACGCCGTGCCGCCGGCCGGCAAGGCCGAGGCGCGGGCCGCCGCCCTCGCCTTCCTGGGCCAGCCGCGCACCGCCGTGGTCGGCCTGCGGATCAACGGCGTGCGCACGCTTGAGGGCCTGAAGGACCTGGTGGCCCTGGCCGAGAGCGGCGCCCGACCAGACTTCCTGATGATCCCCAAGGTCGCAGCCCCCGAAGACCTGCTGACCGCCGGCGAGGTGCTGCCGGGCCTGCCACTGTGGCCCGTGGTCGAGTCGGCCGAGGGCCTGCGCCGGGCCTTCGAGATCTGCGCCGCAAGCGGCGTGGCCGGCGCGCTATTCGGCGGGGCGGACCTGTCGGCCGACCTCGGCTCGACCATGGACTGGGACGCCCTGCTGCTGGGCCGCGGCACGCTGGTCGCCGCCTGCGCCCGCGCCGGCGTCGCCTCGCTGGACGTGCCGCACCTGAACCTTTCCGACCCGGACGACCTGGCCGCCTCGACCCTGCGGGCCAAGGCCCTGGGCTTCACCGGCCGGTCCTGCATCCACCCGACCCAGGTGGCCGCGGTGAACGCCGCCTACACCCCCTCGCCCGCCGAGATCGAGCGCGCCCAGCGCGTGGTCGAGGCCTTCGACGCCGCCGGCGGGGCCGCAGCCCTGCTGGACGGCAAGCTGATCGAACTGCCGGTCGTCCGCGCCGCACGGCGCGTCCTCGACCGCGCTTAGACCTAGGAGACTCCCCCATGTCGCAGAACTGGAAAGAGGTCGGTCCGCAGCGCTACCGCGAGACCTTCGGCCGCTATTTCGAGGACTTCATCGTCGGCGACGTCTACGAGCACCGCCCCGGCAAGACGGTGACCGAGTACGACAACCACCTGTTCACGCTGCTGACGCTGAACACCCACCCGATGCACTTCGACGCCGAGTTCGCCAAGGCCTCGGAGTTCAAGAAGAACCTGGTGGTCAGCCCCTACACTCTGGCCCTGCTGATCGGCATGAGCGTGACCGACGTCTCGCAGAAGGCCATCGCCAATCTCGGCATGGACGAGGTGAAGTTCAGCGCCCCGGTGTTCGCCGGCGACACGATCTATGGCGAGAGCGAGGTGCTGGCCAAGCGCGAGAGCAAGTCGCGCCCCGGCCAGGGCATCGTCACGATCCTGACCACGGGCATCAACCAGGACGGCACGGTCATCTGCACCTTCAAGCGCAACATGCTGATCCCGGCGCGCGGCCACGCCGTCGAGGACAAGGTCGGGAACTACTAGGATGAGCGAGATCTCGGAAGCCGACGAACGCGCCATCCTCGACGCCATCGACAAGTGGCTCGAGAAGAAGGTCGCCCCTGTGGCGATGCAGCTCGAGCACGACGACGAATATCCCCATGCCCTGGTCGAGGACATGAAGGAACTGGGTCTGTTCGGGGCGCTGATCGACCCGGAATACGGCGGCCTGGGGCTGTCGGCCCTGACCTATTCGCGGATCGTCACCAAGATCAGCGCCGAGTGGATGAGCCTGACGGGCGTCTTCAACTCGCACCTGATGATGGCCATGGTCGTCCAGAAGTTTGGTACGCAGAAGCAGAAGGATTTCTGGCTGCCCCGCTTCGCCAGCGGCGAGATGCGCGGCTGCCTGGGCCTGACCGAGCCGGACGCCGGCACCGACCTGCAGGGCATCCGCACCGTCGCCAGGCGCGACGGCGCCGACTACGTGGTCAACGGGACCAAGACCTGGATCACCAACGCCATCGAGGGCCACGTCTCGGCCCTGCTGGTGAAGACCGATCCCGAGGCCCAGCCGCGCCACAAGGGGATGAGCATGCTCATCACCCCGAAGATCGATCCCGAGACCCGCGCGCCCATCCCCGGCGTCACGAACGGCCGCAAGCTGGAGAAGCTCGGCTACAAGGGCATCGACAGCGGCGAGTTCATCTTCGAGGACTATCGCTGCGACGCCGAGCTGTGCCTGGTCGGCGGCGAGGAAGGCCAGGGCTTCGTCATGGCCACCGGCGGCCTGGAGATCGGCCGCATCAATGTCGCGGCCCGCTCGGTCGGCATCGCCAAGCGCGCGCTGATGGAAAGCGTCAAGTACGCCCAGCTGCGTAAGACCATGGGCAAGCCGATCGCCCAGCACCAGGCCATCCAGCTGAAGCTGGGCGAGATGGGGGCCAAGACCCGCGCCTCGGAGCTCCTCGTGGAAGACGCCGCCAAGGCCTACGACCGCGGCGAGCGCGTCGACATGGAAGCCGGCATGGCCAAGTACTTCGCCTCGGAGACGGCGCTGGAGGTGGCCACCGAGGCCATGCGCATCCACGGCGCCTACGGCTATTCCAAAGAGTATCCGATCGAGCGGCTGTTCCGCGACGCCCCGCTGATGTGCATCGGCGAAGGCACCAACGAGATGCAGCGGATCATCATCGCCCGCCAGCTCGTGGCCCGGAATCCGGTCTGATGGCTGTTCGTCGCCCCCTGGCCGGGATCAAGGTGCTGGCCGTCGAGCAATACGGCGCCGGCCCCTACGCCACCCAGTTGATGGCCGAACTGGGCGCCGAGGTCGTCAAGATCGAGGCCCCGGCCATGGGCGGCGACGTCAGCCGCGCCACCGGCCCGTTCTTTCTGGGAACGGCCGACAGCCAGTTCTTCCAGACCTTCTCGCGGTCGAAGAAGTCCATCGCCGTGGACATCAAGACGCCCGAGGGACGCGCGGCCTTCGAGCGTCTGGTGGCCCAGGCCGACATGGTGGTCGACAACCTGCGCGGCGACCAGCCGGGCAAGATGAGGCTGACCTATGACGACCTGAAGGGCGTCAATCCGGCCATCGTCTGCGGCCACCTTTCCGCTTACGGGCGCGGCAACAGCCGGGCCGGCTGGCCGGGCTACGACTACCTGATGCAGGCCGAAGCCGGCCTCATGAGCCTGACCGGCGAGCCCGATGCGCCGCCGGCCCGGCTGGGCGTGTCGATGGTCGACTTCATGACCGGGACCATGCTGGCTTTCGGCGTGGTCAGCGCCCTGCTGTCGGCGCGGACGACGGGCGAAGGCTGCGACGTCGACGTCTCGCTGTTCGACGTGGCTTTGCACCAGCTGTCCTACCCGGCCGTCTGGGCGATGAACGAGGGCTACAAGGTCCAGCGGCTGCCGCGCGGCGCCCACCCGTCGATCGCCCCGTCGCAGGCGGTGAAGACGGCCGACGGCTGGGGCCTGGTCATGTGCCAGACCCCGAAGTTCTGGGAGGCGCTGTGCGACCTGGCCGGCGCCGCCGAACTGAAGGCCGACCCGCGCTTTTCCGACATCCCCAGCCGCCATGCCAACCGTCCGGCGCTGAGCGAGGCGATGGACGTGCTGTTCGGGACGCGCACGACCACCGAATGGACCGCCCTGCTGGGCGGCAAGGTGCCGTTCGCGCCGATCCTCGAGATGATGGACGCGCTGGACAACCCGTTCGTGGCCGAGGTCGGCATGCGCGACGTCGTCGCCCATCCTGACCGCGCGGAAGGCTTGGCCATGCTCGCCTGCCCCGTGAAGATCGACGGCGAGCGGATGCCGGGCGTCCGCGCGCCGAAGCTGGGCGAACACACCGAAGACGTTCTGGGAGCAGTTTCGTGAAGCTGGAAGGCGTCCGCGTACTCGACCTGTCGTTCTTCCTGCCGGGGCCGATGCTGACCCTGATGATGGCCGACCACGGCGCGGACGTGCTGAAGATCGAGCCGCCCGGCGAAGGCGATCCGGCCCGCGAGATCGGCTATCGCAAGAACGGGACGAGCGTCTGGTTCCGCAACACCAGCCGCGGCAAGCGCAGCCTCCAGGTCGATCTGAAGTCCGCCGAAGGCCGCGCCCTGCTGCTCGACCTGGCCGCTGAAGCAGACGTGGTGGTCGAGGCCTTCCGGCCGGGCGTCATCCAGCGACTGGGCTTCGACTACGCGGCGGTGAAGGCGCGCAATCCTGGCATCGTCTATGTGGCGATCTCGGCTTTCGGCCAGACCGGCCCCTATCGCGACAAGCCGGCCCACGACATCGCGGTGCAGGCCCTGGCCGGCATGGTCTCGTTGAGCGAAGGCTTCGACGGCAAGCCGACCCCGCCCAACATGCCCGCCGCCGACGCCCTGGCCAGCCTGACCGCGCTCTCGGGCGTGCTGATGGCCCTGCTGCGGCGGGAGAAGACGGGTCTGGGCGACTATCTGGACGTGGCCATGTTCGACAGCGTCCTGGCCTGGACGCCCAACGTCACGGGCAAGATCTTCGCCACCGGCGAGGCGCATGTGCCGAAGGACGAGCGCTCGTGGGGCGGCAACGCCATGTACGGTCTCTACGAATGCGCCGACGGCCAGTGGATCTGCCTGGGCGGCTCGGAGGTGAAGTTCGCCCGCAACCTGCTGGCGGGCCTGGATCGCCTGGATCTGCTGCCCTATGCCGAGCTGCAGCCCGGTCCGGGCCAGGAGCCGCTGCGGGCCTTCCTGCGCGAGGCTTTCGTCACCAAGACCAGGGCCGAGTGGGAAGCCTGGTTCGAGGGCCGCGACGTCTGTTTCGCGCCGGTGCGGACCCTGAAGGAGGCCTTCGACGATCCGGCCCTGGAAGTGCGGGGCATGCTGTCGCACGACGCCGACGGCAACGAGATCGTCGGCACGCCGATCCTGTTCAGCCAGGAGCCGGCGGTGATCGACCCCGTCCCGCCCGCGCTGGGCGCCGGACCGGCGGGGTGGCTGGCGCGCTAGACTGAGGCGAGCTTCAGCAACTCTCGGCTACTTTTTCACCGAGCATCCCCGCCTTCGCGGGGAAAGTCGGATTGAGGGGGCGGCGGCAGACGTTTGCCGGGCCTCCCCCTTCCAAAAGCCCGCCGTCCCGACCAGAGCGCCAGGACGACGGGCAAGTTGGAAGAGGAAGACGTCAGGACTCCGTCCGCTCGCGTTCCATCTGGTCGAGCAGCATCGGTCCGGCTTCCATCAGCAGAAACGCGCTGGTCAGCAGCAACAGAACACGCATCAGCATGGCGGCTCTCCTGGCTTGCGGACGATCCCCCGATAGTCCGCGTGAGGAAGGCTGAACCCGTCCCGCCCGCGTGCGACGGGGATTTCGCGTTTGGCCGACTGGCGGACAGCCGCGCCGTTGTCCGCTGTGCGCGCAAACCCGAACGCCGCATCCGAAGGCGGCCGGCGCCGCTGCTAGCGTCCCCGCATGATCGCCGCCGAAGCCCTCGTCGACCACGCCCTCTCCCTGCGCTGGGACGCCCTGCCGGACACCGTCCAGGCCGACGCCCGCCGGCTGCTGCACGACGCTGTCGCCGTCTGCGCGGCCGGCGCGGGCGCTGCCTATTCCGACGCCATACTGGCGGCCGCGAAGGGCTGGGGCGGTGAAGGCGATGGCCTCGTGCTCGGCCGCCCGGGCGTGCGCCTGCCGCCGGCCCAGGCCGCCTTCGTCAACGCCTTCCAGCTGCACGGCCAGGAGTACGACTCCGTCCACGAAAAGGCCGTGCTGCACCCGCTGCCGACCATCGTGCCGGCCCTGATCGCAGAGCTCGACCGTTCGGGTCCCTACAGCGGCGAAGAAGTGCTGGCGGCCATGGTCGCCGGCGTCGACGTCGCCATCGCGCTGGGCGTGGCCGCGACGACCGCCCTGCGCTTCTTCCGGCCGGCGACGGCGGGGGTGTTCGGGGCGACGGCGGCCCTGGCGCGGCTGAAGCGCCTGCCGCGCGAGACGGCGCTGGACGCCATGGGCTACGCCCTGGCCTTCAGCAGCGGCACCATGCAGGCCCACACCGAGGGCAAACCCGCACTGCCCGTCCAGATCGCCGCCGCCGCCCGCTCGGCCCTTCAGGCGATCGACGTGGCGGAGGCCGGCCTGCCCGGCCCGCGCGACTGGCTGGAGGGGCCGTTCGGCTACCTGCCGCTGTTCGAGGCCGGCTTCGACCTCGGGCCGGTGCTGGCCGACCTGCCGAGCCGCCGCCGCATCGCCGAGGTCTCCTGCAAGCCGTTCCCCACGGGGCGCGCCTGCCATGGCGGGCTGGTGGCCGTGCGCAAGCTCAAGACCGAGCATGGCGTCGGTCCGAACGACCTCGAAAGCCTGACCTATTCGGCGCCGCCGCTGATCCGCCACCTGGTGGGCCGCGTCGCCAAGCCGGAGATGGACACGGCCTACGCCCGCCTCTGCCTGCCCTATCTGGCCGCCGTCATGCTGACCCGCGGCCGCGTAGGTCTGGACGACTACACGCCGCAGCGCCTCAACGAGCCGGACGTCCTGGCCCTGGCCGCCCGCATCGTCGTGGACAGCGACGGCAATCCCGATCCCGCCGCCTTCGTGCCGGCCCGCGCCATCGCCCGCCTGAAGGACGGTCGCGAGATCGTGCTCGACGTCACCGCCCAGCTCGGTTCGCCCGACTTCCCGATGAGCCGTGACGAGCACCTGGAAAAGGCCCGCTCGTGCCTGGCCTTCGTCGGCATGGAGGCCATCCACGCCCCGGTGACCGATCTCTTCGACCGCTTCGACACCCTGGCCGACGCCCGCGAGGCCTTCCTCCTCGCCAGCGGCGGCTAGCTTTCTCCCCCAAGGTACGCATGTCCCACCAGACCTACTGGCAGTCGCTCGACTACCCCGCCCTCGTCGCCGACCACCCGATCGGCGAGGCCTTCACCCAGTTCGCCACCACCACCAGCCGCGACGAGCTGCGCTGGCGGCAGAACCGCCTGTTCCTGCGCTGCGTGGATCGCGCCTGGAAGACGCCCTTCTACCAGCGCCTGTGGGGCGCGGCGGGCGTCCAGCCCGGCGACATCCGCTCGCTGGACGACCTGCCGGGCCTGCCGAGCTTCGACAAGTCCGACATCATGGACTCGCTGGAGCGCAAGCCCCCGTTCGGCGACTTCGCCGGCTTCGAAGGCTATCCGGAAGGCCAGCGGCCGCCGGTGATGCTGCACACCACCTCGGGCACCACCGGATCACCACAAGTGCTGCTGTTCGGCCCCAAGAGCCGCGAGGTGCAGAACCTGCTGCTGGCGCGCAACTACCAGTTCCAGGGCCTGCGGCCGGACGATGTGATCCACTCGGTCTACGGCCACGGCATGATCAACGGCGGCCACTATGTGCGCGAGGCCGTCACCCGCTGGACCAGCGCCACCTTCCTGTCGGCCGGCACCGGGGTCGAGACCCGCTCGGCCCAGCAGGTCGAGGTGATGAAGCGCTTCGGGGCCACCGTGCTGGTGGGCTTCGGCGACTACCTCAAGAAGCTGGCCGACACGGCGCTGGAGATGGGCATCGAGCCGGGCCGCGACATCCCCGTGCGGCTGATCTCGGCCCACCTGGGCCGCGAGGACCGGGCGGCCATGGAGAAGGCCTGGGGCGGCGCCAAGTGCTTCGACTGGTACGGCGTCGGCGACACCGGCCTGATCGCCGGCGAAGGCCCCGACCGCGACGGCCTCTACGTCCACGAGGACGCCCACTACCTCGAGATCTGCGACATCGACACCGGCGCGGCCGTGGCCCCGGGCCAGCTAGGCGACATGGTCGTCACCTGCCTCTTCAAGGACGACCTCTATCCGCTGATCCGCTTCAACACCCACGACGTGACGCGGGCGATCCCCAAGCCGTCGTCGATCGACGTGGTGTTCCAGCGCATCGAGGGGTTCCTCGGGCGGTCGGACAACATGGTCAAGATCCGGGGGATCAACATCTTCCCGCAGGGCGTGGGGGCGATGCTGGAGCACGCGCCGGCCTTCGCGGGCGAGTTCATCTGCCGCGCGCGTCGCGACGCCACCGGCCGCGACAGCTTCGCCGTGACCGCCGAGACCACGGCCGACACGTCCGAATGGCGAGACATCGCAAGCTTCTACGGCGAGATCCTCAAGCGCAAGATCGGCATCGAGGTCGAGATCGAGCTGGCCCCCAAGGGCGCCACGGCCGGCCTGACCCAGATCGACGTGCGCCAAAAGCCGATCCGCCTGATCGACGAGCGCTACTGAGGTGGCGGGCTTCTCCGACCCCATCGTCGCTGCGGGCGTTTCGGGCCTGCCGGCGCTCTACGCGGCGGGCGTCAGCCCCGTCGATGTGACCGAGGCCTATCTGGCGCGCATCGAACGGCTGAACCCGGCGATCAAGGCCGTGGTCGAGCTGGATGCGGCTGGCGCGCGCGCCGAGGCCAGGGCCAGCGCTCAGCGCTGGGCCGACGGCAAACCGCTGTCGCCGATCGACGGCGCCCCGATCGCCGTGAAGGTCAATATCGCCGTCGAGGGCCTGGCGCACAGCGCCGGGATCAAGGCCTATGCCCGCAACGTCGCGCCCACAGACGCGGCCTGCGTGGCGCAGCTGCGGGCCGCCGGGGCGGTGATCCTCGGCACGCTGAACATGCACGAGGCCGCGCTGGGCGCGACCAACGACAACCTCCTCCTCGGGCGCTGCGAGAACCCGCATCGCGCCGGCTTCACCCCCGGCGGCTCGTCGGGCGGTTCGGCGGCGGCCGTGGCGGCGGGGCTGTGCGCCGCGGCCCTGGGCACCGACACCATGGGCAGCGTGCGCCTGCCGTCGTCCTATTGCGGCGTCGTCGGCTACAAGCCGGCCCTGGGCGCGATCGCCACCGACGGGGTCACGGCCCTGTCCTGGACGCTGGACCACGTGGGCGTCCACGCCCGCTCGGCGGCCGACGCGGCGCTGATCGCCCAGGCTTGCGGTGTGGACGCGCCGGCGGCTCTGGACGAGCGGCCTCTGGCGGTGCTCGACCTCGACGGCCTGGTGCAGCTCGAACCGGCGGTGGCCGACGGCTTTGCCCGCACGCTCGACGACCTGGCTCGCGCCGGCTGGCGGCTGGAAAAGCTGCGGATCGACGACCTGGACCTGGGCGCCCTGCGGCGCGCCGGCCTGCTGATCAGCGAAGTCGAGGGCGGCGTCGAGCATCGTCGCGCCCTGGCCCTGGATCCGGAAGGCTTCACGCCGGAGCTGCGCTCGCTGCTGGTCTGGGGCGCCAGGCAGACGCCGGCCAAGCTGGCCGAGGCCTATCGACTGCTTACTGAGGTCCGGCGAAAAATCCTCGCTGCTACAGCGCCCTATGCCGGACTTCTGACACCAACGACGCCACAGCAGGCCTTCGCCTTCGGCGGCGCGGTCCCGGCCAGCCAGGCCGACCTCACGGCGCTCGGCAACGTGCTGGGCGCCCCGGCCTTCGCCCTGCCGTCGGGCGAAGCCGACGGCCTGCCACTGTCGCTGCAGGTGATCGGTATGACCGACGGCGCTACCCAGGCGCTGGCCGCACGGCTCTCCGAAGCCCTGCCCTCCGCCGCCGTTCCTGAGGCCTTCCGATGACCGCTTTCGCCGACGGGGCGCTGACCCTGACCATCGAGGGCGACATCGCCACACTGGCGTTCGATCGCCCTGCCAAGCGTAACGCCATCGCCCTGGCCATGTGGCGCGCCCTGCCCGACGCCTGCGCGGCCTTCTCCGCCTCGGACGCCAAGGTGCTGGTCGTCACCGGTCGGGGCGGGCATTTCGCGGCCGGCGCAGACATCGGCGAGTTCGAGGCGGTCTATGCGACGCCGCGGAGCGCCGCCGACTACAACGCCGCCATCGCGGCCGGGATCGGGGCGATCGCTGACCTGGAAAAACCGGTGCTGGCCGCCATCGAAGGCGCCTGCGTCGGCGGCGGCCTGGCGGTCGCCCTGGCCTGCGACCTGCGGATCGCGACGTCGGACGCACGGCTGGCGATCACACCGGCCAAGCTAGGCCTGACCTACAGCCTGGAAGACACCAAACGGCTGGTGGACGCCGTCGGGGCGTCGGCGGCCAGGGACATCCTGTTCACCGGGCGGCTGCTGGGGGCTGAGGAGGCGCTGCGGCTTGGGCTGATCGACGCCGTGGAGGCGGATGTTCCGGCCGCAGCGGCGGCCAAGGCGGCCGAGATCGCGGCGGCCTCGCAGCGCTCAGTGCGGGCGATCAAGGCGACCATCCGGGCGATCCTTGCCGGCGCCGTCGAGGACGACGCGGCGACCAGGGCGGCTTTCGTCGCCTCGGTGTCGGGGCCGGATTTCATCGAGGGCCGCACGGCGTTCCTGGCGAAGCGCAAGCCGGTGTTTCCGGAGCGGTGAGCCACCTTCCGCCCCTCTCTCATCGAGAGAGGGAGGGGCCCGCGCCGCAGGCGTGGTTGGGTGAGAGGTTATAATTTCTCAGGATCGAGCGCGGTCGTTACGCGCATGCGTAGTTGGCGAAAAGCTTCGACGTTTCAAGGCAATGTCGCGGTCCGTTGAAGTTTTCCACCGCCGGCTGGGATCTGCCGGCAAGCGGTGAAACCTCTCACCCTCCCACCGCTTCGCGGCGGGCCCCTCCCTCTCTCTAAGAGAGAGGGATTTGCGTTTGCCCCTACCGCTCCAACTCCACCAGTTCATACCAAGTCTGCATGTACCCCCCGACGCCGCCCTTGACGAACAGCGAGTCCTCGTCGGCCGTGACCCACATGTCGTAGGTCGGGTGCTCGCCGTCCTTGCTGACCATGCCGCCGTCCTCGCCGAGGAAGCGGAAGTGGCGGCAGGCGAAGGTTCCGGCCGGCGTCGTGGCCTCTTCCTCGCCGACATATTCCAGGGTGATGCCGCTCTCGACGATCTGCGGCGGGGTGGCGCCGCGGTGATCGACCGAGGGCAGAAAGACCCGCAGCTTGCGCTTGTGCGGGCCTTTCGAGACGTCGATCACCTTGCACATGTAGGCGTCGCCGATGATCGGATGGGTGCCGAAGCCGTCGAAGTGGCCGTTCATCGGCACGCGCTGCGACAGGCGGCCGATCGACGGGCCGTAGCTTTCGCACTCGATGAAGTCCTCGCCGAAGCGGAACCAGCCCGAGCCCATGAACTTGTCGCCGACCGTCAGACGCAGGTGGAAGTCCATCGGCCGGTTGTTCTCGTCGAGGGAGTAGACGGCGTCGCGCAGGACGGTGGGATCCGGCTCCTCGATCTCGCACTGGGCGCGGATGGTGACCTTGCCGTCGGTGTGGCGGGTCATGGAGAAGTGCTCGCGGCCCCGCTCCTGGCCTTCGCGGCCCGGCTTGCGCGAGGTGTAGAGGATCTTGCCGCGGATGGTCTGGTGCTTCATCGCCCCGCTCCTCAGAAGGCCGCCAGGCCGGTGATCGCCCGGCCCAGGATCAGGGCGTGGACGTCGGCCGCGCCTTCGTAGGTGTTGACCGTCTCAAGGTTGGCCGCGTGGCGCATCACGTGGCTGGCGCCGGAGATGCCAGCCCCGCCGTGAATGTCGCGGGCCTCGCGGGCGATGATCAGGGCCTTGCCGCAGTTGTTGCGCTTCAGCAGGCTGATGGCTTCGGGCACCCAGTCGCCGGCGTCGAGGCGACGGCCCAGGGCCAGCGCGCCTTCGAAGCCGAGGGCGATCTCGGTCTGCATGTCGGCCAGCTTCTTCTGGATCAGCTGGCGGGCGGCCAGCGGACGGCCGAACACGACGCGGTCGGCGACATAGGCCGCGCTGGTCTCCAGGCAGAACCGCGCCGCGCCCATCGCGCCCCAGGCGATGCCGTAGCGGGCCTTGTTGAGGCACGAGAACGGACCGCGCAGGCCCTTGACGTTCGGCAGGATGGCGTCTTCGGGCACCAGCACGTCCTGCAGGACGATCTCGCCGGTGATCGAGGCGCGCAAGCTGAGCTTGTCGTCGATCTTCGGAGTGGTGAAGCCCTCCGTCCCGCGCTCGACCAGGAAGCCGCGGATCTCACCGTCGAGCTTGGCCCAGACCAGGGCGACGTCGGAGATCGGGCTGTTGGTGATCCACATCTTGGCGCCGTTCAGCACGTAGCCGCCGTCGACCTTGCGGGCCACGGTGCGCATCGAGCCCGGATCCGAACCGCCGTCGGCTTCGGTGAGGCCAAAGCAGCCGATCAGCTCGCCGCGCGCCATGCCCGGCAGCCACTTGCGCTTCTGCTCTTCCGAGCCGAAGGCGTAGATCGGGTACATGACCAGCGAGGACTGCACGCTCATGGCCGAGCGATAGCCGCTGTCGACGGCCTCGATCTCGGCGGCGGCCAGGCCGTAGGCCACGTGGCTGACGCCGGCGCCGCCATATTCTTCCGGCAGGGTCGAGCCGAGCAGGCCAAGCTCGCCCATCTCGGTCATGATCTGGCGATCGAAGCGGCCGTCGGCATAGGCCGAGACCACGCGCGGCAGCAGTTGCTCCTGCGCATAGGCGCGGGCGGCGTCGCGGATCAGGCGCTCGTCCTCGGTCAGGCGGGCGTCGAGGGCGAGCGGATCCTTCCAGTCGAAGGCGGGAATGGTGCGAGCGGCGTCGAGGGGCATCGTAGTCCTCCGGCGGCCGGAAATGACCGCACAGCAATTGATCTGAACTTCCGCCTTTCTAGCCGGGGGCCCCGCGCCTACCCCGGTCGCCGCTGGATTTGACCGGGAGGCGATTAGGTTGGTTGGACGAACGCTCGTCGAGAAGGTGATCGCCAAGGCCGCGGGCCTGCCGAGCGTGCGCGCCGGCGACCTCGTGACGGCCAAGGTGGATCTGGCCTTCGCGCACGACAGCAGCGGCCCGCGCCGCTGGCGTCCGCTGCTGGAAGAGCTAGGCGTGGGCCTGTGGGACCCGGCCAAGGTGGCCATCGTCTCCGACCACTACGTGCCGGCCGTCGATGCGGAATCGGCGGCGATCCTGAAGGGCACCCGCGACTTCGCCCGCGACTATGGAGTCTCGGCCTTCTTCGACATGGTCGGCATCTGCCACCTCGTCCTGCCCGAGCACGGGCTGATCCGTCCGGGCGCCTTCATCGCCGGCGGCGACAGCCACACCCCGACGGCCGGGGCCTTCGGGGCCTATGCGGCCGGCTATGGCGCCACCGACATGGCCGCCATCGGCGCCACCGGCGAAACCTGGCTGGCCGTGCCGGAGACCATTCGCGTGGAATGGACCGGTGCCTTCCAGCCCGGCGTGACGGCCAAGGACGTCATGCTGTTCCTGTGCCGGGAGCTGGGCATGGACAACGCCTTCAAGGCGGTGGAATTCGCAGGCCCCCTGGTCGAGGCCATGCCGATGGCCGAGCGCATGGTGCTGGCCAACATGGCCGCCGAACTCGGCGCCGAGACCGGGGTCGTGGCGCCGGACGCGGCGACCTTCGCCTATCTGGCCGCGCGCTGCGCGCCGGTAACGGACGAGGCTACGGCCCTGGCCCTGCACTCGGATCCCGACGCGACCTACGCCGCCGTCCACCGCTTCGACGCCTCGGATCTGGCGCCGCAGATCGCCGCCCCGCACTCGCCGGCCAACACCCGCGACGCCACCGAATTCTCGCAGGTCCGCATCGACCAGGCCTATATCGGCGCCTGCGTCGGGGCCAAGATCGAGGACCTGCGGATGGCCGCCGCCGTGCTGCAGGGGCGCCGCGTGGCGCCGGGCGTGCGGCTGCTGGTCGCTCCGGGCTCGGCCCGCACCGCCGAACTCGCCGCGCGTGAAGGCGTGATGGAGACACTGCTGGCGGCCGGCGCGGTGCTGATGCCGTCGGGCTGCGGGGCCTGCGCCGGCATGGGCGCGGGGATCCTGGCCGAAGGCGAGACCTGCATCTCCTCGACCAACCGCAACTTCCAGGGCCGCATGGGCCATGCGGGGGCCAACGTCTATCTCGGCTCGCCCTACGCCGTGGCGGCGGCCGCCACGGCCGGCCGCATCGTCGATCCCCGCCCCTATCTGACGGGAGCCGCCTGATGTCCCGCGCCTTCGTCTTCGGCGACGCCATCGACACCGACCTGCTCGCCCCGGGCAACCTGATGAAGCTGCCGCCGGCCGAGCTGGCGCAGCATTGCCTCAAGGCGATCGCGCCGGACTTCGCCGCCAGCGTACGCCCCGGCGACGTGGTGTTCGCCGGCGCGAATTTCGGCCTCGGCTCGTCGCGCGAGCAGGCGGCCGTTTCCCTTCGACTCCTTGGCGTCTCTGCGGTGCTGGCGACCTCGTTCGCCCGCATATTCTACCGCAACGCCATCAACCTCGGCTTGCCGGCCTTCGTGTTTCCCCAGGTCGGCGAGATGACGGACGGCGATCGGATCCTCCTGGATCCGGTCGCTGGACGCCTCGAGAACATCACCACGGGCAAGACCTACGCCCTGACGCCGATCCCGCCGCACCTGATGGCGATGATCGACGACGGCGGCCTGATCCCCCACCTGAAACGACGCCTGAAGGGAGCCGCCGCATGAGCCTGCGCGACCGCCTCGCCCAAGACACGCCGCTGCTGGCCCCCGGCGCCTATGACGCCCTCTCGGCCCTGCTGATCGAGCAGGCCGGGTTCGAGGCCGTCTACCTGTCGGGCGCTTCCATCGCCTACACCCAGTTGGGCCGGCCCGACATCGGCCTGGTGTCGTTCGATCACGTGGCCGACGTCGTCGGGCGGGTGTCCGAGCGGGTCTCTCTGCCGCTGATCGTCGACGGCGACACCGGCTTCGGCAACGCCGTCAACGTGCAGCGCACGGTGCGGATCTTCGAGCGCATGGGCGCTTCGGCGATCCAGCTGGAGGACCAGACCTTCCCCAAGAAGTGCGGTCACCTGTCGGACAAGGGCCTGGTCTCGACCCAGGAGATGTCGGGCAAGATCCGCGCCGCGCTCGACGCCCGGGCCAGCGACCAGACCCTGATCATCGCCCGCACCGACGCGATCGGCGTCGAGGGCTTCGAAGCCGCGCTCGACCGCGCCCACGCCTATGTCGAGGCCGGGGCCGACGTGCTGTTCGTCGAGGCCCCCCGCAGCCTTGGCGAGATGAGCGCCATCGCCCACGCCTTCGCCGGCCGCGTGCCGCTGCTGGCCAACATGGTCGAGGGCGGCAAGACGCCCCTGCTCGACGTGACGGAGCTGGGCCGCATCGGCTTCAAGCTGGTGATCTCGCCCGGCGCCCTGGTGCGGGCCCTGGTGCCGACGGCCGAGGCCTTCCTGGCCAGCCTGAAGGCCAATGGCGCGACCCGTCCGTTCGCAGAGCGGATGATCGACATGGGCGGGGTGAACGACCGCATCGGCCTTGCTGAAATGGTCGAGACCGGCGCGGCCTACGCCGCCGGCTGAGTGGAGCGTCAGATGCAGGCCGATCCCAACCTCTACGACCATTGGCCCTATCGCGACCGGCCCAAGATCGTCTGGCCGGAAGGCAAGAAGCTGGCCTTCTGGATCGCGCCCAACATCGAATATTACGAGTTCGATCCGCCGAAGAACCCGCAGCGTCCCGGCTGGCCCAAGCCCTCGCCGGACGTCGTCGGCTATTCGCAGCGCGACTGGGGCAACCGGGTCGGTCACTGGCGGCTGATGGAGCTGCTCGACAAGTACGGCATGCGCGGCTCGATCTCGCTGTCGGTCGGCCTGCTCGACCACCATCCGGAGATCATCGAGGCCTGCGTGGCGCGGAACTGGGAGTTCTTCAGCCACGGCATCTACAACACCCGCTTCTCCTACGGCATGGACGAGGCCCAGGAGCGGGCGGTGATCGAGGATTCGATCCGCTCGGTCGAGGCCGCCACCGGCCAGCGGATCCGCGGCTACCTAGCCCCAGCCCTGACCCACACCGAGAAGACCTTCGACCTCTTGGCCGAAAACGACTTCTGGTACACCTGCGACCTCTTCCAGGACGACCAGCCCCAGCCGGTGAAGACCAAGACCGGCAAGCTGATCTCGATGCCCTATTCGCTCGAGGTCAACGACGTCATCACCTACGGAGCGCTGTCGATGAGCCCCTGGCGCTACGCCGACGTGCTCAAGCGCCACTTCGACCAGCTTCTGGAAGAGGGCGAAAAGTCGGGCACGGTGATGTGCATCCCGCTGCACGCCTATCTGGTCAGCCAGCCGCACCGCATCCGGCCGTTCGAGGAGGCCCTGCGCCACATCGCCGGTCACGACGAGGTGTGGATCACCACGGCCCGCGAGATCGCTCAGCACTATCGCGACAACTACTTCGACCAGACCGTGGCCGACATCGCCGCGCGCGGCCTGGCCACGCCGGGAACGGGGTTTGACCATGCCGCTGCCTGACGAACACCTGATCTATCCGCACCGGTCCTACGGCATGGACCAGGACCGCTACGCCTGGTGCCCCTCGACCGTGCGCGCGCCGATCGCCTGGCCGGACGGCGCGGCGGTGGCGGCGATGATCGTCGTGCCGATCGAGCACCATCCGCTGAACCCGCCCGGCAAGCCGTTCAAGCACCCCGGCGCCATGGTCACCCCCTATCCTGACCTGCGCCACTACACGACGCGCGACTACGGCAACCGGGTGGGCGTCTATCGCATCCTCGACGCCCTGAAGGCGGCGGGGCTGAAGGCGACCTTCCCGATCAACGCCGACCAGCTGGAGCGCCTGAAGCCGCTGGTCGAGGCGATCCTGGCCGACGGCCACGAGATCGCCGCCTACGGTCTCTCGACCACCCACATCCACTGGGGCGGCCTGGACCGCGAAACCGAGGCCGCCTGGGTGGCCGAGGTGCGCGCCCGTTTCGACGCGGCGGGGCTGAAGCCGCGCGCCTGGCTGAGCCCGGCCCGGCAGCAGTCGTTCGCGACGCTCGACCTGATCCGCGCGGCGGGCTTCGACATCTGCCTCGACTGGGAGCAGGACGAGGTTCCGGTGGCGATGAAGACCGACGCCGGCGAGGTGATCGGCCTGCCGTTGTCCAACGAACTCGACGACCGCGCCCTGATGATCGACCGGCGGCAGACCGAGGACGAGTGGGCGGGACAGGTGCTGGAGGCGGCTGCATATCTGGCCGACGACGCCGAGCGGTTCGGCGGGCGGGTGCTGGGCTTCACCCTGACGCCGTACGTGACGGGCCAGCCGTTCCGGATCTCGGCCCTGCGGCGGTTGCTGGCGGGGCTTGGCGAGTTGGGCGTCACGGCGATGACGGCGAGCGAGATCGCCTCCTGACCCTTCTCCCCTTGCGGGAGAAGGTGGCGGCGAAGCCGACGGATGAGGGGTCGCGCGGACGGTTCTGAGAGACCCCTCACCCGACCTCCTTCGGAGGCCACCCTCTCCCGCAAGGGGAGAGGGATCAGAGGATCAGCCCCATCGCGATGTCGTCCTCGAACGTCCCGTCCGGGAACCGCCCGCGCTTCTCCAGCCGACCTTCGATCCGAAACCCCAGCCGCTCATAGAGCCGGATCGCGCCCGCGTTGCCCGCACCGGTTCCCAGCTCCACCCGCACGATCGGCGGATCCATCGCTCGCGCGGCCGCGAACAGCGCCTGAAACAGGGCCGAGCCGACGCCCCTGCCCCGCCAGTCCGGATGCACGGCCACGGTCAGGTCCGACAGCACGTGCGAGAACAGCTTCACCGGAATGCGCACGGCGTGGATCTCGCCGATGACGACGCCGCCTTCGTCCACCGCCACCAGACCCACGCCATCGGCCAGAGCTTCGTGCAGGATCCGGTCGATATAGGCGTCGGTGATCTCCTCAGGCTGGCGCGCGATGCCGCCTGGCATGGCCGCCGTGGCGCGATGGACGGCGGCGACCGGGATCGCGTCGTAGGCGCGGGTCGGGCGGACCGAGAAGCTCATCCGTACCTCTGGAAAGGATAGAAGCCGCCGCCGAGGTCGAGGATCGCGGTCAGCTCGTCCAGGGCCTCACGGCTCTCGACCAGCAGCGACGGATCGGCGAGGTCGGCCGGCGCCAGGCGGTCGCGGTAGCGGCGCGCTCCCCAGTCTGCGAGGCGTTCGTGCAGGGCGGCGTCGAAGCGCTGGGCGGGGTTGGTCGCGGCCAGTTCGTCGTCGGTCAGCACCACCCGCAGCCGCAGACAGGCCGGACCGCCACCGTTGCGCATGCTCTGGCGGACGTCGGCGTATTCCACCCGGCCGATCGGGCCGTTGGAGGCGACGAGGCTCTCGGCGACCGCGCGAGCGCGGGGATTGTCGCGAGTCTCGCCCGGGGCCAGCAGCACCAGGCGGTCCTCGCCGGGCAGGACCAGGAGCTGGGAGTTGAAGAGGTAGCTCTTCACCAGGTCCTCGATCGGCAGGTCGGCCTCGGAGACCTCGACGAACACCGGCTCGAACAGGCCCTCGGCCGCGCGGCGGACCTCGGCTTCCATGCCGGCGCGGTCCTCGAAGGCGGCTTCGTGGAAGAACAGGGTCTCGCGCGTGCCGACGCAGACGACGTCGTTGTGGAAGGCCCCGCCGGCGATGGCGCGGCGGCCCTGGCGGGGGAAGACGGCGCGGGCGGCGGCGTGGCGGCGCTGGATCGCCTCGAAGGCCTCGCGGGTCTGGCGGGCCGGATAGGCGCCGCTCCAGTGCTCCCAGGCCTCGCGGCCCCAGACGAACAGGTTGACGCCGGGCGCACCGTGCTCGGCGCCGAGCCGCACGTGATTGGCCGCGCCCTCGTCGGCGAAGTGCGGCTGGCCCGGCAGCGGGTCGTGGACGGCGAAGCGGGCTTCGTCCGGGAACAGCCGGCGCAGGGACCTGGCGGTCTGCGGCCCTTCGAGGCTGCGGTGCAGGTTGGTCAGCAGGTTGGCGGGCGTGAAGTGCACGCGGCCGTCGGCCGTATCGGCGCTGGGCGTCACGGTGGCGGCGTTTGCGGCCCACATCGGCGAGGCCGAGCAGGCGGCGGCGGCCAAGGCCGGGGCGGTCTTCCAGGCGCTCTCGATGACGGCGGCGTCGGAGCCGGTGAACCCGATCGACTTCAGGAAGCCCACGTCCGGCCGCTCGTGCGGCGGCAGCACGAACTGCGGCACGCCCCAGTCGGCCAGGCGGCGCATCTTTTCGAGCCCCTCCAGCACCGCCGCGCGCGGGTCGGACACCTGGCCGGCGTTGACCTGGCTTGCGATGTTGCCGGGCGACAGGCCGACATAGGAGTGGGTCGGCCCCACGAGGCCGTCGCAATTGGCCTCGACGGCCGTCACGCGCCCAAGGCTCACGGGCGCAGGCCCTTGATGTCGGCCGTGGTGTCGAGCACGGCGCAGGCCTCGAAGCTGGCGACCGGATAGGCGCAGTAATCGGCGGCGTAATAGGCGCTGGGACGATGATTGCCCGAGGCCCCCAGGCCGCCGAACGGCATGGTCCCGGCCGCGCCGGTGGTCGGGCGGTTGAGATTGACGACACCGGCCCGGATCCGCGCCAGGAAGCGGTCCCACAGCGCCGGGTTCTCGGTCACGAGCCCGGCCGACAGGCCGTAGCGTGTGGCGTTGGCCGCGACGAGCGCCTCGTCGAACGAGGCCACGCGGCGCACCTGCAGGATCGGGGCGAAGATCTCGTCGTCGGGCACGTCGACGCCGGTGACGTCGATCAGGCCCGGCGAGACGAAGGCACCCGAGAGGCCTTCGACGCGGCCCGGCTCCAGCAGCCGCTGGCCCTCGATGCGGCCGGCGGCGGCCAGGGCGTGGCCGGCGGCGCGCTCGGAGATCAGCGGGCCCATGAAGGTCTCCTCGCCGTTCCAGGGACCGATCGACAGCTTCGGGACCAGGGCCAGCACGGCCTCGACGATCGCCTCTCCCTCCGCACCGTCCGGCACGATCAGCCGGCGGGCGCAGGAACAGCGCTGACCGGTGGTGATGAAGGCCGACTGCGCCACCAGGGCCGCGACGGCGGCCGGATCGCCGGCCTGCCAGGCCACCAGCGGATTGTTGCCGCCCAGCTCCAGGGCCAGGATCACGTCGGGCCGATCGGCGAAGTGGCGGCGGAAGAAGGTGCCAGCCTGGGCCGAGCCGGTGAACAGCAGGCCATCGATCTCCTGGTCGATCAGGGCCTGGCCGACCTCGCGACCGCCCTGCACCAGGTTGACGACGCCGGCCGGAACGCCGGCCGCCTCCAGGGCCTCGACCAGCAACTGGCCGGCCAGGGGCGTTTCTTCCGAGGGCTTGAACACCACGGTGTCGCCGGCCAGCAGGGCCGGCACGATGTGGCCGTTGGGCAGATGGCCCGGGAAGTTGAACGGTCCCAGCACCGCCATGACCCCGTGCGGACGGTGGCGCAGCACGGCCCGGCCGAAGGGCATGGCGTTTTCGGCCACGCCCGTCCGCTCGTCATACGCCTTGATCGAGGCGTCGACCTTGCCGGCCATCGAGCCGATCTCGGCCTTGGTCTCCCACAGCGCCTTGCCGGTCTCGCGGCTCAGGGCCTCGGCATAGGCGGTCGAGCGCTCGACCAGCACCTCCTTGTAGCGCCGCAGGATGGCGATCCGCTCCTCGCGCGGCAGGTCGGCCCAGGGATGGAAGGCCTTGCGGGCCGCGGCGACGGCCGCCTCGACATCGACCGACGAGGCCGTGGCCTCGCGCCAGACGACCTCGCCGGTCGCCGGGTCGGTGGAGACCGCCTCCGGCCCCTGCCCGCTCTTCCAGACACCGTCGATGAACACGCCGCTCATGCCTTCACCCGCACATGGTCGCCTTCGGAAACGCCCAGAGCGTCGGCAGCCTCGCGACCCAGGATCGCCGCCTCGCCGTCGATCAGCACCGCGGCCCGCACCGCCCGGAAGCGGGCCACATCAGTAGTCGAGATCAAGGCCTCCTCGCCGAACGCGTCCTCGCCGATCTTCACGCGCAGCCGCCTGGCGTCCCGCACGGTACGAATGTCGTCACGCGGCGCGGCGACGGTCGGGCCGGCGTCGAACAGGTCGACCAGACCCTGGTAGCGGAAGCCCTCGCGCTCCAGCATGGCCCGGGCGGCCTCGCCGTCGCGGTGCACCTTGCCGATCACGTCGCGGGCGGCGGGCGCCAGCAGCTCGGTGTAGATCGGGTGGCGCGGCGCCAGGTCGAGGATGAACTGGCCGTTGGTCGAGGCGCTCATCAGATCGGCCTGGTCGAAGTCCAGCCGGAAGAACTTGCTGGCCGCGTGCTCCCAGAACGGGCACGAGCCGTCCTCGTCGAACCAGCCGCGCAGCTCGGCCAGCACCATCTCGGCGAAGCGCTGCGGCTCGATGCCGATCAGCATGTAGCGCGACTGGGCCAGCAGCCGCCCCGCGCCGCCCTTGCGCTTCTCGGGCCGCAGGAACAGCGACCCGACCTCCGACCAGCCGGCGCATTCGTTCACCAGCACCAGAGCCTTGTGGTCGAAGCGCATCTCCAGCACCGGCGACGACTGGGCCAGGGTGACGACGCGGAACGAGAAGAACGGCCGCTTGAGGCCGACGCTGGCCTTGACGCCGGCGACGCCATCGATGACCCCGCTCTCCAGGTCTTCCAGCATCAGGGTGTACCAGGCCTCGGGCGGCGCGACGCCGGCCTGAAAGCTGGCTTCCGAAAGCGCCAGGCGTTCGCGCAGGGTCGGCTCGTCCTCGGGCAGGCTGGTGAAGCCCCGCCCCGACAGCACGGCCAACTCCATCAGGGAGTCGAAATCCGCCGAACCGGCGGGACGGACGACGAGCATTCAGAGGATCTCCGGTACGGCGGCCATGGCCGCGCGGATCGCGTGGGCGTCGATATCGCCGTTCGCGAGCTTGATCAGGGTGAGGGCCGAGAGCTGGGCGCGCTCGACGAAGCTGGCCGGCCAGGCGTGCTCGGCCTCGCTGTGGATGTCCCCGCCGCGAACACCCAGGCTGTCGATGTTGGGCAGGCCCGAGGCGAAGAGGTTGTTGCCCTCGCAGACGCCGCCGGAGGGTTTCCAGGCGATGTCCTGCCCCAGCAGCGCGCCGACCTCTTTCACGGCGCCGAACAGCCTCTCCTGGGCGGCGTTGAACGGCTTGGCGCCGCGAGTGATGCGGCCATGCAAGTGGGCGTGCAGGCCGTCGGCCTTGGTGGAAGCGACGATGTCGGCGATCTCGCCCTCCAGCCAGGCGGCGTCGGCGGCCGAGGGGAAGCGGACGTTGAAGCGCAGCACGGCGATGTCGGGCACCATGTTCAGCGGCGAACCGCCGTCGATCTTGGCGACGTTGAGGGTGACGCCCTCGCGACGGCCGTTGAGGGCGTGCAGGGCCTGGGCCAGGCGCGCGGCCTCCATCACCGCGTTGCGGCCCGAGGCGAAGTCGCGGCCGGCGTGGGCGGCGCGACCGTGGATCACGACGTGGAAATTGCCCGAGCCCTTGCGCACGCTGGCCAGCGCCCCGTCGGCCAGGGCCGGCTCGTAGGTCAGGCCCACATGCCCAAGCCGCGCGAAGTCGGCCAGCACCGGGGCCGAGGCGATCGAGCCGATCTCCTCGTCGGGCGACAGCAGCACGCGGTAGCCCAGATTGGCTGCGTTGGGATGGCGCTCGAAGGCCTCCAGCGCCGCCAGCATCACCGAAATGCCGCCCTTCATGTCGGCGATCCCAGGCCCGTGCAGCGCGCCGTCCGGACGGGTCGCAACGGTCTGGAAGGCCGAGGTCTCGGGATAGACGGTGTCGTAGTGGCCGGTCAGCACGACCTGGACCGGCGCCTCGGGACGCACGACGACGGCGATGGCGGGGGGATGGAGCTGCGTGACCTCGCGGCCGTCGGCGGCGATTTCCGGCGAGGCGGTCAGCGGAATCTCGGTCGGGGCGGCGGGCAGCGCCGAGAAGGCTTCGGCAAGAACCTGCCGCTGCCGCTCCAGGCCCGCGATGTGACGGCTTCCCGAGTTGATGGCGCACCAGGCCACGGCCCGGTCGATGATCCGGGGGCCGTCGGCCGCCAAACTCCCCAGGACAGCCCGATCTTCGTCGTCGATCCGCATGGATTCGCTGTCTCCCTTGACCAGAGCCTAGTCCAAGGGCCGCGGGCAAAACGTTGTTTCCTTTGGCGAGGAAACCGCAGGCCCGCGCAACAGCCTTGCGCTACCTATAGTTCTTTCGCCATTTCACCGAAAGCTTGGCGTCGCCGTCGCCGCCCAGGCGCGAGACCAGCGACAGCGCCCGGCGGATCCGCCACTCGACCTGCGCCGCCGGCCCTTCGCGGCCGCCGCCGATGATCTCCACATAGACGTCGTCGGTGACGTACTTGCCGCCCGACACGGTCATGCCCGTGGTGCCCTCGGCGAAGGCCAGGCGGTCGAGGCGGGCGAAGCTGCGCAGGTTTCCGATCACGTCGAAGCCGCCGCCGCCGGCCAGCGACGCCAGGGCCGAGGCCAGCTGAGCCGCCTCGATCGGCGACAGCTGGGCGGCCGACGACCCGAACAGCACCTGCGACAGCACCTCGTCCTGCGGCAGTTCCGGCGTCGAGGTCAGGGTGATCTCGGGCTTGGCGGCCGTGCCCGAGATCTTGATGACGGCGGTCAGGGCGTCGTCCTCGCGGGTGGCGGTCAGGTCCAGCCGGATGCGCTCCAGCTGGGTGGCCAGGCGCACGACGCCGTCGTCGTCGAACTCGAAGCGCTTGCCGGCGAAGTCGTACTCGCCGCGCACCACGCGGGCCACGCCGTCGAGGCTGGGGCTGGCCGTGGTGCCGCCGACATGGGCGTCGAGCGACAGTTCGACGTCCAGGCCCCTGCCCTTCACGAAGATCCGCCGCGGCGCCTTCAGGGTGACGTCCAGCGCCATGCCGGAATCGGCCCGCCGCTGGCGGACCTCGACGCCCTGGACCAGATCCTGCGGGCGGTTGCGCTCGATGACGTCCATCGAGACGACGCCGGCCGGGGTCTTGGACTGGGCCGAGACGTCGGCGCGGTCGATGGTCAGGGCTCCGGTCAGCTTCACCTTGCCGGCGGAGTCGCGGTTGATCGTCGTCTGGCCGGTGGCGGACGCTTTCGCCAGCTCGTTGTCGATGACCTGGAAGTTCTTCATGTCGAGGCGGAAGCTGCCGACGCCGTCGCGCGCCAGGCTGATCCGTCCCGCGCCCGAAACCGTGCCGCCGCGACCGTCGGCGCCCTGGGCCTGGCTGACGTCGATGGCGTTGTCGGCCAGGGCCAGGGTGATGGCGACGTCCTGCAGGCGCAGGCCCGACTGGCCGTCCTCGAACTTGCCGCCGGTCAGGGCGGCGCGGCCGATCAGGCGCGGGTCGGCCAGGGTGCCGGCCAGCGAGCCCTCGGCGTCGATCTTGCCCGACAGGCCGCGTTCTGGGCCGATCAGCAGGTCCCACAGCGGCTTGATCTCGCCCTGGGCCAGGAACCGGCCCTGCACCGCGCGGCGGCGGTCGATGGCCAGGCGGAACGGCTTGGCCGAGGCTTCGGTCGGCAGGGTCAGGTCGGCCTCGGCCTTGAGGCCCTGCGGGTTGGAGCCGCTGGCCTTGATGGTCATCACACGGTCGCGCAGGTCGCCATGGATCGTGGCGTCCAGCGACTGGTTCTCCTTGGCCCCGCGCTCGCGGGCGCCCGACAGGTTGGCGTCGAGTTCGCCGTCCAACGCCTCGCCCTGGCCGCGCATCGAGACCCGGGCGTCGATGCGGCCGGCCAGATCGGGATTGAGCGCGGTCAGGCTGACGCCCACCAGGTCGGCGAGCAGATTGGCCAGCTCGCCGCCGACGTCGAGATCGAGGTCGGCGCGGCCGTCGCCGAGGTTCAGGCGCAGGCTGCTGGTCGTGCGCGCACCGCCGAAGCGGATCTGGGCCGACTCGCGGGTGGAGATGTCGGTGCGCGCCATGCGGCCCTTGGCGTCGAGGGTCAGCAGGTAGTCGTCGGTCTGCTGGGCCAGCACTCCGGTCCCGGCCAGGTTCCAGCGGCCGGCCGGCGCCTCGCCGCGAGCGTCCAGGGTCAGCGGCAGGCGGCTCATCGGGCCGTTGGCCTTGATGGTCGCGGTGCGCAGCTTCCAGGCGCCGCCGGCGACGTCCTGGGCGACGAGGTCGAGCGTGGCGTTCGGCCCGCCGGGCGCGTCGACCAGCTTGACCGCGCCCTTGACCGAGCCCTGGGCCAGGAAGGCGCCGGGGCCGACGGCCACGGTCAGATCGGCGGTCGCGGGACGGCCGTCGCGCAAGGAGGCGCCGCCCTGGGCCTTGAGGCCGCCGGCGTCGATGTCGAGATCGGAAAGCTCCAGCCCGCCCGGCGCGAACCGGAAGGCGGTCTTGCCGCGCGCCGGCCCGT
>Ga0102591_1000704_pt1 | contig 57924 bp, 43 predicted proteins | sample AraplaCol_mCL_r2_2_FD_76860 | JGI IMG/M metagenome (GOLD analysis project Ga0102591, IMG submission 76860) | Arabidopsis root microbial communities from North Carolina, USA - plate scrape MF_Col_mCL_r2 (SPADES assembly) (version 2) | ecosystem: Host-associated > Plants > Roots > Endosphere... | reverse complement strand
ATGTGGTGCAGGCTCAAGGACTTCCGACGCGTGGCCACCCGCTACGACAAGCTGGCCAGAAACTACCTCTCCGGCGTGCTCATCGCAGCGCTCTGCGCCTACTGGCTCAATTGAGTCCGGACCCTAGCGCGGTGGCCAATCGCTCCACGGCAGTTGCTGGCAGGCCCGCCGCCACAGCCCGGCTCAAGGCTAGGAGTGATTTGGGTCGCGCGGCCTCGATGCCCAGGAGCCCTTCGACTGACATAGCGCGATGCATCATCTTTGCTCCGCTGAGCCACCCTCCGACTTCTCGTCGAAGGCGAAAGCTTCTCTACACAGGCAAGCCGTGAGGGAACATCTGCTCGAAATGCTCGGTCACCGCAGCCCTAGGCCAGAATGGTCCAACGACGCGCTCGATGCCAAGATTCGGCAGGGAGTCGCGCATCGATGGCGAAACCCTCCAGCGCCACATGATCTCGCGCGAGCTTATGATGGACCGGCCCAACTGGGCCACCTGCCTTCTCGAAAATCGGGAGGGGCCGGCCCCCAACACCTCTAGATGGCCTGCTAGAATGAGTTGGGAAACATCACGGAAAAAGCAGTTGAGATAGCGCTCAACCTCAGTTCGCCCGAGATCCCGTGCCGCGCCAAGCAACCGAGATCGCCTGGGCAATTGCCGAAGCTCAGCGAACCGTTCGGTCAGCAACAAGCGCGAGAATTCGGGCGAGATTGTCAGTGCATCAAACTTGAGGGGAGCCCCCGCCGCCAGCGCAACACCCCCTGGAATGTCGTCTCTGAGGATCGCGGCGACCATCGCACCCCACGGCTTTTCACTCGCGCCGATCGCAAAGAAGGCTTCTGAGAGCGTTATGGCCCCGTCATGCGGCGCCACCAACTTGCTCCGGACCTCATCCGCAAGAAAGAGGGCAGTGCGTTTATCCAGCTGCAGATCTGGATAGAGAATCCTCACATAGGGCGACTTGTTCGCCGTAATGCAGATAGTCGAAATAATGACCGGGGCTAGCCAGCGGGCTCGACCGTCATCGGCCGGCGGCATCGTCCGGTCGTAGCCAAAAATTCGTCCACCCGACCGACAACTGCGGGTGCCGACATTGCGACATCGTTGTTGGCCGAGCTTTGAAGGTCTGGCTTGAGCGCCGCTAAGGTATCGGCGTGGCCGTTAGCTTCCTCATGGACTCGCCTGTCAGTTTCAAACGATGGGAGCTATGGACAAGGCGGTCGAGAATGGCGTCGGCGACCGCCGGCTCGGCGATATAGTCGAACCATTCTTCGACGGGTAGCTGGCCGGCGACGATCGTCGATGTTGCGCCGATGCGGTCGTCTAGAAGATCGAGCAGGCCTTGTTTTCCCGCCGGCGTGAGCGCGCCCAATCCAAAGTCATCGAGCACGAGCACTTTAGCTTTCGCCAACGCCTGGCGGAACCGGACAACGGACCCATCCTGCTGGGCGATAGCCAGATCAGCCAACAGGGCGCTGGTGCGTACGTAGCGCACGGAATAGCCATTCCTAGCAGCCTGGACGGCCAAGGCACAGGCGAGCCAGGTCTTCCCGGTTCCCGTCGGTCCGGTCATGAGGATGTTGCGCCGGTGTTCAGCCCAGCGGCAGGTCAGTAGATCCGCTGTATAGCCACGGTCCAGGCCGCGCCCTGGGCGATAGTCGATGTCCTCTGGCTGGGCCTGTACCTTAAGCTTCGCGTCCCTTAGGAGGCGCGCTAGGCGTCGCCGGTCGCGGAAGCTCGTCTCGACGTCGAGCATATGTGCAAGACGCTGGTCGAACGCCAGCTCCGCGTAGGTCGATGAAGACCATTGGTGCTCGAGGCCTTGGATCATGCCGTGGAGACCGAGTTCTCTCATCTGATCGACGATTTGGTCGTAGCTGCTCATTGAGCGTCTCCTCGTCCGTAGTAGGCCGAACCGCGAATGTTGCTGTGCAAGCGCGGCGGGTTGGCTGCGGCGACTTCATCAACGGGAGCCCGTTCGAGCCCGCGCTTGAGGATGTTGTCGATCACGGAATGCTCCAGCCCCCCGATCTCGAACGCCTTGCCGCACGCGGCTTCAAACCGCTCCTTTCCGGTTACCCGCCCAAGTTCCCGCAACTGCTTGAGGGTGCGGCGCCGGCTGTTTTGGGGACGGTTCGCGGCGGCGTGATGCTCTACTAAGGCTCGCGTGTTTGGCCCGTAGGCGTCGGCCCAGGAGAGGAGATCCTGTCCCCCCTCGTGCCAGGCGCGATGCTTGGCCGGCATGTGGTCAGGGTTCGTGGTTTTAGCGCGCGGGTCATCGTTTCGCGGATGGATCGCGAGCCGCTCCCCATTTCTCCAGATCTCAACGGCTTGGCGCTTTGCGCGAATGTCCACCTTCGCACCGACCAATTGGTGCGGCACCGAATAGAGCCCTCCGAAGCGGACGTGATAATCGGGACCGACGGGAACTCCCACCTGGAAGGTCTCGTACTCGAAGCTCGCCTTCGGCAGCGGAGACAGCGCGGGCTTGTCGATCTGTTCGAAAAGGGTTTTTCGCGAGTGCTCCGGCGCGTGGCGGAATGGCTTGGCGTTTAAGGCTGCGACCACGTCCTTCAGTGCAAGATTTAGCTCGGCGAGGGAGAAGAAGGTCCTCTTGCGGAGCACAGCCGTTAGGGCCTTGTGGACGAGCTTCACCGAGAGCTCGACCAGCGGCTTGTCCTTCGGACGTCTAGGTCGGGCAGGCTCGATCTCGACCCCGAAGTGATCAGCCAGCGCTTCGTAAGCCGGATTCAGATGGGGCAGATCGCCTCTTCGGCGGGAGAGGACAGCTGCCTTCAGGTTATCCGGCACGAATACTTCCGGTGCGCCCCCCAACGCTTCCAGGGCGTTGGCGTGGGCTGACAACCAATCAGGCACGGTCTGGCTCGCCAGAGCCTCAGCGTACACATAGTTCGATGCGCCCATGCACGCGACGAACACCTCAACATAATGTCGAGCGCCGGTTTCAGGGTCACACCAGTTTGGCCGACCGCCCATGAAGTCGATGAAGAGCTTTTCGCCAGCCCGATGCTCTTGGCGCATCACCAAGCCAAACCGCTTCTTGTAGATCGCCAGTCGTCTGCAAAATTCGCGATAAGACATGACGACGCTGCGGTCGTTCGCGGCTTCATACTCATTCCAGAGCATCAGACGATCGACGCCCTTCTTGCGAAGCTCGCTCTCCACGATGAACCAGTCGGGCTCTAGAAACTCTCGGCGGGGCGTCGGTCCAGAGCGGCCCAGAAGCAGGCGTAGGCGTTCTTCTGAAGTGGCGGACGCCTGTTCCCAGGTCGTTCCAGCAGCACTCAAAAGTCGTCTGTATTTGGATACTGTCGAATGTGAGCAGCGCGCGAGCAGGCCGATACGCCTGTCGCTGTGCTCCGTCGTAAGGATCAGTTGCGTGACCCTTTTCAAATCAAACATGGGCCTCTCCATGGATTATGGTGAGGCGGAGGGAAAACCGGCGCGGGACCGTACCGCGCGGTATCGCGCGGTTGACAGAAGGGCGTGCGCGGGGGAAATTCAAATGCCGGAGCGAAACGGCTATTGAATTCCCCGAAAGCCTTGAGCGTTGGCGCGCTTGAGGCTTTCGTCTTTTCCGCCTTGTCGTTTGAACCTGGTTCGCGATCAGGGTGGCGGCATGACGACCTCCCTGCGTGTTTCGCTGGCGCCGTAGCGATCAGGCCAGATGTCGCTTGGCGATAGGCCCAGGGCGTGGGCGATGGCCGTCTCGATCCGCTTCGACCGCCGATGACCCTGGCAGACGATCGTAACAGTCGCGGCATTTACATTCAGATCTCGTGCGACGGCCAAGAGCGAAGTGCCTCTCAACCGTAGGCTCGCCTTGATCCGTTGATGTTGCCGTTCCGCGGGAGTCATGCGCATATTTAACGAAAGAATTTAGACCAAAGCTAGCACAAATGGGTACCTTCAGCGCCGATGCTTTTAACGAGGCCGTTGGCCGGCGTTTGCACGCGCTACGCCAAGCTCGAGGGCTTACTCAAACGGCAATGGCACAGCAGCTCGGGCTTGGCATCCGCACCTACCAAAACTATGAGCGGGGCGAGCGTGAGATTTCCGCGCAAGCCGTCAGGAACGCCCACCACGTTTTCGGCGTCGATCCGGTCTGGTTGCTTGATGGAATTGAAAACGAACCGCTAGATCACTGGAGCGCCGATGCCGATACGCTGGAAATCGTCCTAGAAGAGGTGGAGCGGCGACTTGAAGCCGGACGGATAAGACTGCCGCCCCGCAAGAAAGTAGAACTGATCATGATAATCTATCGGCATTTCTCGACCGCGCAATCGCCGGACCAGGCGTTCGTTGAGAACGCGATCAGATTGGTGGCCTGATGGACGACCCGAAGATCAAATCGATTGACTTCGCTGTTCTCCCGCGGACCGAACGACTTCGAGCGCAAATTCGCGGTCTTTTGTCTACCGACTGCGCCGAATGCGAACAGCAGCGGTGCCCCAAGCATCTCAGCAAAGTGCTATGGTGGTCCCGGGTCCTCGTCCTAGGCGCCGTAGTCGGCTGGATGATCGCACAGTTTACGTCACCAACGACGCGCTGGATCTCGGAATCGCTCTGCTCAATCCTCGCCCTGGCCGGGACCGCGCTGAGCCTCATAGACAGATGGCGCTTTCGCCGGAAGCACGACGAGCCTGTTGCTTAGCCTCGGGAGCGAAGGAGCTTCTATTTTTCGCGCAACAGGTCGGCTGGCTGCACACCCAAGGCCACTGCCAACTCGTACAGCGTCACGACCGTGGGATTGCGTCGCCCCAGCTCCAGTCCGCTGATGTACTGCTGAGCCAGCCCTGAAAGCTCCGCAAAGCGCTCCTGGGTCAAATCCTTCTCCAGTCTCAGCTTGCGGACGTTCGAGCCGACGATGCGACGCATGTCCATGCGCCGACCTTTGGCCGAGCCTTGGGGCTTGGTTTATCAACTATAATATGTAAACCGGACCTTCGGCGATTCCGATCCGCCGGTCGCGAGCAAACTCGTTTTCAGGAACAGGTACGGTGGTGGATAGCGGCAGTGATTTGGCCGACGTCGATGTGGCGCTGAGAATCGACGAAGAGACCATGGCCGCCCTTTTACGGGAGGGCGTGTTGATGGGTGACGGCGATCCCGAAACCACGATCCGGCGCAGACTTCAGACGGGCGCCGTGATGGCTAGCATCATGGGGCCGCAGTGCCTGCAACTTCGTCCCATCCACAGAAGTGCCTTTACGTTAAGGGTGATCCTAACCGCCTCGATCATCGGAGACCTCGACAAGCTCGTCCGAGAGTGGGGATACGAGCGAGAAGTTGTCGTTGCGACGATACTTTCGAACGACATTTGCAAGCCGCTCGAGATCGTTGAACGCGAGCGGCAGGCGGCGCCGGCTTTCGAGCGCGAAGTGCGCCGCGAGCCGGGCAAAGGCAACATTTATCCCGTTGAGCTGCAGATGCCGGGCTACCAGCTCGTCTTCGTTAGGATGTTGGCGAAGCAGTTCGAGGACCGCGCCCTGGTGATCGAGGAGGCCTTGCTGGCGCTCGCCCGCAAGATTGTCCGCGGTGATCCCGTCCTTGGGGCTCCTGTTTCAGCTGAAGCGCTCAGCTTCGCCCAGCGGATGGTCGGCTTTGCTCCCCGCGACGGAAACGCGAGAGCTAGGGCCTGGTAGTTTGCGGAAATTACCTTGGCATCGCGATAAAGTCAGAGTTCAGGCAGCTGCCCGCCGCCTTACCTCATCGAGGATGGCGATCACCTCCGTCTGGTCGGCGAGGCTAAAAATGCCCGAGACACCCAGGGGGTCGAAGTCGGTGAACGGGCTTTCGTAGAGCAAGTCGGCATCCATCTGGCCCCGCTCGGTCAGGTGCTCGATGACCATGTTCAGGAACTCGATCTGGCTCGCCGACAACGTTCGACCATCCATGAAAGCGGCGAAAGCCGCCTTGGCCGCCTCGCGGTCGAGGCCGACGAGTGACCGGACGAACAGGCCCAGCCCGCCTTCTGTTCGAACGCGATCCAAGTCCTCGGGTTCGGCGACGCCGGCCTGGAGGAAGATGCGCTCGAGTTCGGACAGGTCCGTGGCGGTAAGCGGCTCGTTCCGACGCAGCTTCAGTATGGCGATGTGGCTGGCGTTCTCTTCCAGGAAGTGGCGAGCTTTCCGGCGGAAACGATCCATGTCGGCGCCGGCGCTGATCCCTTGAAGCTCGATCTCAACGCCTGGGCCGATCTCGTCCTCGAAGTCGGTGCGGACGATCGGGCGCTTCTTGACCTCGATCAGCTTGATCAGCGCGCGCAGCCGCCGCCGCACGGCCTCCAGCATCGGCGCGGTGACGTCCTGCCAGAAATCCTCGGATTGGATTTCCTGGATGAACGCCAGTTCCTTGGCGACCATCGGGATGTTGCTCTTTTCTTCGAGCAGGTTCGCGATGGCGATGATCTTGTCCCGCAGGCCCGCGAAACTGGCTTCGGCGCGCAGCACCGAAAGCTGCGTCCTCAGGACCAGGGCGTCGAACTGCTTGGCGGCGATGTCGTCATCGGTGACGCTGGTCGGCAGGCCGGCCAGGCCGTGGATCAGTTCGGCCTGATCATCCAGGCCCAGGCGGGTCCAGGCTTCAGGGGCCGCGTACTTCTCGACCAAGCGGCGTTTGGGGCGGACCAGGAAGTTGTCGAGGCTCATGCCGAGAACGGTGGCGCGGAGCCCCTCGGCGAGATTGTCGCGCAGCATTCGAAGCTCGTCACGAGCGTCGCCTTCGGCGATCCCCGAGGGAATCGTCTGGCTTTCTGGAAAGACCCCTGGCGGAAGCGCAGGATGAACGCCGTCGAGCGCGCCGATCAGCTCGACCCGAGCCGCGAACAGGCGCTCGCTCAGAGACGGGGCGACCGTCCCGTCGGTCACATTGGGGTTCTGGTTGAAGAACTCCAGGTTCTGGCAGAAGTCGAAGACCGAGAAATAGGCCTTGTCCTTGCCCGGCCCGAACAAGTCGGGGCACAGTCGCGTGCCGCGGCCGATCATCTGCCAGAACTTGGCCTTCGAGCGGACGATCTTGAAGAAGACGAGGTTGACCACCTCCGGCACGTCGATGCCGGTGTCGAGCATGTCGACCGAGACGGCGATGTGCGGCGCTTTCTCGGCCCGTGAGAAGTCGTCGATCAGCGTTTGGGCGTAGGGATCGCTGGAAACGATCACCCGCGCGAATGAGCTGGCCAGGTTCGGATAGGCCAGGTCGAACCGCTCGACGATGAAGCGGGCGTGGTCCTGGTTCTTGGCGAAGATGATGGTCTTGCCCAGGCGGTCGCCGTCCGCCACGCGCTGGCCGTGGGTCATCAGGTGTTCGAGCGCCTTGTCGACGGTGTCGGCATTGAACAGCCACTGATTGACGGCGGCCGGCTCGACCATGGCCGGGACGTTCCCGTCCTCGTCCCATTCAATGGCGTCCCAAGCCTCCTTCTCTTCCTCGGAGAGGCTGCCGTAACGCAGGCCAGTAGTCGGGATCTTCAACGGCACCGAGACGGCCTTGGGCGGGACCAGGAACTTGTCGCCGACCGCCTCGTCCAAGTCGTAGGCGTCGGTCGGCACGCCGCGCTGCAGGTTGAACAGGCCGTAGGTGTCGCGGTCGATCTCGTCCTTCGGCGTGGCCGTCAGCCCCACCAGCAGGCTGTCGAAATAGTCGAAGATCGCGCCGTACTTGCGATAGATCGAGCGGTGGGCTTCGTCGATGACGATCAGGTCGAAGTGGCCGGGGCCGAAGCGCCTGGCCTCGCCGCCATCCTTTCCGTCGATCAGGCCCATCATGGTCGGATAGGTCGAGACATAGATCCGCCCCGTGGAGGTGCGGTCCGAGATCAGGTTCACCGGCGAGGCCGAGGGGAGGAATTTCTTGAAGGCCGAGGCGGCCTGGTTCACCAGCGCCTTGCGGTCGGCCAGGAACAGAATCCGGCGCGCCCAGTTGGCCTTCATCAGCAGGTCGGCCAGGGCGATGACGGTGCGCGTCTTGCCCGAGCCCGTGGCCATCACCAGGAGCGCGCGGCGCTGCCTGTCCTTCTCGAAGGTCTCGCCCACGCGGCGGATGGCGCGGGTCTGGTAGTAGCGGCCGGCGATCTCGGTATCGATCGTGGCGCTCGCCAAGGGGCGCAAGGTCGTGCGCCGGCGGATCGCCAGCTCCAGCTCGTCCTTGGTCAGGAAGCCCTGGATGGCGCGCGGCGGATAGTGCTGGTCGTCCCAGATCCAGTGCTCGTAGCCGTTGGAATAGAAGATCACCGGGCGCTGACCGGTTTCGGCTTCCAGGCAGTCGGCGTAGAGCTTGGCCTGTTGCTGGCCGACGCGCGGGTCCTTCCTGGTGCGCTTGGCCTCGACGATCGCCAGCGGCTTTCCGTCGTCGCCCCGCAGGACGTAGTCCACGAAGCCCTGGCCGGGCGTGTTGGGCATGCCCGCGACGGGAACCTCGAGATGCAGGTTGCCCACGCCGGTCGACCAGCCGGCTTCGCGCAGCAGCAGGTCGATGAAGAGCTCGCGGGTGGCCGCCTCGTTGTAGTCGTGGTCGTCGGGGCGCGCGACGTTGGCGGCCTTTGCGGCGGCGACCTCGGCCCGCAGCTGGGCCAGTTCGGCCTCAAGGGCGGCGCGGCTTTCCTCGCCGGCGCGCGCCAGCGCCTCGGCGGCCTCGCGCGCCTTGACCGCCTCGACGAAGCGATCGGCGGCCGCGTTCAACTGGCTCAACTTCTCGGCCGGCACGGCGCGGTTCAGCGGCAGGGCGTCGGCCGAGAAGATCAGGGTTCCGGAAGGCTTCTCGCCGCGCGCATAGGTGCGGGCCAGCCAGTAGGTCAGGTGGAACAGCTCGCGCGCCGCGGCGACGCCGTCAGTCGCGGGAATGGTCTTGGACTCGTGGGCCGCTCGGTTGCCAAGGTCCTTGATGGCGCGAGCCTTGGTCAGCAGCGCCGTTCCGACCAGCGCCCCGAAGGTCGCCTCGTGGATCCGCGCCGACAGGGTGGACTCGTAGGGCGAACGCAGGCTGGCCTCGCGGCGGTACAGCCAGTCGACGATCGTCTCCAGCGTCAGTCGCGCATAGAAGCACGCTCCTCGCGCATCGCTGCGCGCCATGGCCTCGACACGAACCGCCAGGTCGTGGACTTCGGGAAATTCCGGAGCGAGGAAGGCGAACTGGGACATTGGGCGGTCTAGGCTCCCGGCCGCTCGATGGGTTCGTCGTCCGCATAGGCGCCGACCACCCAGATGAAGCTCTGCACGTCGATCAGGTCGCGTGGCTCCAGGGCCGCGATTTCGCGACGGGTCTCTTCCGCCAGGTCCAGCAGGCTGTCGTACACCGCTGGCGCGATCCCCTGGGCGTAGTCGTCGGCGAACGGATGGCCTACCCGGTCGGCGAAGTCGCACGTGACCTTGGGCTTGAGGAAGATGTGCCGGTCCGGCCGCCACATGAACGGCAGGTAGGTCAGCATCGGCCAGCTGGGCTGGGTGGAGGCGCGGATCGCTTCGACCATGCCGGCGAACCCGCCGACATCGCCGTCGGCGAACCCCGCCGCGCCCGCGAGGAAGGCCGGGCCGGCGTCGCCGAGCAGGACCTCCTTGATCCGGGCCTTCTCGACCTGGAAGACGAGATTGGTGGCCTGGAACGCGCGCACGGCGGCGGCGCATTGCTCGGGGCCGGCGGCGCGAGCGGCCTGGAGCGGCAGTATCCCGCCGATCTTGGCGACGGCTTCGTCCTTGTAGATCCTTTCGTGCTGGGCGTAGCCGTCGTCGGCGAAGCCCTTGGGGAAGTAGCGCAGGAAGCGCGACCTGGCCCCGTCGAACCCGAAATAGTCCGGATGGGCGCGGCCGACCTCGGCCAGCAGTTTGCGCCACAGGACGTCCGGGTCATCGCCCTCGTACTGCGCCGGCTTGCCACCGGCCGGGATCACCGCGCCGACATAGCCGCCGTCGCCTTGCAGGAGGCGCACGGTGGTCTTGCCCACCTGTTCCGAGCGGATGGTCTTCAGGCTTGTCGCCATTGTTCAGCCCCCCTTTCGGCAACATGGCTGACGGTCTGATCGTTGGCCAGACGTGGGAAGTGCTTGGCGAAGGCCGCGCGGACGGGCGCCCAGAGGACGGGGTCGAGGGGCCATTTGCAGTGGACGGTGTTCAGCACCGTGTAGCCGGCGTCGCGGAGGTCGTCGGCCAGGGCCTTTTCCATGGCGCCGACGATGTCGCGCAGCGGGGTGTGGGCGGCCATCAGGGCCGCGCGGGTCGCGCCGTCGGCCTTGGCGACCTCGTCATAGAGCGGACCGTGGCTGATCAGGTGGAAGGCGCAGGCCTCCAGCGCCACGCCGCGCTTTTCCAGGTGCTTGCGCAGGGCGTTCTGGGTGACGACCGAGCCCAGGTGCTGACCCATGCGGGTGTAGGGCGCGGTGGCGTGAGGGCTGGAGTTGTCTCCGGTGCAGCCGACGTACAGAAGCTCGCCGTCCGACGTCTCGACTCGCCAAACATACAGCCAGAACCCGCGGCGCAGTATCGGGCCCGGCAGGGTCAGGACGTGGGTCGCGGGGGTCATGGTCAGAGCTCTCCCCGGAAGGCGCGGTGCTGGAGGGAGGTGAAGAGGGCGTCGAGGTGGGCTTGGTGGTCTTCCACTGTTCGTTTCAGCTCGTCGATCTCGGCTGCTCGCCTCGCAAAGCTAGTTTGTAGATCAATCCCGACATGCGGCACTTCTAAGCTCCGTATGTCGTCGAAGTTCAGCCCTGCCTTCACCCCTTCGCGGTTTCGTCGGAGGATCGCTTGCTGGCCCGCCGGGCTGGCTAGCGCGGCCGAGAGATAGCGCGGGATGAAAGACTTGCTTCGAAGGATCGCTAGGTGCTGGTTGATAAAAGCTTCGCCGAGGCCTTCCGGTACCACGGCGGTTCGACCAAGGTCGGCCGTAATGCTAAGCAAAACGTCGCCTGGCTGGACCCTTGTCCGCCTCGCCTCTGCAGTATCAGGAGCCGCGACAAAGGTAGTGTCGCTCAGATCAAGTTGGTCATAGCGTACATTCTGGATACGCAAAAATAGACTGCCGCTATCACTGTAGTGCTCGGCCCATCCCCTGGAACCGCTCGTCAGAAAATCAAGCTGATCTCCAATCTTTATCATAGGTACGAGCCGCCCCGGCCGCGACCAGTCGCCAAACATCTCCGCAAACAACCCGCCATAGAGGCCGCGTAATCCTGCCAGCGCCTCCCGTCGCTTGCGGCGCAGGGCGTCGGCTTGGTCGAGGATCGCCGCGATCCGCCGCTGTTCGTGGAGCGGCGGGAGGGGGATTTCGAGCTCCGCCAGGAAATTGCGGGGGACACGGCGCTGCCCGCCGCTCCCCGTCATGCGCCTGACGCCCGCCTCACGAACGTGATCTTGGCGGAGGAAATAGGTTAGATACCTTCCATCCAGGCGCTCCCTTGCGGGACGGAGCACGTGGAACTCCGTGGAGCCGAAAGCGTGCTCGCGATCGACCACAGCCTGGGTGATCTTGTTGTTTTCGTAGCAGGGCGTGATCTTGGCGACGAGAACGTCTCCGTCAGCGAAGTATGACAAGCCCGAGCTTATCGCGTTGGCCGGCTTGTACTCTTGGACCTGCATCGAGCCCTGCTCGGAAACCGCAGCCATAGGCACAACGGCAACCTCGGCATCGCTGGCGAGCAGGCCGCGCGGAGTTGGCGGATTGAGTGTTGCGACGTCGCTGAGCCGCACTGTGCTCGTGCTCACCCAACCAACTCCTCAAGCTTCGCCAGCCCATCGGCGATCTTGGCTTCTAGCCGCTTCAGCTGGGCGATGATCTGCGCCGGGCTCTCGTGCTCGACGGCCTCGTACACCGTCTCCTTGTAGCGGTTGATCGACAGGTCGTAGGCGCCGTCACCGGCCAGGTCGGCCTTGGGCACCGCGAAGCTCTGGGCCGTGCGCGAGCGCTCCAACTCGGCGCCGTCGCGCTCCTCCCAGCGCATCAGCACATCGGGCAGGTTGTTCTTGTCGTGCTCGCCCTCAGTCAGGGCCGCCGCCGGGGCGACACCCAACTTGTCTTCCGACAGCAGGGGCTGGCGCTTGTCGTCCAGCGACCAGCCGTCGGCCTTCATGTCGTAGAACCAGACGTTCTCGGTGCCGCCAACCCCGGTCTTGGTGAAGATCAGGATGGCGGTCGAGACGCCGGCATAGGGACGGAACACGCCCGACGGCAGCGAGATCACCGCGTCCAGTTTGTGGTCCTCGACGATCATCCGGCGTAGTTCCTTGTGCGCCTTGGACGAGCCGAACAGCACCCCGTCGGGCACGATCACCGCCGCCCGGCCGCCCACCTTCAGCAAGCGCAGGAACAGGGCCAGGAACAGCAGCTCGGTCTTGCGGGTCTTGACCACGCGCTGCAGGTCGACCGCCGTCTGCTCGTAGTCCAGCGAGCCCGCGAACGGCGGGTTGGCCAGGATCAGGTCGTACTTGTCCTTCTCGCCGGATGTCTTCCGACAGGCTGTCGCGCGGCTCGATAACCGGGTTTTCCACCCCGTGCAGGATCATGTTCATCGAGCCGATCCGCAGCATGGTCGGGTCGAAGTCAAAGCCGTGGAAGGCGCTGTTGTGGAAGTGCTCGCGCAGGGCCGCATCGCGGAACAGCTCGGGATGCTTGTCGCGCAGATATTCGCCCGCCCCGACCAGGAACCCGCAGGTGCCGGCGGCGGGATCGCAGATCGTCTCGCCGGGCCTGGGCTCCATCAGCGCCACCATCAGGTTGATGATGTGGCGCGGGGTGCGGAACTGGCCATTCTGGCCGGCGCTGGCGATCTTGCTCAGCAGGTACTCGTAGACGTCGCCTTTGGTGTCGCGATCAGCCATCGGCACGTGGTCGAGCTTGTCGACCACCTTGGCCAGCAGGGCCGGCGTCGGGATGGCGAAGCGGGCTTCCTTCATGTGCCGGGCGACCGCGCCCTCGGCGGCGACCTTCTCGCGGATGAAGGGGAAGACGTGGCGATCGATGACGCGGAACATCTCCCGCGCCTCCATCTCCTTGAACCGCGACCAGCGCAGATTCTCGTAGGGCTCTCCGTCCTCGTCGACGCCCTCGGGGAAGATGCGCCGCTCGATCGGCTTCTTCAGCGCCTCGGCCTTGCGCTCCTCGACGGTCTGCAGCTCATCCAGACGCTTGATGAACAGCAGGTAGGTCAGTTGCTCCATGACGCTGAGGGGGTTGGAGACCCCGCCCGACCAGAAGTCGTTCCAGATCCCGTCGATCTGGTTCCGGATTTCGCCGACCAGCATTATACGCCTCCCCGGACTAGGCCCTTGGCGCTGGCCAGGGCGATTTCAAACGCTTCACGATTGGCGACGACCACCGGCGTTTCGGACGGCAGGTCGTCGGGCTGGTCGAGTCGCAGCCGTTTCTTGAGGTAGTAGAGCAGCGCCTTTCGGACCGAAAGCGCGGTGCGGCCGCCTGGCATGTCGTACTCCCAGGCCACCGCTTCCTGTTGGCTGGGTGAGAGCGCAGGATTGGGCTGGAACTCGACCTGGAAGGTGTCTGTCCAGTCTTGGTCCGCGCTTGCGGGAGCGCCGGCCGCGCCGGTGTTTCGCAAGCCGCGCCAGCGCGACAGCACGAAGTCCTTGAACGCTCCGTCGAGATGGCAAAAGCCGCGAACGTGCCAGCGCAGGCCGTCTGACCCGAAGGCATGGGGCGTGATCCGTCGCCATTGAGAGTCGGGCCGTTGGGGGCTCATGGACTGGTAGCGCACCTCCACCGAGGCGCCAGCCCGCATCACCGCCAGCAGGTCTCGGAACAGGAGCGGATCCACCCGCCTGGCCGGCACCGGCATGGCTTGGGCGTCCGGCGCGACGCCAATCCAGGTCTCGTCGAGGCTGATCACCCCTTCAGCCTTGGCACGCAGCTGCGACAGGTAGCGGTCGGCGCTGAGCGCCAGGTAGCGCGGCGTGAACTCCGGGGTCGCCACGTACCGCTTGGCGCTTGAGTCGTAGTGCAGATTCGCAGGGGCTAGGTCGCGGTACTGGCTCAGGTCGTTCGACGCCTGGGGCACCGAAACCCCGAACCGGTCGGTGATGTCCGAACGATTTACGCCACCCTCCCAAAAGGCTCGAAACTCAATAAATTCAAGGCGCTGCTCTGCACCCCACCGTACCTTCGCACCCTCGCCAGCGTTCGCCATGCGCATCCAATCAGAATAGAAACTTGACGGGTATAAAAACACGACCCATAAAAATACTATTCCCACTCGCCGCCGCGGTCAATTCCGCCGCGGCTCAATCGCGAAAGGCGAACACGAAATGGCCGACCTTCAAGTGACCTGCATCAACAAGACCCCGCGCGATGACACCCACCACGGCATCGTCTTCCTGGGCGGCGTCGGCTTTAAGTACACCCGCCAACAGGTGGTCGATTTCATCAACCAGGGCATCCACACCTTTCACACCAAGGTGAACGGCGTCCGCGCCGAGATCGGCGTCAACGGGACCCGACCCAATCAATGGGTCCAGACCTACGCCGACAACCGGTGGAACAACAATCTGCTGGCTCTGCCGGAATGCGGCTGATGCGGATGACGCCGCAGGGGCTCGACGCCTCTGCGGCGGAAGCCCGTACCTTTGCCCATGCCCAACTCTGAGGTTCCCGTGCTGACCCTGATGATCATCGCCACGATCGCGGCCGTGCTGGCTTGCGTGTTCGCCCTTCTCTCCTTCCTCAAGCGTCCCGCGCCGCCCAAGGCCGACCCCGAGGTGCTGGCCAAGCTGATCGCGCTGGAGGCCGGGGTGCGCGAGATCCCCGGCGCTGGGCGCGAGGAAGGCAAGCTTCTGCGCGAGGAACTTCGCGGCGTTTTGGCCAGCCATCAGCAATCGCTGGAAACGCGCCTGGCGTCCTTCGGCCAAGGCCAGGCCGAGCAACTGACGGCGATGCGCCAGGAAGCCTCCGACGGGCGGGCCAAGCTGGAAGAGGCGATGAAGGCCAGCACCGACGCCTTCGCCAATACCCAGACCACGCGCCTGGGCGAGACCAACCAGGCCATGAAGGACCTCGCTGAGCGCATGCAGAAAGCCCAGGAGGCCGCGCGCGAGCAGCAGAAGCAGGGCCTCGACGCGGTGGCGCTGAAGATCCAGGGCCTCACCGAGGCGAACGACAAGAAGCAGGACGCGATCCGCGAGGCGCTGACCACCAACCTCGATCAGCTTCGCAAGGACAACGACGCCAAGCTGGAACAGATGCGGGTGACCGTGGACGAGAAGCTGCAGGGCACACTGGAAACGCGGCTGGGCGAGTCCTTCAAGCTGGTCAGCGATCGCTTGGAGCTGGTGCACAAGGGGCTGGGCGAGATGCAGAACCTCGCCACCGGCGTCGGTGACCTCAAGCGCGTGCTGACCAATGTGAAGTCGCGCGGCGGCTGGGGCGAGATGCAGCTGAGCATGCTGCTGGAGGACCTTCTCACCTCGGACCAGTACGAAGCCAACGTGCACATCGTGCCCGGAGCGAGCGAGGTGGTGGAGTTCGCCGTTCGCCTACCGGGCAAGCTCGACGACACCCCCGTCTATCTGCCGATCGACGCCAAGTTCCCTCATGAGGACTATGACCGGCTGCTGATCGCCCAGGAGAGCGGCCTGCCTGAGGAGGTCGAGAAGGCGGCGATCGCGCTCGAGCGAACGGTCCGCGCGCAGGCAAAGCTGATCTCCGAAAAGTACATTCATCCGCCGTACTCGACGGACTTCGCGTTCATGTACCTGCCGACCGAGGGGCTCTATGCCGAGGTCATCCGGCGTCCTGGTCTATGTGCCGACTTGCAGTCGAAACATCGGGTGATGGTGACGGGGCCGACGACCTTGGCGGCGGTGCTCAACAGCCTCCAGATGGGCTTCCGTACCCTTGCGATCGAGAAACGCTCGAGCGAGGTCTGGCAGGTGCTGTCAGCGGCCAAGGACGAGTTCCGCAAGTACGGCGGAGTCTGGGACAAGCTCAGCAAGCAGCTGGCGACGGCGCAGAACACGGTAACCGAAGCCGGGCGGCGCACCCGGGCGGTGGAGCGCAAGCTGCGCGACGTCGAGACCATCGAACTTCCGGCAGGCGTCGATGTGCTGGCCGCGCTGCCCGACGTCGACAACTACGACGACGAAGGTGAGGCGGCATAACACTGCCGCTCGGGGGAAAACCCGATAAATTCTAGCGAGTTGTTTGCTAAACTCGATTTCCGATTGAGATCGCCTTCTGAATTTGATCAGTAAGGTGGGTCGGAGTGTGGGGGCGCGCCGGCGTGTTCCGATCGCGCGTCCCTGGGGAGGGCGTGAATGGATAAGGTTCTAAATATTCTCGAGGTCGGGGAAGCCGTTTCCGGAAGACCGCGGATCGCGCTAACCGCACTCGTCGTAATGTTCATGATCGCGCGAGAATGGCTTGAGGTCAGCCCCTATCCGAAAAGCGCCGTCCACAGATGCTAGTGGCTGCTTCTAGGTGTCGATTTTTCGAAGGTATTTAGCCTGAGGGGGCGGGACGTTGGACCGGAAGGTGATTTCAGCCGAAATAGCTGTAGCCAGGGCGGCGGGCGACGTTGCAGCTTTGACGGATATTATCGGACGCCTCGGCCATCGTACCGAGCCTTGGGTCGGCACGCTTAGGATCAATGCCATCCAGGCGCGTCTCCAGGCTAGACAGGGCGGCGAGCCGAGACCCGCCCACTGGTTGGAACGCTACGGCCTTCCCAAGCCGAATGGGCGTCCGCTCTATCGTTACGCCATGTCCGACGCAGCGTTTGAGCGTGCTGAGGGCGACTTGAAAGCCCGCGCCTCGCGCTTCAACGCTGACTTGGCGACCCGGCACGACGCCGCCCTGTTTGTGCTTTGGTCTTCGGCCTGGTTTCGCCGGTGTTACGACGGAGGCATGCAGCGCTGGGCGGATGTGGCGCGCAGGCTCGGCCTCCAGCCGGAACAAAGCCGGCTGAGGCGCTGGACCGACGAGGGCCTGCGCTACTGGGGCCAGGCCCCGCTGAAGATGAACAACACCCACCACCGTCTGGCCGCCATCGCGCGCCAAGGTGGCTTCCCCACCGCCGCGATTCGGGACGGTGCCGGCGGCTGGGCGGCAGCGTTTCTGAAGAAGTTAGTGGGCCGATTACTCGATCAGGTCGATCCCTCCAGCGCCGTTGCCGAAGCTCTTTCCGAGGAGCTCGAGGGCGGCATTCCAGAAACCTGGCGACATCCCGAGATCCTCGTCGTTTCGGCTGAGTTGGCGTTGGCCATCGTGGAACTGCGCCGTGAGGCGGAGGGCGCTGGCGTAACCGAGGGCTCGCTCGTCTCCGAGTGGCTGGATCAGAACCGCTCGGACTGGCGGCGAACGCTCCCTCTCGCGCTCGACGAAACCGGCGCGCGACAACTGGTGGATGGCCTGATCCGCACGGAACGTTTGAAGGGGGGGCACGGATCGGCGCAGGCCCGCCGCTTCATGGTGCATACAAACGGCGTCTTGCGTCACCAGATCGAACTCGATCTGGAAGGCGATCTGGTCAACGCTGAACCGAGTCAGGGCTTCGACGACCTTGCGCGCGAATGGAGCCGTCTGCGCATGTTCGCTGGAGGGGACTCGGCTCGGTACATCAGCGGTGAACTGGCGGTAGTGGAGCCTGACGAAGGCGGCCGGTGGCGCTGCATGCGCAGCCGGGTCCACCCTCGCTTTGACCTTCCGCTTGATGTGCCATTGATGATCGAGTTGCGCGGAGAGGGCATACGCGTCGCCGGTCCATTCCTCCTGCCTGGCGGCGAGGCGATCCGTTCGGACCTACGGATCTGCGTGGGTGACCCTTCCACGGCGGGGGAGCTGCCTTGTGAGCTCCAGATCGTCGGCCAAGCTAGTGGCAGCTATCGCGGCGAACCGCTCTTCGTGGATGCCCCGATCGACTGGAAAGCGATCCCCCACGAGGAAGGCAGCGCCTGTCGTGAGGTGGGCGACCTTTTCAACCGACGGCAATGGGAGGTCTGCGGCGCTGCCCTTTTCGAGTCTCCACGTGGAGACCCGTTCCTTGTCCGCGCCGGTCAGAAGGGTGATCAGCGCGACGCCATCGTGCTGGCCGGCGATGCGCCCCCCCGCTGTGTTTCCACCGACGGCCTGCCTGTCTATCTGGGGCCGCCGATGCCTCGCTTTCGGCAAGGGCTGCGACTTCGTACGCCGGAGACGGCCGAGACAGGGTGGCGGCGACGCGGCCAACGAGAGTGGAGCGCGAAGTTTCCGGACGGCGAGGTCGGCGTCTGGGAAATCGCCTGGCGCGATGCCACGACGCGGCATATCCGCGCTAAGACTGAAGTCATCGTGCTCCCGAAGGCTTTCGAGATCGCCAGCACGAGAACGGGCGATCTCCTGAGTGTCGAGCTTCGCGGCTGGCCTTGGGCGGCCATTTCCTCACAAGGTTCCCTGGCGGGCGATAAGATTTGGCGATTGCGGTCAGACACGCTCGTTCAACCGCATTTCGAGATCCGGCTGGATGCGCCCGGATCACAGGCCATCAGCCTTCGCACCCCGCTTCGCTACCATGCTTGGATCTTCGACTGGAGTGGGGCGCAGCTTGCTCGCGACAGCCGCATCTCCATCTCAACGCTGAACAGGTTTGTCGCCCGCGCGCCGGGGCGCTGCGAGCTCGTAGCTGAGTTGCTCGGGCCTAATCGCCAGCCTTTGCCGCAAGCCAACATGCGTTGGAAATTTGCGGACGAACTACCCCTCTCGCTTATCTCCGATGATTTGGCAGCGCTTCTAAGGGGAAGCAGCCAGATCGACGCAGTGGTCCGGCTCGATTTTCACGACGGACGTCCCAATCACTGGTTTGTTGTCGAATTCGGCCATTTACTACGAGACGAACCGCGGGGGCTGGTTCCGTTCCCAGCCGTCTCGGACGAGCAAGCGCGCCTGGTGGCGCGAAGCATGGGCACCCCTCAGGCCGAAAGAGATCTTGGAGCCTACGGTCTGGCTGAACAGATTAATGTGCGCCCGATCAACGTTGACGCCGGTGACGGTCCGGCCCTGCTCTACCTGCGTGCGAACGACCGCATCCTCAGCCGCCCCAGGATCGTCAACGGGGATCCCTTGAAGCGAATGCCTGAAACCGCTTTGGGTCGGATTATGGTAAGCGGCTCCCTGGATCGACAGGCTGACCTTGAGGCATTGATCGACAGCTGTCTTGCAAACCTGGCGGACGCTGCCTCCTTGAAGGTCATTCATACAGTCACCGAACTCGCGGCCTCACTCGACGGACTGCCGCCCGCCACGTTCGATGTGCTGAAGCTCCTCGAGACGCGTCCGTTGTTGGGGCCGCTCATGTTGTTTGGAGCTCCCCAAACCCAGATCGAGCCGCTTTTACGCCTTTCGAACGGCCTGCGCATGGCCTGGTGTCTGATCCCGAGCGCTTACTGGATGCAGGCCTGGGAGATTTGGGGGCGTCATTTCGCCGACGCATTTCCCGACCGCCCGGGCGACGTCGCGTCTCTAATGACCGGCAAGCGACACGCCTTGATCGCTCACGAGCCGGTGCTCGCCTCCCATCTGGGCCAGGCTCGGAGTGCAGAGCCGATAGCGGCGATCGCCAACGACTTCCTAAATCGAGCACAGGATCGGATACGGACGGAGATCGTCAATCCGTTCCGTACGAACTTCGGAAATCACCTGCCATGTTGGGTGTTCGATCCCGGATATTGGCGTGCGCTGGATGCGCCGCTAGTTGCGGCGCTTATCGCCCAAGGTAAAGCGCAGATCCCCCTGTCGGACGCCGAACTCTTCGCTGTCAAAGACATTGCGCGCAGCCATCCCCGGTACTTCCAAGCCGCCTTTGCGGCCCAATTTACCGCAAAGTAGCCGATCCATGTCTGAAGCACCCCCGCCATCGCCGCTCGTCATTGATCAACTCCTGAGGACCCGCGTCACCGACGCCGTCATCGCTCAGGCGGCGATCCGTCATCCGGGTCTCAACGCATTTTTGAGAGAGCGGCTCTCGGGACGCGACATCGAGCAGGGCGCTCTCTTTTCTGAACCAGTCATCGAGGGGGCGGCCAGCTACCGGTCATCAGGCCTTACTCCTGCAGATCTGGCCGGCAACCTCGTCCACCCCAAGGTCGCACAGGCCCTGACGGCCGGATCCCCAGGCGACGACTATCGGTTCGTTCACCCCGCCTACGCGCATCAAGTAGAGGCGTGGAGGCTACTATCGCCGGACCAACGTAAATCGGTTCTGGTCTCGAGCGGGACCGGCTCAGGGAAGACCGAGTGCTTCTTGATCCCCTTGCTCAACGATCTGGCGCAGGAAAGCGAAGCGGAGGGACGGCTCACGGGCGTGCGCGCCCTAATGCTGTATCCGCTCAACGCTCTGATCGCGAGCCAAGAACAACGGCTAAGGCAGTGGACTAGGCCCTTCGGCGGCAAAATCCGCTTCGGACTTTACAATGGCCTGATGAAGGACGCTCGAAAGCATGAGCGCGACCGTGCGGAACATCAAACGCCCGAGCAGGTGCTGTACCGCAAGACCTTGCGTAATGACCCGCCGCCGATCCTCGTCACCAACAACACCATGTTGGAGTACATGACGATCCGCAAACAGGATCAGCAGATTCTCGAGCGTTCGAGGGGCAAGCTGCGCTGGATTATCATCGACGAGGCCCACAGCTATGTCGGGTCGGCTGCGGCTGAGGTGTCGCTGCTCTTGCGCCGCGTGCTTCAGGCGTTCGAGGTCGAACCCGAGAACGTCCGCTTCGTCGCGACCTCGGCGACGATCGGAGGCTCGGACGAGGCCGCCAAGGCGGATTTGCGTCGATACCTCGCCGATCTTTCTGGTGCTCCAATCGACCAGGTACACGTGGTTTTCGGAGATCGGGAGAACGTTTCGCTCCCGTCGCCTGACAAGAGCGCCGGGCCGCTCGGTCCGTCGCGGTTAAGCCTAGAGACCCATCCCTCCGTTCAGTCGCTGGTGCGAGCCGCGGAGAAGGGACCTGTCACGCTTGCTCAGACCGCCGTTCATGCCAGCGCCTGCCAGACCGAACCGCTCGCTTTACTGGAACGGGTCGCGGGTCGAGCCGGCGATGACGATCACCCGCTTCTTCCGCTGAGGGTCCATAAGTTCGTGCGGGCACTTCCCGGGCTCTGGTCCTGCCTCAATCCTGATTGCCGCGGCGACAAGCCGAAGGACTGGCCCTTTGGAGCGGTGCTGTTCGACCGCACTGAGACTTGCCCGCATTGCCAGTCGCCGGCCTTTGAATTGATCAACTGCCGGGAGTGCGGCGAGCCCTGGTTGGACACGTACGATCACGGTGATCAACTGACACCGCGCCCTTCTTCGCCAGATCGCGACGAGTTTGCTTCAACCAACGCAATGACGGAGGGCGGGGCGTTTGAGGTAGATGAACAGGAAGAAGGCGCATCCGATGCCGACGACACCTCGCGCGTTGGCTTTCGCCGCCTTTTGGGACTGCGTCCTTTCGCGGGTGGAAGGACAAGAACGGTCTGTCCCACCTCCGGTAGCTTGCCTGAGCGCAAGTCGGCTGGATCCGATATATGGATTAGCGGTCAGGTGGGAGATGGCGCTTGCCCCGGTTGCGGCGTTGGGCCGACGGCCTATTCAGGATCTCCGCTATGGCCGTTCCGCTTTGGTGCTCCGTTTCTTCTTCAGAACGCCACGCCCACCCTGCTGGAGGGTGTTAGCAGCCACACATCAGAACGACAGCTGCTTCCCGGAGAAGGGCGCCAGTTGTTGTCCTTTACCGATAGCCGGCAAGGCACCGCGCGCTTCGCCGCCAATATCGAGACCCAGTCCGAGCGCGGTTACATTCGAGCCTTCATCTATCATCTCGTTCAGCAGGCCGGTGGCTCTTTGGGGCGTCAGGACGAGATAGACCAACTCGATCGGGAAATCCGTGACCTTGAGGCGATGGTCGCGACCCAACCTCTCGCGCAGCAATTCTTGGATCAGAAACTCGCTGCGCGCGCAGCTTTGGACCGCCCTCAAGCGATCAGCTGGGGGAATGCAGTCACAGCGCTGTCAGAAGACGCAACCGTGTCTCAATGGATACGGGCCGTTTGGGACGAAGACAGAGACGAACGTTTCGGCGATTCACCAGAGACCCTAGCGGAATTCCTGCTGCTTCGGGAGTTGGCGCGGCGGCCTCGCAAGGCGAATTCCGTCGAGACCATGGGATTAGCCCAGCTACAGTTTCCAGCGCTTGAGGCGCTGAGCGACGCTGCTCTGCCTGCAGAACTACGCTCCAAAGCCCTGACGATCGAGGACTGGCGAGACTATCTCTACTTCCTCGTTGATGTGGTGATACGCAACACGTTCGTTTTGCGCATCAGCGACCGCGACGCGCGCTGGCTGCTGCCACGTAAGGCCTTCCTGCGACAGATTGTGGGCCCCAACCAGACTCCGGGGAGAATCTATGATCAAGCCTGGCCTGTAGCCAAGCCAATGGGCATCACCTCAAACGCCGTGAAGGCACTTGAGCGAGTGCTGGAGTTGGACGCGTCCAACCCGGAACATCGCGCTACGATCAACGACGTCCTTCAACGAGCCTGGAGCGCGGTTTCACCGCTGCTAGAAGGATCAGGATCGACCTACGCGCTGGACTTTAGGAAGGCCACGCTCGCGCCCATCCGAAACGGCTGGGTTTGCCCCGTTACCAACCGGGTGCTGTCTCGCCTGGTTTTTGGTGTCTCGCCCTATTCAGTAAGGATGCCCGGCGACGTCGCCAAACCTGAGCCGGTCCAGTTGCCTACCTTGTCCAAGGTGTTTCCTAAAAATGCTGAGGATCGGGCGTCGATAGAAGCGAAGCTGGAGGCTGATCCTACGGTTTCGGTTCTTCGCGACAAAGGCGTATGGTCTGACCTGTACGCCCGTGCAGCCATGCTGACCCCTTACTATCGCGCGGAAGAGCATTCCGCGCAGCAGCCGCCACATCGGCTCCGCGACTTCGAGGCCCAGTTCAGGGACTACAAGATCAACCTCTTAGCCTGTTCGACCACCATGGAAATGGGGGTCGACATCGGTTCGGTCGAGGCTGTTCTGAACACCAATGTCCCGCCCTCGATCGCCAATTACCGCCAGCGCGTCGGTCGTGCCGGCCGCCGCGGTCAAGGTTTCTCATCCTCCCTCACGTTCGCACGCGACACGCCGCTCGACCGCGAAGCATTCCGACAGCCAGCAGACTACCTCAAGCGAGCGCTCCGGGTGCCGCGCGTCAAGCTGGACTCGGAACCTATCGTACAGCGCCACGTCAACGCGCGATTGCTCGCTCAATGGTTCAAGGCGGCCGAAGGGCAACTGGTCAAAGCGCGGAGCGGCGAGTTCTTCGGATGTCCTGCCGACCTGAAAGGGGAACGCGAAAACGACGCCCCCGTCGAGCACTTTATCCGATGGCTGAATGATCCCAGCACGGCAGTGGCCATGTCGCCTGCGTTGACCAAGCTTGCGCGCGGCACGATCTTGGAGGGACGTCCCGATCTGCTGACGGCGGCTGCCATAGCGTTCCGGGAGGCAGAGCAGTCCTTCGGATCTAGTTGGGGCGCCCTTCGGGAGCAGGCCAAGGACATCGACCCGAGTGCTATAGGAGCGATTGAAAAGCCGCTACGCCGCATGTGCGGCGAGCCGCTGCTTGGGGAGCTCTCCAATCGATCTGTCCTGCCAGGCCACGGCTTTCCGAACGCCGTCGTTCCCTTCATCAATGAATGCGCCGAAACCCGTGACCGGGGAGCGTCCGAGCTTGGTGAAGAGAGCAACGAGCGCCGCTACAACTATCCCAGTCGCAACGCAGATGTCGCCATTCGAGAGTACGCTCCGGGCGCGGAAGTGGTCATCGATGGGTTGGTGTGGACATCGGCGGGCGTCACCCTCAACTGGCGCCGCCCAGCGCACGAGCCCGGTGCCAAGGACATTCAAAGCCTCAAGAATTTCTGGGTCTGTGAAGATTGTCAGGAGCCCGGTTCAGGCCATGTCAGAGCAACCAGTTGCGTGGCCTGTGGTTCTGACCGCCTGCGCCCTGGTCGTTTCTTGTCGCCGGCCGGCTTCAAGGTCGGCTGGCGGGACAGGCCTCACGCCCACACCGACACAGCGCAATATATTGAACCAGAACCTCCGAAGATCTCTGCTGGCGGCGCGGCCTGGATCCCGCTTTTTGACGCGACTTTTGGGCGCTATCGGTCTTCGCACAGCGGCCGGCTACTGCACCTGTCACATGGCTCTGGCGGCGCCGGCTATCGGATTTGTCTCGAATGCGGACGCGCCGCGCTCGACGGGGACGCCAGTTTTGACGACCACGAAGCCCTGACACCTACCAAGGGCTCATCTGGTAGGTGCGTGGGGAACGATCGTGCCTACGCGCGGACCGAACCTCTGGCCCTCGGTCATGAAACCCAAACGGATGTCGCCGAACTGCAGCCCTCAGGACTCGCGAGCGCTGGCGCGGCTTGGGCCCTGGGATCTGCACTGCGTGAGTCGCTTGCCCGCGAGCTCGGCATCGAAACGCGCGAACTCGGATTGGCGGCGGAACCAAGAACCGGCCCGATCGGCGACCAGACCCATTCGATCTTCCTGTGGGATGTCGCCGCGGGAGGCGCCGGTTACGCTCCCCAGCTCTTTAATGACGTCTTGAGAGTGTTCACGGCGGCAGCTGAACGCCTCGCTTGCCCGCTCGACTGCGAGCGGGGATGTTCGGCCTGCGTGCTGGCTGCCGACCTCTATGCTCAACAGTCGATCGTTGATCGAAAGGCCGCGCTGGAATTCGCTCACTCTATTCTGGGCGCGATTGGGGATCCGGGCAAAGACGACCGTGTCGATGACAGCTGCCAACTGAGCGCACCGGTCGCCGACGCCATCGTTCGCCGCCTACGCGCCGGAAATACAGCGGCGTTGTTTGTGTCCAGTGAGTTCGACGTGACTGCCTTGGGCAATCCACCGTTCTCGACCTTGTTCGCCGCGGCCCAACGCGTGGGGGCTCGATGTCACTTGGTCTTACCACCCGCGACGTTTTCACAGATGGATGAAGCGGCGCGGCGCGGCCTCCGAAACGCATCGCACCGACTTGGCTTCTCTCCTGCTACGGGCGAGCCACCCATCGCGACCAACGGTGCTTCGTTGATCGCCGTGCACGATCGTGGTGACGAAAAGCAGGCGTATTACAGTCGAGACGTCGCTGCCCTGGTTGCGGGTGAACGCTGGGGAGTCGGGATCGATCACCCGCTCGTCGTCACAGGCCTCGTCGATGCGGGTTGGAGTGATATTCCGGAAGAAGAGCTGGAGCGCCCAACGGCCGGAAGTGCCAGCCTCCATGAACTTCGCCAAAGTCCTTCCCGGCCTGCTCGTCTGTTCGGAAGCGGATTGGTCTCGAACATCATTCGCCCAGAACTGGAGAAGGCAGGGCTTTGGCTTCCCGGCAAGCTAGCGTCGATCGAGTACTCCGACCGCTATCTTGCAGCGCCGTTACCCGTCTTGCTGATGGCTCGAACCCTGGCCGCCTTGCGCGATCAGTTGGCCTCCCCGACCTCCCCGCTGCCTGTCCTGATCCACTCCGCACAGATGCCCGGCCACAGAAGCTTTGACGGGCCACCCCACCGCCTGAACCATAACTGGCCCGATGAGCAAATCCGCCAACGCACCATCGAGCAACTCTTGGTCGCTTTGAAGTTTACTCCTCGCTATGAGGGGACCGGCGCTGCACATCATCGCCGCCTTACCCTCACCTATGACGATGGTAGAGCCGCACTGATCTTCTTCGATCAGGGGTTCGGCTATTGGCGAACGAGCGGGGCGGACAAGCACGACTTCCGGATGTCTCCGCCTGTTCAGGTCCAAGCCCTGCTGGATTGCACTACGATGGTGGCCGGCTCAGGAGAGTCCTTCATCGCCTTCGCTCATCGATAGCGAGGCTGCTGGTGTGATGCCCCTCCCTCGTGAGGCGCGAAGGTGGGCAGTCAGCTTTGCCTCCCGTTGGGCTTTGCAACCACTCTATGGCGCCCAGGAAGTTCCTTCAGAGCCGAGCGAGCTTTCAGCTCGCTCGGTTGAGATAGGAAAGAGATCTGCCGAAACTGTAGTGCGGCGACGACGGCCGATCCGCTGCGCGATGTGGAACCTCCGCGGCTCAGCCGCCGCGCACTCCACCTAGACAGAAACGACCCTGGACAATTCATTGGCTACGGATGGAGTCTTCGATTGGCTAGGCCTGGCCAGTAAGGTGGCTACATGCACCGTAAGCAGTCCCAAGCTGAAAAGCTGCTCTACCCCGTCGAACGGCAGATGGAAGCGCCTGGAAAATTCTGTCAGCGACAAGCGTGAAGCCAAGGCTTCAGCGACCGGTTCAACGCTGCCGGGTTCGAACCACTCGATCTGGCGACGCGCCCCTCTTGCTCTCCCAGTCTCGAAGGCCCCTTCTTGGCTCAGCAATCTGACTTTGGCGTTGTCGACACCCAGCTTGACGGCAACCTCGACCAGGCTCATCCGGCCAGCGCTTTCCCGAATAGCTTTCAGCCGACTTGGCCCGTGTCGAAGGGGCTCAAACTCTGCGACCAGGTCAGCGACGAACCCCTTCAGTTCGGGACTGAAGTCAAACCTCCCAGCGGCATGCAAGCCGACAAAGAATGGTGAGCGGGTTTCGTTATCGAGGCGCCGATTGGCATGCGCTTCGAAGCTTTCAGGATACCCGAGCAAAAGGCAGACGCCCCCAGAAAGCACCCGCGCCGTCGGGAAGAGATTCTTCGTCTTCGTCAAAGCCGGGTCGGAGGCGCGGCCAAAGCCGATCGCAAGCTCAAAGATCGCGCTCGGTTCCAGATGCTGAAAACGAGCGGGGACCAACTCTCGCGCCCGAGTTCTTGTTTCGGTCAGAGGGCTGACTAAATCCGACAGAACAGCCAGCTCCTCGCGCTGACTTTTGGGGATTTGGGATGAGGTAAGCCGCCGCAAGTCCCCGCGACAGACTTCGCACGTCGCTATTCCATGCGCCTTGTGCCAGCCGAGTTCAGCGCCGCAGCGGCACTTGTGCACCAATAGCTCCCAGCTTTCGGGGCAGAACGGCAGTGCGCCAATCATCCAGTTAGCGCGGTGATGATCGGATCGGCGTAAAGAGGCCGGCGAAAATCTCCGGTGCTTCTGAACGAAGTGACACCGTCGAAGAGGCGCTCCGAAGTAATCGACCCAGCCGGGCCTGCTTTCATTGGGCAAAGCTAACATCCGCTCTACCTTTGACTGAGGGATGCCAAGCGAAGCAGCAAGCAGGTCAGATGCCGGAGACAGGGCTTGAGAAAGGTCGCTTAGATCCTTGATGCCCAGCGGAGAGAGCAGTGGAGAGATGCTCCCCAGAACGTTCCAGCCGGCTACGCGCGAGAGGTAACCCAGGAGGCTTTCATCGGCGAAGGGCTCCAAGGGGAAGAGTACGCGCGGAGGCTTAGCGGCTGGGCCCTGGGCGCGCTGGCGCGCGCCCAGGATTTCAGCGCGAGGCATATCCGCCCGCGACTGTGACGGTGACCGACCGGGCGTCACAGATCAGGCCCGCTGGAGCGGAAAGGATTCAGCGCCGTAAAGCCCTGCTCCAATGCCCATCGGTCCACCGCGAGCGCCAGGTCAAAGACCTCAATACAATCGGCGCCACGTCTGCATGCGATCTCCAGAGCAACGTACACAATCCGGGATATCCGGCCGATGGCGCCTAAGGAAACCTCGTGCAGACATCCGCTGATCCAAGGGTGCGAAAGACCTGCGGGTCGCTGCATCAGCCCTTCGCGAACGATCGCCTGATCAAGCTCACCTGCGAACTGCGTGAGCAGCTCCCGATCAGCCGCGCTATCCTTCGAGAGCATCCTGTAGTCGCAAGGCGGCAGCAGTCGGCCGGCCAGCTGCAGGTTACCGGTGAACAGCTTCATCGCATCCAAGGTGCCGAGGAAGACGACCGGAACAACGCCATCGTCAAGCAACCGCTTCAGACTGTCAGTCACGTCGCCACCGCTGCCAGCGCTGGTGAGATGCTGGACTTCGTCGATTATAAGCAGCTCGGTCCCGAACCGGCGCAGGTACGTGTAAGCCCGCTCCTTCAGGATCGCCTCAGTGGCTGATCGCGTGAACTCGTCCCCAAAGTACCTCAGGATGGATGAGAACAGCTTCCTCGAGGTTGTTGCGCGATCCAGGGGCACCAAGACGACGGGAAAGGAGTCTCCACCTCCCCCTCGGCGCTCGACAACCATCCGGATGAATTCCTCAGCGGCGCGAGTCTTTCCAGAACCGGTCGGCGCGAGCACGCGCAAACCTTTCTGTGGCCCGCCCTGGGTGGAACGCCCGAGCTTCATTAGGAAATCGCAGCGACTGTGGAACGTCGCATGCAAGGGGTAGTCGACGAAGATTGCGTTGAAGCGAGCCAGCACCTCCACGACGACTTCGTTGCATGCTGCTGACCAATCCTCTTCCGTGGACCCGGTAAGCGGCAGGTCGGGATCAAATCCGATCGGGGTGTCGCTCATAGCTTGAACCCCTTCCAAGGCTTCTGAGGGGCCGCGTCGACCGGGGCGGGCGAAACCTTGTTCTTCGGCTTGGTCGGCTTCGAATGGCTATTTGCCTGCCGCGCCTTTGGCCGTGAAGCCCGGGGCGGCCGACTGGGAGGCGTGGCCCCGTCGATCCGATGCTGAGCCAAGCTGTCATGAGGGATCACCGGGGCCATGCCGTCGTGCCGCGAAGGCGCATAGGCAAGGGTCGCGGTATTGCCGTTGAGCGCCTTGAGGACCTTCGGCGAGGTCATCAACCGGGCCGCCGCTCGACGCTGCTTCAGACGGAGCTCTGGCGAGCTCTGCTGGATCTTCTCCGCCAGCCTGGCGCGGGCAGCGAGTCGATCCTCCTCGGAGCTGAACTCCAGCCCCTTCTGCTTCGCCCACGCCTTGAGCTGCTGATGATGCCACAGCGAGATTCCTTCGCTGTAGCGTTCGTCGGTGCAGGGGAGCGTGACGTAGCAGTTGCGGCGTTGGTTCCAAACGTGGACCTCCGCCAGGTTCGCGGGATTGTACTTCACCTTAACCTGCGCCGTGGCCGAACCTTTGCGCTGCCCCATGACCGGCTGGAGGCTGATCAGATCCTCAAGAAGCTCTCCGGTCGCGTGCTGGTCATGGAAGACCAGGCCAAACAGCTCGACGCCCGAGCGACTGAGCGTACATGGGGACTTCATAGCGCCGGCCATGCGGTCGAGCTGGCGGTCATCGCCGATGACATCGATGCCGTAGCGATCCATGTCCTGTTGCCAGAGATCCGCTGGCGGCCGTTTGACGCCGCTGTGAACCTCGATGTGGTAGTAGCTGATCGCCTCCCAGATCAGGTCTTCGATCTCGGCGATGGTGAGCACCGCGTCCTTGGTTGGATCGTAGCCCATTTCCCGGAGCAGTTCGGGCTTGAGCACGCCGCCGGGGACCTTCTTGTTAAGCAACTCGTTCAGCACGCCGAAGAAGCGCTCGACGATCGCCTTGTAGGTTGGGGAGGCGACAGGAGCCCAGCGAACCGTCGTGCCCATGTCAGCCATGCTGTCTTCGAAAGACTTGCCGCTGAACTCCCAGCCATTATCGACGACCACCTCATCGAACCGGCCGAAGATGCTGGCCAGTACGGGGAACTTCGAGGCGCGCGATAAGAGATGAAGCTTTGGTCTGTTGGCCCTCTTGATGCACTCCAGCGCCTGGTAGAGTGAAGGCGGTTCGTAGCTGAGCACGAAAGCGACGACGCAACGCGTCCTCACATCGATGATCACGGTCAGCCATGGCCGCCCCACCGGCAGCATGTACTCGGCGTCAATGACGGCGATCTGGTCGAGCAGTGTGTGGTCCATGCAGCCCAGCTGTAGGAACCTGGCGGCCGCCAAACCTTTGCCGTTGGCCTTGAAGCGCTTCTTGGCCAGCTTCTCCCCGAACTTTGCGGCGTAGGTCTCGTAGCACTCCAGCCGCCGGATATCCTGGCGCAGAGTTTCGGAGGGCGGTATTTTCAGCTGGGGCCACGTCCCTGACGAGCGCTCTCGCCACCGATTTATCCGCCTCATCCACCCGTCAAACCATGCGTAGACGTCAGCGATACTTAGTGGCGTTGACCAGTATTTGATTGCCGCCTTCTGAAGCAGCCACACGGTCACCGCTGGCAGTCGCCGCGCCCGATGAACACGGCCGCTCATCGAGAGCATTTGCCTCGATGAGCGCTCGCCAGGCGTTCCCCGCTCCTTAAGCCAGCGACGAACGGTGCGGGTGGCCGGTTTACTGAACTGCGCGGCTTTCTCTGGCTCCGCTGCCCATACGGCGACGAGGGCAAGGCGCAGAGCTTGGTCGCCCCCAGCGTGGATGCCCATGCGGTCCAGTCCCTCCAGGACGAACCGCCTCAACGCAGCCTTGGGATCAAGTTGGGCGACTTGATCGGGTGCGTACTCACGCTGCTGGGCTTGGCGACGCGCTGAAACCAAGTTCTCAAGCGTGGGCACCTGTCGAAGCCGGCCTTCCGCGAACGCTTCGACGGCCCAAGCGCGATCAGGCATTCGCAAACTGCCATCAGCGCTATGGATCTGGAGCGGTCCTCCGGTTCTCTCGATCAGGAAGAGGAGAAGCCCGTCGCCCAGATCACGTTGGAACCGGATATGCTGGCCGTCGATTGCCCAACGCTGCTCTGGCTTGAATCGGATTGGACCGCTCATTGGACCGCTCCTTCGCCAAATTCTGCGTCATCGACAGCGACCACTCGGCTATCAGCCGAGATTGGCCGGCCCAGCTCGATGTCGAGCGTTCGACCAACCATCATCGCCATGGCGATGGACGTTCCCAGGCGACGGTCGCCAAACGCCTGCGCGACTTGCGCGAGGCTTGCTTCTCCATTGAGCCGATCTAAGAGATCGAGGGCTACGTAGCAGTGGGACGCTGCATAGCTGACCGTACGCTTGGACTGTATGAGATGGACGTTCGCACGCCTGATCCGAGCGGTGACCGTGTCCTCCTGAACGACGATCCTGAACCGACAACCCAGGCGATGGCAAAACTCTCGAGCCGCTCTGAGCTTCTCAGCGTAGTCTTCGTCCAAGAGCGCTCGATGGTCGCCCTTGATCTCGACGACCTCAACAGTCCCATCCGAAAGCAGCCGAGCGCAGTCGGCGATGTAGGTCCGCAGCTGGCCAGCGAGGATGAACTCCAACCGGAACGGCTGTGCTCGGTAGTCCACCACCCGTGTGTCGACCTCGCTTTCATAGAAGAAGGCGAGCTCGTTCATACTCTCGTGCGGCATCGCGCACCGAGATTTTCGGCTCGGATAGTTGCCGGTCACGATGTGCCGTCGTCCCGTGATGATCGAGCGAATTGGTCGGCCATCCGGCGTTATGACGATGCGACCGAATGAGCCGCTCGATGAAGCGCCATCAGATTGAACCAGGCGCTCAATGGCCTCGGGAAGTGTTTTCGGTAAATGGCTCAAATTCTTGGGCATCAGCCCCTCCTTGGTGATGGTGGAAGGGGCGGAAAAGGCCGCACGCCGCCGTGCCGTCCGGCAGGCGGACGGTTGACTCTGCGACGGTGCGGGGGGAGACTGAGTTATCGAGGGTTAATCGATATCGGGGTCTCCCCGGACAAGGGCTCTGCTGGCAGGCGGAGCCCTTTGTCGTTTCCGCCATGAGAAAGTTGGTGCTGGGCTCCTTTCGATTGGAGGAGCGGCGTTTGGGCCGCGCGGACTCGCCGCAGCCTGATCATTCAGTTAATTTCTAATTTATCAAGACGTCGCGAGCCGAATTGCGCGGATCATTCTTGCTGGAATAATATAATATTAAAATATGGCGGAAAGTAATATATATGGTTCAAAGCCCATATCTTCCACGCCGCATCTATTTATTTAAATATACGAATTTACATTCTTAGTAGAGTTGGATAATAACTATCCTAGACATGATTCGCGGGTGCCAAACTGACAATATGGCCAAAGCTAGTGCTTGGCAGCAGCGTTAGCGAGACATAGCCAGTTGCTTCCGTGGAGATGCCAGCGCTTCGGTGGAAGCGCAGCTAACGAGCCCCCCGAACGGGAAGGCCTGACTCATCGCTTCCGTGCGGAAGGTCCGCTTCAGGAGGTGCTGCGTTCGTTCGAATCGCGTCCGGCGCGCCATTTCGGTTTAAAACTGCGAACGCCGAGAACCGCCGTGTGTTCGCCCGCTGAAGCAGCCACCGTCCGAGGCCGAGCCGGTGATCAACGCGATGCGCAGGCCGTCGGGATCGGGCTGGGCCAATCTATTCCGCGGCGCCAGAAAGCAGGGCGTGATGGAGTTCAATTGGCTGGTTGGGTTCGGGGCGAAGATGGCTTGAGCTCCAGAACGGCCCGCTGAGAATGGGGGAGGTGCTCAAGCTGTCGTCGATGCGGCCGGTTCTGTTCAGGTAGGCGTTCACGCCATCGGCCGCCTCTGCGGCCGTACCGTCTCGAACATAGCCTGCCATGTAGCCGGCCGAATGGTTCAGTGAGTATTTGCCGGTCTTGAAGCGATCCACGCCCTCGACCACGTACTCTCGGCACAGATGAGTATCGCTGCCGGATATCCGCTTGCATTCCACGATCGCATGCGGATCGTGCTCGCCGTAGCGGGTGAAGATCTCGATGAAGTAGACGGGGATGTCGGTTCTGCCGTCAGGTACAAGAATATCGGGTTGTGATCTGGACTCAGTTCCCGGCGCCACGATCAGCTGCTTGCCCCACGGCAATTCGCCTTCCGACAAGGCCTGTCTCATGCCGTCTCTGAGGCGCTCCGTTATCTCCACTTCGCCCGCTTCAATGGAGAAGGTTTCGGAACGCTGGGCCACCTGCCAACCGGCTTCCAACGTTCTCAGAACAACTGCGGAATTGTCTGGACCTAGTTCCAAAAAGGGACGGTTGTGGCTCGGCGAAGCGTAGGGAATTCTCAAGCCGCCCCCCGCGTCATGCTCTCGGCGATCACCGCGTCGGCGTCCGCGAGCCCCACGCTCGGCAGCCAATATCGAACGGCCGCCGGCTTGATCACGATGATCTCGTTGGGCCCATGCACCCGCAACTCGCGCTGCCCTGTCAGAAGGGAACCCAGTGGAACATTCAGCCGACGCCCGATCGAAGCCAAGACGTCCTCTAGCGCTTCATCGGGCCGACGGGTCGCCATCCTCGATGGGCCTTGGCCCTCCTCAAGGGAGAAGCGCACCACTCGCAGGGCCATGCGCGGTTCGAGCTCGAAGATTTCAGCGCAAAGACGGCGCTGGCCCCGCGCGGCGAACCAGCGATCCAGCGGGCGTACGAACGCGGAGGTGTATTCAACGAGCTGATCGCGCTGGGCCGGGGCAATGGAAGCGTTTTGGCCAGGCGTCCACTCGCAGCCGGCCTTGAACAGGCCATCTCTCACGATCAGCCGCTCATCCTCGTCGAGCCCGTAAAGGTCAAAGACGGCTTCGTCGAGCGCGAGCAGAGCGGTGTCATCCAATCCGTCCGCGGAAAATTGCGCCGCGAGTCGAATGATGTTCGCGCCGCTTTCTGTCTGCGCTGCGGCTACGAGATCGGGAATCGGCAACCCCGCCACATCCGATCGGAATAAGCGCTGCTTCCAAAGCCCAAACTCCGATGCGGTCATCAAGAACCACCAAGCCGCTAAGGCCGAGCTGAGCACACCCGCCAGTACCGCTGCACTGTCACGATGCAGTGGCGGCAGGGCCGCGCCGAAATAGGCGTCGGTGTAGACCATGTCGCGATTGGCGATCCCCACGACTGGGCGCGCGCCCTTCGAAAGGAACTCTTTGATCAGGACCAAAGGCGCGCGGTACTGCTCTAGGTTCCTAGGCCGTTCAGCCGCCTCGAGCCCAAATTTCGGCAGCTCGTCGGGAACCCCAAAAGGGCGAAGGTCGCGCGCCTGCAGCAACGGCAGGTCCGCCAAGGCGCGCGCGTCGCCGCTCGCGCGCGCGGGGTTGCCAGCGATCAAGCCGTCGCGCAAACCTGTCCCGAGCTTGATCAGCTCCGCGCTCACCGAGCCGAACCGCTCACACAGTTCGTCAACAAGCCGTAGGTCGCGACGGCCGCCGAAGGCCAGTGTCTTCAGCCGGGGCGGATGCGCTTCCCAGGCCCCTATCGAGAGGGTCGATACATCCGAGGGAGCGATATCGAACGTGTGGGTTCGCTGGCCGGCTGGCGCCCACGGCACTTGGACCAGCGTGATCTGATCAGCTGGTTGAGGCCGGTGGCGTGAGAACAACGCCATCGCCGGCATTTTCGCCCCAGGAAAGAGCCACGATGAGAGGTTTGAGAGATTGACCAAGGTCACGGGCGCGAGCGTCTTGACGACGTGGAGCGCCGCCGCCACCCCGCTTTTGCTACCCGCGAAAAATGGCATCGCGCTCAGCACCATGCCAAATCGCGTCTTCGCGTGGGAGAACTCAGCGGCGCGAAGCATGAAATCCAGACCCTCACCGCGCGGTTGGGTCGGCGCCTCCCCGCCGCTTGAGCGCCTCGCCGCTGTCCCCGCAACGCCCTTGAAGCTCCAGGGCGGATTTCCAACGATGATATCAAAGGTCCGTCGGCCGTCAGGTAGGCTGAAGGTCGACCTCGCTTCTGGCGTCGTGTCGATCGTTCTGGCGTCTCCGACGAAAAGCGTTCTGCCGATAAGGGGGGCGAACTTCAGCGCCTCTGGCGGTTGCGGATCGGTGTCCAGTTCCAGCGCCGCCAGATAGAGACTGAACGCGGCGACGCGTACTGCGGCTTCGCTGATATCGACGCCGAAGACTTGGCCATAGAGAACGTCACGGATCTCTGATCGCTGAGGCCGGCTGCCGCGCGTGCGTTGATGAACGAGGCGCCTGAAGGCCTCGACGAGAAATACTCCTGACCCGCAGGTCAGATCCAGGACGGTCTCCTTGCCCGTGAGGCCATCCATGACCTCATCGAGGACCAGCGAGACGACAGGTAAACGCGTATAGTAGACGCCATCGGTGGACGCAGCGGTGCTCTTGGGGCGCTGGCCGGCTTTCGGCGCGGCCGAGTGTGCGAACTGCTCGTAGATCGAGCTGATCAGCTCGACCGGAATGACATCGAACTGATACGGAAAAAGCGACCTCTGTCCGGTGATCGGTTCAACCGCCTCTAGAAAGTCGGCGACTCGGACCAGATGCGCGGGGTCGAAGTCGACCGTGGCGCTCGCGGGCGGAAACATGTCGCCGTTGAACGTCGCGCGGAGCCAGTCGAAGAGGCGACGCGTCGCGACGATGTCGCGAAGGATGGTGGACAGCTCATGGCACCCAGAAAGGGCCTCCAACCGCTCGCCGTTGATGATGCCGCGGTCGATAAGATACTGCGTGAAGATGACCCGACCGATCAACGCTTGTCCCTGGAGGCGGTCGAGACCTGCCCCAACCAAGTCATTTTCAAGGGCGCCGAGATCCTGCAGCAGTTGGTGGTCGACGCTGTGGCGCCGATTGATCTTGGGTGTCTGAACCCAGAAGCTTCCCGTCTCCATCGCGAGGCGGCCGGCCAGAGCGTCAAGCTCGCGAAGCGCCGCGTCGATCGTCTGGAACGTCGTCAGCAGGTTGGCCTTGGCGTCATCTTGAGGGCGAGGCCGGCCAAAGCCATTGTAAACGTCGATGCGCTGGGGCGAGATCACCCACAACAGGGGGGAAAACCCCTCGTTCCAGATTTCCTTTCGCCAGGTGCCGACCTCATCCTCGCTCGGCATGTCTTCGGCGAACTTGAAGTAGACCTTCAGCGCCGAGGGACCTTTCCACGAGGCGTCCGGGGCAAAGGTCCGGCCGCGCCGGCTATCGCGCGCAGCTTGGCCGAGGAGCACGCCATCTGCGGGCTTCCCGTCGATGAGATAGCCCGTGGCCTCGAGAACATCTTCCAGCCGCGTCATGCGCCGGCTCGAACGATGTGGGGAGGGAAGGGCAGGGCGGCTTGCTGATCCTGTCGATCAAACGGGGTCACCTGACCGCGAATTGCGGCGATCGCCGGGGCGCACGGCGCAACCAGCACGGGTGCCGTGGCAAAACGGCCCAACTCGTAGGATTGGCAAAGTTCGGCCGCGTCGCCCGAGACGACGACAAAACCGGTTTCCAGGTCCTCCAGGCGTGCGTCGGTCAGGAGGCGAAACAGGGAATCGACACTTAGAGCGATCGGCGCGATGTGGACCCCGTAGGTGGCGATCAGCTGCCTGGTAATCGACAGCGCCACGAGGTCAGTGAACGTGAAACGTGCCGATTTGCCGGGCTTGGCCGCCAGATAGGGCACCGATTTACGCCAATGGCGTAGATCGCCAGCGGTCACACCGGTGAGCGTTCTCGTTTGCTCTTGCGTGAATTGAATCGTCGAGAGCGCCATAATTCTTGTCGTCGGCAGCGAGAAACCTGATCGACGTAGCGCTGTTTGAGGGCGCTCGCAAGGGGGGAGGTTCCCGTGAAAGCACCAGGAAGTTGCCGACCAGGCGATAGTCAGATTGCCGAGTAACCCTTCCACTCCGGTCGGTCGAACGACGGCGACTGACGGAAGCCTGCGGCCATCCACATCACATCGAAGGCCTTGCGCATGTGATCGCCGGCGCGAACGGCTCCGGCAGGCGCAAAGGTCAAGGGCAGAGCAAGCGAAGGCGTCTTGAAGCGACCACGACCACCTTGTGGGTCCGCGACCTCGACTTCCTCTGTTCCATAGAGGACAACGCCAACCGCGTACGGTCCATCCAACCCAAGGGATCGCGCTAGTTCAATACCGTGATCAGCCGCCTCGACAATGTAGCTCTCGATGCGCGTGCCTTTGACGAGAACGGCATGATCATCGTCGATCCTGGCGCCGATGCTGCATTCGAACTCGACAACGCCTGACGCCACCAGGCGCCCATACCATTGGGCTTCAGGGTTGGGACGGCCGGGCGGCGTCTGGCGCTCCCCATGCGACCACCATTGTCTTCCATCGCTGCCGTCCTGGGCGTCGTCGAAGAGGCGTAAGGGGGCAATCCGGGAGCGAACTTCACGCGGATCCAGGTCGATAGGCTCAAGCGTCGCCGCCGGCACGACATGCACGACCACGGACGGCGAACTCACGAGTGTGGGCCGCATGTTCAGCGGCCGTTGCTGCACCGCGCTCCACCATGCCGCCTGCAGCATGTCGCGCAGAGGAGCGTGCGCGCATTGCGCCTCGGCCTGGACGCTGGCGGTCAACTTCACGAAATCGCCAAGAGCGACCGTGAACTGCGCTTTCAGCTTGGCGGCCTCCTGTTTGATATCCTGAGCTGTAGCGTCCGGCGCCAGTCGATAGCTGATGGGACCGGCGTTGCCTTGGATGTCGAACGGCAGATGGCGTCGATCACCATAGTGCTCGTTCAGCACCATCAACACGTTCATCTCCGTCAGGGCCTTCAACGCATAGCCAAGCTCGATCGCCACATTGGGATTCATGATGCGCTTGGCGATGCGCGCGCGACCGGGCGTCCTGGAGCCTGGGATGCGGGCGACGGGGGTCACGTCGCCGACAAAGACGACCGAGGCCTCGATCTTTCCAAGGATCGTTTCAAGAAGCCGCGGACTGCCGGTCACGCCCTGTCGGTCATGGTCGAGGTGCAGGCCATCCATAAGCTCCCGCTCGATGGGCTCCTCGACCTCGTCCGTTTGACGAAGGTCCTCAATCGCCGCCCGCAGCGCGTCGCGAATGAAGTGGCGTCCGATTCTTCCGGGCGTATCGGACTGCCACGACCAAAACACTTTCATCGTCGGCGCTCCCGCCCCTTGCGCGCTAGTCATCGGCGCGATCGCGCTCTAGGTTGTGGTCAAGTTTCGACGAGGATCAATGCGCAGCCAATCTTCGAGCTGGGTGGCGACAACGCTGGTGGAGTCGCAGGCGTGATCGGTTGGGCGCTATGGAATTGGTCCGGAAGCCTTGGCCGCACGGTACGCCGAGAGGCGCGTCAACATGGCCGGACAAATCTGGTCGCGCGCCAACTGCGGTATTCGTGGCCGCATCGCGTCATGCGCGGCTTGCTGTCATTCGAGAACTTTGGAAGCTTCATCGCCGCCTATGTTGCGCTCGACGTCTTGCTGGTGGTTTTCGACACCATCCTGGTCGCCAAGTTTCCGGCCTGGGGCGCACTGATCTCGGCGGACTACAAGAGCGGCGAGGCCATCATCAACGGCATCGCCAGCTTCCTGATCACCGCCCAGGTCGGCGTGCTGGGGGTGGTGTCGATCGCACTGGCGTTGGTCACCTTGGTCGCCCAGCGCGACGCAGCTTCGACCGACGTCAGAATCTACTATCATGAGGCGCTGGCGTTCGAGATCGTCGCCAGCTGCATCGCGCTATTGGCGGTGCTCTGCGCGCAATTGGTCTGGCCACTACAAGCTCTCCTGCACGCAGCGCTCGGTGGTCAGACGCCGCTGGCGTTGAAGTGGGTGCTGCTCTGCGCGCATATCGTCTGGCTCATCCTCAACCTGGCGGCGCTGGCCCATTTCGTCGCGACGACGTTCCGTTTTGTTCAGCAGTCCTCGCGCGAGCGGATACGCCGTATGTATACGGCCAACGTCATCGTGCCCGATGAGATCACCAAACGCCGCCGCATCGAGATCTATGCGAGGATTGGGGGGACGATCTCGCAGAGAGACGCATCACGACATGGCGCATTGGCCTGTTCCTTGCGGGTAGGTTTCCCGGCCAGCGCCGCGGGCACGACCGAGGTCGCCACCGTGTTCAAGCGCCGCGTAGACGTTCACGATGTCAGGACGGTGCTGCTCGACTTGGCGTTCTGGTCATGGTCGCGACGGTGCCGTAAGGCGGCGACCAAGGCGGGCGGGGCAGCGACAGGGGCGCCGACGCCGTTACTGGTCGTCTCGCCGATGATCGGTCGCTCCCTGTTTGGCCGGGTCGTCTGGTGCCATCGCCACGGTGGCGTGAAGCTCTCTTGTCTCGAACGCGGTTTGCTGAAGGCGGCCTTCCGGTTCAAGAGGAGCGATCATGCGCGGTGACCGCCCGACCGCAACGCAGATCCTGGAAGAGCTGGCCGACAAGGTCGTCGCGCAGATCGAGCGCGGCGCATCGGTCAGCTTCCAGGACGCCTTCGACGAAATGACCGGCTATCACCGTTTCCTGCTGGAGGTGAACGCCGTCGAGCAAGACCAAGGCGGCCTTTTCAACTACGCCCTGCTCGCAGGCGAAGAGTGGGGGCCTCCCCATGAAACCTGGATCCACCAGTATTATCGGCTCTTCGATCGGGCCGCCGATAAGATCGCCGAGAATGGTCAGTTCCTTGAAAGTTTGACGGCGACGCCCTTGCGACTGTTGCCCAGAGCAGATGAGCCAGCGCTCCCAGCGGCCATGGTCGAAGCCATTCTCGATCTCGGCGCCATGGCGACGCCGGCGCTCGAGGTTTGGCGGACACGACGCGTCACCGTCGAAAATGCCGCGGACGAAGCCGCGCATCCGAGGCTCGCCCTGGCCGGCACCGACACCAAGGCGTTTGCCGGCGCGATGATGCGCGTGGTGGGCAATTGGGAAAGTCTCCTGCAACTGGGTCCACCGGTCATTGCTTGGCGCAAGGCTCGCGAGGGTGGCGCCGAGAGCGCCGCGCGCTGGGCGCGCTACGGCGACGACTGGGCCTATATCCGCCGGCATCTGGAGAACACCGCGCTCAGCCTGACAAGAGCGGTCTGGAACGAGGACGAGATCGGCGCTTCACTCTGGCGTGACGCTCTAGTCCGTTGGGACATGCTTCTCGAGTACAAGCTGGATGGTCGGGCAGAGTTGCGCTGGTCGCGCATGTTGAGCCCGCAGGTCCTGCAATCGTCCTGGCAGGACGCTCTTGATGGCGTTGGGCCGTTGCTGTTCGACCACATGCGCTCACCGACGCCGGAGGAACTGTTCCGTAGCCTTCTGCGCGGCGCTCACCGCGACATCGTGCTGTTGACCGCCTCGCTGCTGGTCTTCTGGACGATCAACGACAAGCAGTCCTCCGATATCGGCGCGCGCACCGCGTCGGCGCTGTTGCGCGGCGAGGTCAACGACCGGGCCAGCGCTTTCAGCACGCCCGATCGCCCGCTGTCGTTCCAGGCGCTGTTCCTCGATTGCCTGCGCCTGCACCTAGTAGGCGAGCGCTTTGCCGATAACGAAGCCTATGGCGGACGGCTTGACCGACTCGTCGCGCAGATGGACCGGATGGCCGAGCGGCGAGTCGTGCCGGGGCGCGTCTACACGCCGTCGACGCTGGACGAACGTGAGGACCTCGTTGGTGCCCAGGTGGCCATTCTCGCCAGCCTCGCACCCGCTGCGGGCGATAGCGGAGTGGTCAGGGATGTCGCGGAGATCGCCGCCAACCCCGCGCTGCTGCCAGGCGATGACCGAGGTCTTCGGCGGATCCTGCGCCTTCTTGAACTCTACCGTCTGATGCTGGAAGCGCCGCCGCCGCGCTTGTCAGAGGCGATCGACGCCCTCGCGGGCGAAGAGGGTTCGGTCGAGAATAAGCTCGAATGCCTAAGAACGATTCTGGAGGCGGTGGAGCAGGCGATCGGGACGGCGAGGACGCAACGCCTTCGCGCCGCGCCAATTGATAAGGCTCGGATCGACCGGATCGGCCGAGAAATAGAGTCCGTGGTTCTGGCCTCGCCGACCGACTTAGGTCCCTTCATCGACGTCGCCGTCCAATCGGCTATCTGCGTCGAGCCTTCGCCACCGCGACGGGCCGAGGTCGGCGGGCTCGCAAAGGCGCACTTCGTGGATCCTCCTATGGAAGATCCGATCTCGAATCTCGAAGAGATGCTCGTCCAAGCGACTGCGGATATCAGCTTGCTAGAGGTCCTGGCCGACTTCGCGCGAAGGCCCAAGCAACCCGTGCCGCTGAACCCTGCGGTGAGCCAACCGGCGTTCTGGCGCGAGATCGCCGATTTTGCCGCGCGGGTCGGTCCCACGCCCGTCTTGTTGATTTCTCGCTCGGGCGAAGAGCAGGCTTTGCGCGTCTGGCGGTCCATGGGCGTCGAACGCCCAGACGGCCTCCAGATCGGGCCGATCAGTGGCAGGACCCCCGACGGCTGGCTGGCGATCGCGACCGTCAACGGCGTCGAAGTGTTTTCGAGCAACTTGCCGGCGGGCGAAGCCTTGCTGTTTTCTCGGCGCTTGCTGGAGACGCTTACCTTCACGCGCGGCGCTGACCAGGACGGGTTTGTCGTTGCGACGTTCGAGGTGACCGACGACGACCATGGTGTCTTCAGGACCGAGGTGCGGCCGCGACTGAAATGGGCCGATCGCCCGATCTACGCCTTCAGGGCGCCGTCGCCAGCCAGCGAGGCATCGCTTCAAGAAGATTAGTCGGCGCTGGGGGGCGGCATGAACGAAGCGGAAATTCGAAAGGGGTTGATCGATGGCGTCGCGCTGGCGCTCAAGCGCGCGAGGACCTGGAGTAATGGGCGCGTCTGGCCCGGCGACACTGGCGCTGAAAACCTCATTCAGGTCTCCATCGCTCAGAAGGTCTTCGGGGCCGCTCGTCGGGTTCCGCCGGTGATCGAGCTCGAAGCCACCTTGGGGCGGCTTGGCGTCGAAGGTGATCGTCGACGCGTCGATATCGCCCTGATGCGCCATGCAGACCACTACGAGAGACCTCATCCGTTCTGTGTGATCGAGGTCAAGAAGGCGCCCGGAGGCGACTTCGCCGAGGATCTGCGCAAGCTGGAAACCCTGCTGGATACGGTGCCGACCATTCGCTACGGGTTTCTGGCGACCTACTTCCAGCACCGCCTTGCGGCGGGGGGGCGCTCGCGATCAGTGGAGACCTTCATGGGCGATCTTCACGTCGCCGTCAGCGAGGCGGCCGAGCAGCATCATCTGGCGCTCAGCCGGGTCGAAGCCCGATCCTTTCGCGGGATTGTGTTCGACGACGCAGGTGACCGACACTGTGCTGGAGCCGTGATCCATCGGTTCGCGCGGCCGAGTTAAGCGCCGCGATCCGTCACGCGCGTCGGCAACCTCGGACTGCCACCAGGGGGATAAGCTATGAAGATCGGGGCGGCTGATGATCTCGAACATATCTATATGGCCAAGTTCCAGGCTTTCGCCGCGAACTATGGCAATTTCGTCAAGTACGACGCGGACCGGGCGGCTCGCGACATTGGACTTCATTTCACTCAGTCGTCTCCGGGAGGCGGGCGGGTGGTGAACCCGGCGTTGGTGTGGTTCCAGATGAAGGGGGTCTCGGCCGGCAAGTTACCGCTTGAGCGGTTTGAAGCCGCCGAAACGGTGTCCATCTCTCTTCAGACTAATCACCTGCGCTTCTGGTATGTCTCGCCGGAAAACACCTATCTGGTCCTCTACATCGAAAGCGCCGACCAGTTCCTGGTCATCAACATCAAGGAGTGGGTCACCGAACAGCTGGGCGAAGCGGTTCTGACCGCGACGCAACAGACCTACACCGTCACCGTGGACAAGAAAAACGTCCTCGATGACCACGCTTTCAGGGTCATCTTGCGCAACAACCTGGTGTCGGTCGTTCGGGCGCGGCTCAAAGACGCCGACGACGCTGAAGCAAGGCGTTTTCTGGCGGCCTCCGAGGTCGTGAAGTGGGTGGACCAAAGTCGGCAGGCCGGTGCCCAGATAGCATTGGCGGTTAAGGCCTGGATTTCCAAGACGCGCACGGAGGTTGCGTTCCTTAGCCGTGCGTCTAGCGCCGACGACTGGGAGATCGTGCGCGTCCACTGGCAATTCAGTATGCCGCCGCTGACCACAGTCTTTCCTTTCCTCACCATTTCGGGCGGTCGTCTAGCCCGCTTCGAGGTAGAGGTGATCGAGGATGACTATGACTATGATGGTGAGCCCATCTACGAAACACGCCGGTCTATCGAATGGCTCGACCCCGAGGTCGCCGAGGAAATGGACTATGAGGAGCTGGAGGGCGAAGGCTGGCTGGATCTTGGCGGCGAGCTCTACGCCTACGGTGATGTGGCCGGTTACGAGTACGCCGAGCACCAATTCACCATTGAATTGAACGAGCTCGGAGAGGCTTGGCTTGAGACCCTGAAGGTCATGGAAGCCGCGGAGATCCTTGTGGTCGGTAGCGCCGAAGCCTGGGTCAGCGTAGCGCCCTGGCATGCTCGCGACCTCTAGGAGCCGCTTGCTCATGAGGTCGATCGGGCAAACTATGACAAGGTGGCTTGCTCGCTTTGGCCGTTGGCTGGGCCTCGGCGGTCGAATGGACGCCTCGCCGGTGCCTGCGTCCGACACCGACCAGATCGAGCAAACACTGGAGCGGATCCGCAACGCATTGGATGGCGGTGCAAGCGCTTACCTCGATCACACCGATCCGCTTCAGCCCGCTGATTTCAAACTGATGGGGCTGCTGATCCAGAACTACTGCTACGCGGATTTGAACGCTCGTCGGGTAATCGACGCGATCCGACACGCGGCGCTCGGCCCCGATCAGCGCAACGCTGGCGCGCTCCAAGACAAGCAGGTTTTCGAAGAGCTCCGCAAAGCAGTGGCCAGGCTGCCGGCCAGTCCGCTGAAGGACGGCTTGGACAAGGCTGGCGAAACAATCGCCATGCATCTGCAGATGCGTCACATCTTCGCCCACTGGGCGGGGCGGCGAGTCCGCAGCCACGACGCGTTGGTGCTCTTCACGAAGAACAGCAGGGAGGCCGAGAAGAAAAGCGGGCTTTCGCCTTCCCCCGAGCATTTGGTCTGGGTGGTGGTTCCGCTCGCCCCTTTGCGCATCGAGATCGAGAAACTGGAAGGCCACGGCCGTTACATGGCCTCCAGCGCGGCCCACATCGAGGCCAAGCACGACGAATGGAAAAGCCATTTCGACCGCATCAAGGAAGAAGAGCGGTTGGCCAAATACCAAGCCGGCAAGATCAAGAAGGGCACCAGGGGGGCATCCCCATCACCCCGCGACAGCGGGACCGTGGCGCCCGACAGGGCCTAGTAAGGCGCAGCGCGATCGCGACGCTTGTGGCGATCACGGTCGGCGCGGGTCGTCCTACATTGGCGTCAGCGGTCCGCTACGGGTCGATCTCGCCCGTGCGCGCGCCAGGCTGAACGTCCAGTTCCTGGAGGGGCGCCAATGTCAGCAAGTGGTGCTTTCCGTGGCAGTGTTGATGTCGATATCCTCGATGAATTCGATCGCCACTGAGCCATTCGAACCGGATGGCCCCAGGACGCTGGGATCGAGCGAACGAACTGATAGAAATATCTAGTAATCGTCGAAACTGCGCTTTGATCAGCCGCCATTACCTCCTGCAGTTTTCTGGCCAAGCAATGGCTGCCCGCAGAACGGCGTGGGCTTCCTTTATTAGCTTCACGTCGCGCTCCCACTGGCCATCGGGGCCACCGCGGAATTTCTCGCCATGCAGGTAGCTATTGCGCACTCGGCAAACGCCTTGGACAATTAGTTCGTGCACGTTCGTCAAGGGCACGGGTATTTCGGGGGCCCATACAAGGTCGTTCATCAGGCGACGTGGCGGCTCGCCAATCAGCGTCTTAGCGATACCGCTAGAAACTACCTCTTCGAAGAATTTTGGCCCAAGATCGCGGGCGAACGCGTCCCAATCGGCCTCGGCAGACTCCCTATCTGGGCGCATCCGACCGGATCGCTTCAAAGCGTATTCGGTATCGCCGAACTGTACCGCGAAGGCCGCAGCGACGACGTAGGGATTGTCCAACGAAATCCTCCAGCCAGTTCCGTTAACAGCCATCCATCAGCCATGCAATTTGCGAGGCGCACGTCATCACATCCATCGATACAGTGCTGGCCCGCGCGCACCTTCTCGACGTCCACCGCGGTCTGATCTGATCCGTCCCTTTGGCGATCAGGATGTCAGCTTCCTGGAACCGAGCGTGAGTCCGCTTATGCCGCGACCCGGTCCTAGCTCTGAAAGCCACACAGATGCGACTAATTCGCATTGTTGACAGTCTTAACTTGGAATCGGGACGGTTCTAAGTTGTCCCGACACCCCAACGACACACACATGGCGGCCCGGAAGGGACTCGAACCCCTGACCTTCGCTTTAGGAAAGCGCTGCTCTATCCTGCTGAGCTACCGGGCCGCGTTGCGCGGGTCTGGGTCCATAGCGCAAACTTCGGGGCGTGCGAACCCCGGGGCGAAAAAGCGTCGCCGTGGATCGTGGGAGGGGATGACATGGGCTTTCTGCGGCCGTTGAAGACGCTCTATGTCCAGGTGCTGCTTGGCATCGCCGTGGGCGTGCTGGTCGGGGCCCTGTGGCCCGACGTGGGCGTTCAGCTCAAGCCGCTGGGGGATGCGTTCATCAAGCTGGTGAAGCTGGTGATCGCCCCCGTGATCTTCCTGACCGTGGCCGGCGGCATCGCCCACATGGGCGACATCAAGGCGTTCGGGCGAGTCGGGATCAAGGCGCTGGTCTATTTCGAGGTGGTCTCGACCCTGGCGCTGATCGTGGGCCTGACGGTGGGGCACATCCTGCAGCCGGGCCACGGCTTCAACATCGATCCCGCGGCGATGGACCCGAAGATCGCCGCCGGCTACCTGGAAAAGGCCCACCATGGCGAGGGCCTGGTTTCCTATCTGCTGCACCTGATCCCCGAGACCTTCGTCGGGGCGTTCGCCGAGGGCAACCTGCTGCAGGTGCTGGTGATCGCCGTGCTGACCGGCTTCGCCTGCACGCGCATGGGCGCGTTCGGCGACCGGGCCGGGGCCGCGATGAACGACCTGGCCAAGCTGTTCTTCGGAATCATCCACGTGGTGGTCAAGCTGGCGCCGCTGGGCGCGTTCGGCGCCATGGGCTTCACCATCGGCAAGTACGGCTTGGAAAGCCTGATCCAGCTGGGCGCCCTGGTGGCCACCTTCTACGTCACCGCCCTGGTCTTCGTGCTGGTGGTGCTGGGCGCCATCGCCTGGGCCAGCGGCTTCTCGATTCTGAAGTTCCTGGCCTACATCCGCGAGGAGCTGCTGATCGTGCTGGGCACCAGCTCGTCGGAAAGCGCCCTGCCCCAGCTGATCGAGAAGCTGGAGCGGCTGGGCGCCAAGAAGTCGGTGGTCGGGCTGGTGGTGCCCACCGGCTACAGCTTCAATCTCGACGGCACCAACATCTACATGACCCTGGCCACGCTGTTCCTGGCCCAGGCGACCAACACCCATCTCAGCTTCGCCCAGATGGGGGCCCTCCTGGGCGTGGCCATGCTGACCTCCAAGGGCGCCAGCGGGGTGACCGGGGCGGGCTTCATTACCCTGGCGGCGACCCTGGCCGTCGTGCCCGACATCCCCATCGCCGCCCTGGCCGTGCTGGTCGGGGTGGACCGCTTCATGAGCGAGTGCCGGGCCCTGACCAACTTCGTGGGCAACGGCGTGGCCACGCTTGTGGTGGCCCGCTGGGAGGGCGCGCTGGATCGCGACCGATTGTCGCGGGAGTTGAGCCAGGGTCCCACCGCCTCGCGCCTTGAAGTTATTGAAGATCTTCCCGCCGACTGAGGCTGGATTCCCTCTGTTCCGACGCAAAGCCGCGCGCCACGCGCGTGCTGGCGGCACGCTCGACCTTGCCGCGACAACGGCCGGTGCTAGGCTGCCGGGCCACGCGTATTCGAGGTCCTGAAGAGTGCTGAACGTCGCGAACGCCGAGCGTTCGGAACAGGCGGACCACGCCGCCCTGATCACCCTGGTCGAGACGATCGAGGCGCTGTCGGCCACCCGCACGATCGAGGACGTCGCCGCCGTCGTCCGCACGACCGCCCGCCGTATTTCCGGAGCCGACGGCGTGTGCTTCGTGCTGCGCGACGGCGACCTGTGCTGGTACCTGGACGAAGACGCCATCGGCCCGATGTGGAAGGGCCAGCGCTTCCCGCTGACCGCCTGCATCTCGGGCTGGGCCATGCTCAATGCGCAGACGGTGGTGATCCCCGACATCTACGCCGACGACCGCATTCCACACGACGCCTACCGTCCCACCTTCGTCAAAAGCCTGGTCATGACGCCGGTGCGCGCCAAGGACCCGATCGCCGCGATCGGCGCCTATTGGGCCGTGGGCCAGACGCCCTCGGCGGACACGGTGATGAAACTGGAGGCCATGGCGCGGGCCACGGCGGCGGCGATCGAGAACGCCCGCCTCTACGCCTCGCTGAGCGAGGCCCTGGAGCGGCGCACCTTCCTGCTGCGCGAACTGGACCACCGGGTGAAGAACACCCTGGCCTCGGTGCAGTCGATCGCCCGCCAGACCCTGCGCAACGCGCCCACGCCGGCCGACTTCGCCGAGTCCTTTGAATCGCGACTGATGAGCCTGTCGCGGGCCCACGAACTGCTGACCCGCCGCGCCTGGGACCGCACCGAGCTGCGCGAGGTTCTGGAGGCGGCGCTGCAGCCGTTCGGCGGCCTGGCCGACCCGCGCTTCAGCGCCCGCGGTCCCGCCGTGACCCTCACGGCGGAAACGGCGGTGGCGTTGCACATGACGCTGCATGAGCTGATGGTCAACGCCGCCAAGCACGGGGCGCTGACCGTGGCGCGCGGCCAGGTGACGGTGGTCTGGCGGGTCGAAGACGTGAAGGGCGCTCCAGGCCTGGTCCTGGAATGGGTCGAGCGCGGCGGCCCGCCGGTCTTCGTCCCCAAGCGGCAGGGCTTCGGGACCCGATTGCTGGAGCGGGGCGTCGCCCGCGACCTGGGCGGCGAGGCAGGCTTGACCTATTCGCCGAACGGCCTGACCTACGCGCTGCGCGTTCCCCTGTCGGACCGCATCACGGCCGGACCGATCGCCAGGACGCCCACATGACCGCTCACCAGCGCCCGGCGCGTATCATGATCGTCGAGGACGAGGCCCTGGTGGCCCTGATGGTCGAGGACCTGCTGACCGATTTCGGCTGCCAGATCTCCGGTTCGTTCGGCGCGGTCGACGACGCCCTGGCCTATCTGCAGGACGCGGCCGCGCCGCCGCCCGCCATCGACGGCGCGGTGCTGGACGTCAATATCGGCGGGACCATGGTCTTTCCCGTCGCCGAACGCCTGCGCGCGGCCGGGATCCCATTCGTCTTCGCCACCGGCTACGGCGCCCTGCCGCGCCACGGCTTCGAGGACGTGGCGGTGATCCACAAGCCGATCAATCCCGAACTGCTGAAGGACGCGGTCGAGGCGTTCAGCCGGGCGGCCTGAGAGACGACGGCCTAAGCCGCCGCCGCCACGCTCGAGGAACGCTGGGTCCGCTTAGTCTGGAAACGGCCCACCAGTCGCGCCAACTGGCCGGCTTCGGTGCGCAGGTTGCTGGCCGCCGCCGTGGCCTGTTCGACCATGGCCGCGTTCTGCTGGGTGACCTGGTCCATCTGGTTCACCGCCGAGTTGACCTCGTTCAGCCCCGTCGACTGTTCGTGGGACGACTGGGCGATCTCCGAGATCACCGCGTCGATCTGGGTCACCTTGCCGACGATGCCGCCCAGCGCCTCGCCGGTCTCGCCGACCAGGCGGACGCCGCGCTCGACCTGGGCCGTGCTGCTGGCGATCAGGGTCTTGATCTCCTTGGCGGCCTCGGCCGAGCGCTGGGCCAGGGCCCGCACTTCCTGGGCGACGACCGCGAAGCCTCGACCGGCGTCGCCGGCGCGCGCGGCTTCGACGCCCGCGTTCAAGGCCAGCAGGTTGGTCTGGAACGCGATCTCGTCGATGACGCCGATGATCTGGGTGATCTGGCCCGAGCTCTGCTCGATCTCGCTCATCGCCTGAACCGCGTCATCCATCACCGCGCCGGAACGCTCGGCTTCGGCCTTGGCGCCGGACGCGGCGCTGGCGGCTTCCCGCGCGCCCTGGGCGCTGCGCTTGACCGTGGCGGTGATCTCGTCGAGGGCCGCGGCGGTTTCCTCCAGGCTGGCGGCCTGCTGTTCGGTGCGGCGCGACAGGTCGTCCGACGCCGCGGCGATCTCGTCCGAGCCCCCACGGATGCCTTCGGTCGAACCGGAGATGGCGATCATCACTTCGCGGAGGCTGTCGACGGCGGCGTTGTAGTCGGCCTTCAGCTGGGCGTAGCGGCCCACGAAGTCCGCGTCGATCCGGGCGGTCAGGTCGCCGCGCGCCAGGTCGCCCAGGGTCGCGGCCAGGGTGTCGACCACCATGGCCTGCTCGGCCTCGTTGCGGCGACGCTCCTCGTCGGCGCGAACGCGTTCGCCGTCGGCGGCCGAGCGAAGCTCCTGCGCTTCGGCTTCCATGGTTCGCGCCTTGCGGGCGTCGTCGCGGAAGCTGGCCAGGGCCAGGGCCATGCGGCCGATCTCGTCGGCCCGATCGTCGGCGGGCACGGCCACGTCGAGATTGCCGCGCGCCAGCTGACCCATGGTGTCGATCATCCGCGTCAACGGCCCGGAGATCTGACGCCGCGTCATAACCACCGCGACTACCGCCGCGGCGGAAAGTCCGCCCAGGCCGATCAGCACCATGATCAGATTAAGGGTCGTCATCGCGCCATGAACTCCAGCGGCGACGGCCTTCATGTCGGCGTCCTGCTTGCTGGTCAGAGCGTCGAAGCCCTGGTCCATCTGATCGAACAGCGGCGACATCCTGTCCTGCAGAATGTCTTCGATCTGACGGGTGGCGTCGGGCGCGCCGGCCAGCTTGAGCTGATAGATCTGCGCTTCCAGGCCCATGTACTGGTCCAAGGCGCCGGAGATCTTGTTGAAGTTCTCCAGGTCGACGCCGTCCAGCAGCGGCTTGGTCTGGCCCAGCAGTTTCCGGAGATCGGCGGCCTCGGCCGTGAACTCCTCGCTGAGGCCGGGCAGCTTGGCGGGATCGGACTCGACCGCCATCTCGAAGGCCAGCTGATGCATGTGCGACTTCTTCTCGGCCGCGGCGCTGGCCAGGACGAGGGTCTTCTGCTGATCGTCGAGCATGGCGCGCACGCTGTGGTCGGACCGCTGCATGCCCACGAAGGCGGTGGCGATGACCAGCACGGTCGACCCCGCCAGAATGCCCATCATCAGCAGGATCTTGGTGACGATCTTCAGGTTCTTCATGGTCGCGGCTCGCTGTCCTCGGATACGCACGAGGCCACCGATCACAGGCCGCCTCTTCACTACTCCGGCAGCAGAAGACCTGACCTTCCTAATGAAGCCCTAAATGAATAGACGGACTATAGGTCAGCATGAAGTTTGGCGACGATTTGACGCGGAGGCTGTACACGTTGTCGCGGCGATATGTCAAAATTTGACATTTCTCATAACCGAGAATGACAGGCGAATGCTGCAAAGCTGACGCGCCCGTCAAGTATATTAAGGCTCAGCTAGGTCAGAAAACGACCTTGGCAGGCGTGGCCGGCCGATCGCTTCGCGAGCGACGACCGGCCGCTGCTCCGGCTACTTCTTCTTCCCGATCTCGAACCAGCCCACCGTCATGGCGCCGTTGTCACCCTTCTTCAGCTCGATGGCGAAGGTCTCCTGCGCCTCGTTGGGACGACCCCAGTCCCGGAACAGGCGGACCCTCACCGTGCTCGGGCCGTTCGGGTCGAGCACATCGGCGGCGTAGACATTGACCTTCAGGACGTACTTGCCGTCCGGCGCGCGGCGCAGCAGGTACTCCTCGGGCCCGAAGCCGCGGGTCATGTCGTTTGACAGGCGTCCGCCGATGGCGGTGTTGGGGTTGTTGTAGATCGCCCGCTCACCCGTCGGCTCGTCCACCCACAGGTCCATGTCCGTCTTGTCGGTGTTCCACTCCAGCACCGCGCGGATGTCGACGTCGAGCAGGGCGACGAGGCGCGGGTCTAGCACGTCCTGGGCCATGCCCCGCGCCTTCATCCGGGCGACAAGGTGGTTGGCCTCCATCAGAGCGACGACCTCGACGCCGTCGTAGTCGCTGTTCCAGGGGCGCACGATCACGGCGTTCAGCAGGTCCAGCGCGCGGCGATAGTCGGTCTCGCGGGCCTTGCCGGTCGCGCCGTCGCCCCGCGCGATCAGCGCCAACGCCAGGTCGCGCCGGGGCTGTGGACGGTCGGGCTCAAGGAACAGCATCCGTTCGCGCAGCCAGATCGCCCGGTCCAGGTCGCCATAGGCCTGCAGGCGGTCGGCGACGATGATCAGGGTCTTGCTGTCGGCGCCGGGCACGTCCAGGGCGTTGAGCACCACGGCGACCGCCTCGGCCTTGCGGCCCGACCGGAACAGCCATTCGGCGACGTCGAAATAGAAGGCCGGGGCGTCGCCGTACTGCTTCTCCAGTTCGACATAACGCGGACGCCAGGCCTCGCCGGAGGTGGCGGCCAGGGCCTTCAGATAGGGCCGGTCAGGGTTCCACGCGGCGGCGGCCACGACGATGCGGCTTTCCGTGGGCTCGCTCTCGGCCTCCGCCCGGTCACGGGCGCCGACCGGGGCGCGGGCCGCGGCCATGGCCTGGGGCCGTTGGCGCCGGGCGCCCGTGACGGCGACCTCGTCGACACTGTTACCCGCATAGGCCGGCGGGGGCGGAGGCGGGGCCGGCGGAGGCGGGGGCGGCCCCTCCATCGGCGCCGCCATGACCGGCGAGGCGACCGTCGGGCGAGGTTGGAAGGCGTCACGCGAGCTGACGGGCTTGGGCGTTTTGCGCTCCGTCGTCCACCAGGCCTTCTGCGCCGTCCAGGCGTCGACGATCCGCTCCAGCCGCAAGGCCTGCACCCGGGCGTCGACCGTCTTCTTGTTGACCATCGCGGCCTGATAACCGTCGATCAGCGCCTGGCCGGCCGAGGACGGCGGGGCGACCCCGGCCTCGACATAGTCCTGGACGTTCTCCAGCACCACGAAGGTCGCCTCCTCGGTCGCCACGTTGTAGCGCCGCGCCAGGGCAAGGGCCTCGTCGCGGTCAGGACGGTCGGTGGCCAGGAGCCCCGCCACGGCGTCGCGGCCCCACAGCACGCCCACCCCGTCGAAGGCCCGCACCGGTCCGTCCAGGCGGATCGTGCGCGCGCCTTCGGGGCCGGTGAACACCAGGGCGCCGGCGGCCGGCGTCTTGCCGATGATCCACCAGCGGCCGGCGGGGCCGGCCACTAGACGATGCTCCACCGCCTGGCCGTCGTCGGTCTTCAAGGTAAAGCCCGGCGCGCCGGCTGAGGTCAGGCGCGCCAGGGCGGCGTCGGCGTCCACGGCCGTCAGGTCGACGTGGCGTCCGCCGCCGCGCTCGGCCAGGGCCGCCAGGAAATTGCGGTCCGCGCCCTTGGCGGTGGACAGGGCGAAGGTCCGGCAAGGCGGCGGCGTCGCGCTCCAGCCGTCCAGGGTCATGCGGCCGTCGGAGACCAGGATGCAGGTGTCGGCCTGACCCTTGCCCGCCGCGAACACGCCCTTCAGCGAGCTGGCGCCGCCATAGGTCACCGCCTTCAGCGCCGCCTCCAGGGCCTCGCCGGTCGGGACCGACAGGGCGACCACGCGGGGCGCGTCGTCGGCGAAGGTGACCAGTTCCACCGAGGCCGGCCGGGCGGCCTCGACATAGCGGCGCACGACGGCGATCTCGGTCTTCAGGTCGTCTCCGCTACGCGACCGCGAGCGATCCCAATAGATCCGCAGGGCCCGTACCGTCGCGGCCTTGGCGTCGAACGGCAGGCGCAGCTCGAAGAACCGCTCGCCGTTGGCGTGGCGGCTCAGCTCCAGCGGACCGGCGGCGCTCCAGGCCCCCACCCGCAGGGCGCCGGACAGGGCGGCGTCCTTGGCCGAGGCCTGGGCGGTCCAGCCGCCGGCGGTGTCCTTGGTCCAGTCCAGCTTGAGGCCACCGGGCGCGGCCAGGGTCGGCGCGGCGACGGCGGCCGGGGCGGCCACCGCGATCTTCAGCTCGCCCACCACCGCCTTGGACGACAGCGGCAGCTCGAAGCTCCCGTCGGCGGCCAGGGGGCTGACATAGCTGAGGCGGATCGTGCGGCCGCGTCCGGGCAGGATCGGAAACACCCGGGTGTGGAAGCTGTTGTCGGCGGTCACCTCGGCGAGGCCCGGATCGACGCCGGCCCGCACGCGCTCCTCATAGACCAGCTTGGCCTGGCGCTTGCCGGTCAGCACGCCGTCGACCATCCGGTCGCCGACGTCCAGGGCGTAGCCGTTGACCACCGCCCCGGCCGGCAGGGCCAGGGTGAAGTCGCCTTCCATCACCTGGGAAGATGGATTGTCGAAGCGGGCCTCGATGGTGGTGTGGGCCAGGCCGCCCGTCACGGTGACGCCGACATCGAGCCGGGCGATCTTCAGGGTCTGGTCCTGTAGCCCCGTCTCCACGCCGCGCGGGCGGGCGATCAGCAGCGGATTGGCGGTCTCCGCCGCCCATGCACCGACGCTGGACAAGGCCAGCGCCGCCGCGACCAGGACAACCTTCATCACCGGACGTCTCCCCATTTTCGGGGAGCCTAGGCGCGGATTACATCTGTAGACAAGGCTCGATCTGGCGCCCGCCCTTCAATCAGCGTCACCGTGGCTTTCGCGCACCGGTGAGCGGCGGGGTCTCGCCTCAGCGCTCGATCACCACCCCGTGCAGCGCCTTCCAGCCGAACGTCAGCAGCGGCCGCGCGTCGGCCACGAAATCAGCGATGATCTCGGGCAGTTCGTCATCGCCGACCTCGGCCCCGGTCAACGGGCGGCGGACCAGCCACCGGGTGCGTTTCAAGCTTGGCTCCAGCGTCGTCCCGGCATGTTCCTCGAAGCCCTTGGGCATGCGCTTGGTCGGCTCGCCGGGCTCCAGGGGCAGGCCCTTGGCGGCCAGGGCCTTCTCGACCGTCAGCCAGCCCTTGGGGTCGGCGGCGATGGCCCGCCGGAAGGCGTCGATGTGCGGGCGTTCGGACAGGTAGAAGCCCGCCGCCGCGAACGGCCCGCCCCCGGCGTAGCCGGCCTCCGCCTCCTGGGCCGACGGCAGGGTCGAGGGGTCCAGCGGATCGATGGTCTCGGGATCGAAGGCCGGCAGTGGCCCGCCCTCGGGCTCGATGTGCACATAGACCAGGCCCGGCGACAGCTTCTGGCCGTCGCGGGTGAGCGTGGCCGAGACGTGGGTTTTGTACGGCCGCTTGTCCTTGGAAAACCGCACGTCGCGATGGATGCGGAACACGCTCTTTTTCGGATCGCCCGCCAGCGGCAGGTCACGCGCCGCGAACGCGCCGTTCAAGGCGTCTATGAGGGCCGAAAGCGTCGGCTTCAGCCGCTCGTCATAGACGGCGCGGTTGGCGGTGAACCATTCGCGATCGTTGTGGGCGGCAAGGCCGGTCAGGAAGGCCAGGTCGGCGGCGGGAAAGCCGGAGAAGGGCGCATGAGTCATGAGGTGACGCTAGACCGGAACGGGGCCGCCTGTCGCTGCTGACACCTCTTGTCAGCAACAGGACCGCCAAGGAACCTATCGGGAACAAACCCGCTTGCGCAAGGCCTCGCGGGAGAAGACGGTCGCGTCGCCTTCAACCCCAGGAGCCTCCCATGAGCACCCAAGACATCGCCGCCGATCTGGTGGCCCTCTGCAAGGCCGGCCAGTTCGACGAGGCCGGCGAGAAGTACTGGGCCGACGACGTCGTCAGCATCGAGGCCATGCCTGGCGACATGGCCCGCATCGCCGGCAAGGCCGCCGTGCGCGGCAAGGGCGAATGGTGGGCCGCCAACCACGAGGTCCATGACTTCGAGGTCACCGGCCCGTTCATCAGCGGCGACCAGTTCGTGGTCGGCTTCAAGATGGAGCTGACGCCCAAGGCCACCGGCGAGCGCACGACCATGGACGAGGTCGGCCTCTACACGATCCGCGACGGCAAGATCGTGGAGGAGCGGTTCTTCTACTGAGGAAGAGGCCCCTCTCCCGCGGGAGAGGGGTTTCCCTTCACAGCTCGAGGAACGGAACGAACCCGCCGAAGATCATCCGCTTGCCGTCGAAGGGCATGTTTTCCGGTTTCATGAACGGCTCCATGCGCGGATCGGCCATGACCTTGGCCTGGATCTCGTCGCGCGAGGCCTTGTCCTTGTAGACGATCCAAGAGAACACCACGATCTCGTCGTCCTTGGCCTGGACGGCGCGCGGGAACGAGGTCACCTCGCCATAGGGCGTGTCGTCGCCCAGGGTCTCGACGTAGGACAGCGCACCGAGCTCCATCCAGACCTCGCCGCCCAGCCGGGCCATGGCCTTATAGTCCTCGACCTTGTCCTTGGGGACCGCGATCACGAAGCCGTCGACATAGGACATGACGTCCTCCTTGAGGTTGTTGCTCACCAAAGGACGGGCGGCGGCGGCGCGTTCCGACATGGCGACCGCAAATCTCGCTGGCGTGCCTTGGCGGGGTCGGGTCGCCGACAAACGACCATTGCACTTAGACGCGACCCTGTCATTCTCCACAACCAGTGCGGGGCGTCACCCTTGCAAATACGCCCCCTCGCTCAGCAACTCGGGAGGGCGGACCATGGCGCCGATCAGGGGCTTCTTCGTATGGGGCGGCGGCGCGCTGCTGATCCTCATCCCCTTCTACCTGTTCGCCCTCCTCGGCTGGCCGGCGCATCCCGACTCCTGCACCAACATCAACGCCGCGGGCGTCCAGGTGCCGCCGATGGTCAACGGCAGCCCGGACTGGGCGCACGCCGACAGCTGCTATTGCGAGGAGTTCCGGGTCTCGGACGTCCACAACGGCGCGCCCGGCATCCGTCAGCCGGTCAACACCTATAGCAACTACTACGCGCTCTTCACCGCGCTGGCCGTGGTGTTCCTCATCCGTCGCGACCGCAAGAAGGTGATCGACGGCGAGAGCAACGTCAGGAACATCTTCTACAATTCAGACAGCTGGGTCCCCGAGGTCTGGGTCTTCGCGGTGCTGTTCCTGGGACTGGGCAGCATGTGGTTCCATGCCTCGCTGTCCAGCACGGTCAGCTGGTTCGACGGCATGTCGATGTACGTCTTCGCCTCGTTCCTGCCCGTGATCACGGTCAGACGGCGCTTCAACATCGGGGTGTTCTTCTACTGCGCCTATGCGGTGCTGGTGATCCTGTTCACGATGCTCAGCCGGATCCTGGACAATGTGGACCTGATCTCGATGAAGCTGATCGCCTCGCTGGTCGGCCTGTATTTCCTGACCGAACTGGCCCTGCAGATCTACGACCTGATCCGGCTGGGCGGCCCCTCGGCCTGGTGGGAGGAGGTCAAGGCGGGCTGGCGAGACGGATGGGCCAAGCGGGCGACGATCTTCTGGTGGGTAGGCGCGGCGTGTTTCGGCCTGGCCACCATGTTTCAGATCCTGTCCCAGACCGGGGGCCCGCTGTGCAGCGCGACCAGTTGGTTCCAGCCGCATGGCCTGCTGTGGCACACGCTGTCGGGCGCCATGGCCATGCTGTTGTACTTCTACTGGCGCGAACAGCCCGACGAGGAGATGCGGGCCCGTTTCGCTTCGGCCAGTTCCAGCTGACGGTTCACGGCTGGACCGAATAGCCCGCCGAGGCCGGCACCCACATCAGGGTGTCGCCCATGTCCGGCCGCGCCTCGCCGTTCAGCGTGACCTGGGCGATCCACCAGTCGCCGCTGCGGCGATAGGTGGTGCAGACCTCCTGCCCCAGGGTCGCGGCCATCGACTGAGCGATCTGGGCGCGGATCGGCGCGGCGTCCGCCTCCGGGATGCGACGACCGCGAAAGGCGATCTGGGCCTTGTCGATCCCTGAGACCGGCCCGCACACCGCCCCGTCCTTCACCGTCACCGGCGAGACCGTGGTCATGGTCACCAGCGGCGCGTCCTGAAGGATCACCTCGGCCTTCTTCTGGATGGTCCCGTCGGCCGCGAAGCTGTACCCGCCGATGGCGCGGCAGCTCTTGCGGACCGGATCGGCGCCATAGCACTGCAGGTCGCCGATGCGGGCAGGCCCCAGCGGATCGGCGGCGGCCGGCGCGGCGGACTGCAGGGCCATGGCCAGGATCAGGGACAGCACGCTCGGTTCTCCGTCGAGGTTCGATCAGCCCTTTTCGGGGACGGCGACGCGAACGTCCAGCCGTCCCCGAGGAGGCGAGCGCCCTACTCCGTCTTCAGATAGATCTCCGAGCCCTGTTCCTTGAACTTCTCGCTCATCTCCGCCATGCCGATTTCGGCGCTGTTGGGCGCCTTGCCCGCGGCGAAGTCGCGGACTTCCTGGCTGATCTTCATCGAGCAGAACTTGGGTCCGCACATCGAGCAGAAGTGCGCGGTCTTGTGCGCTTCCTTGGGCAGGGTCTCGTCGTGGAACTTGCGGGCCGTTTCCGGGTCGAGACCCAGGTTAAACTGGTCCTCCCAGCGGAACTCGAACCGCGCGCGGCTGATGGCGTCGTCCCACATAGCCGCGCCGGGGTGGCCCTTGGCGAGGTCGGCGGCGTGGGCGGCCAGCTTGTAGGTGATGACGCCGGTCTTCACGTCGTCGCGGTCCGGCAGGCCCAGGTGCTCCTTGGGCGTGACGTAGCAGAGCATGGCCGTGCCGAACCAGCCGATCATCGCCGCGCCGATGGCGCTGGTGATGTGGTCGTAGCCAGGCGCGATGTCGGTGGTCAACGGGCCGAGGGTGTAGAACGGGGCCTCGTGGCAGTGCTTGAGCTGCTCGTCCATGTTGGCCTTGATCTTGTGCATGGCCACGTGGCCCGGCCCTTCGATCATCACCTGGACGCCGTGGCTCCAGGCCACCTTGGTCAGCTCGCCCAGGGTGCGCAGTTCGCTGAACTGGGCCTCGTCATTGGCGTCGGCGGTAGAGCCTGGGCGCAGGCCGTCGCCCAGCGAAAACGACACGTCGTAGGCGCGCATGATCTCGCAGATCTCGTCGAACCGCTCGTAGAGGAAGTTCTCCTTGTGGTGCGCCAGGCACCACTTGGCCATGATCGAGCCGCCGCGCGAGACGATGCCCGTGACCCGCTTGGCCGTCATCGGCACGAACGGCAGGCGCACGCCGGCGTGGATCGTGAAGTAGTCGACGCCCTGCTCGCACTGCTCGATCAGGGTGTCGCGGAAGACCTCCCAGTTCAGGTCCTCGGCCACGCCGTTGACCTTCTCCAGCGCCTGGTAGATCGGCACCGTGCCGATCGGGACGCTCGAGTTACGGATGATCCAGTCGCGGATGTTGTGGATGTTGCGGCCGGTCGACAGGTCCATGACCGTGTCGGCGCCCCAGCGCGTGGCCCAGA